>Ga0210003_1003718_pt1 | contig 12308 bp, 13 predicted proteins | sample LantaG_FD_182804 | JGI IMG/M metagenome (GOLD analysis project Ga0210003, IMG submission 182804) | Deep subsurface microbial communities from Baltic Sea to uncover new lineages of life (NeLLi) - Landsort_02402 metaG (SPAdes) (version 2) | ecosystem: Environmental > Aquatic > Marine > Oceanic >...
AGAGTTGTTTTACAGCTTTGATAATAAAAATAGGTTTGAAGTCATTCCTATGGAGACCCAAGGCAAAGACAAGACCAAGGTGTATTATAGATGCTCTTTTGAACTACAGGGATATGGTATACAGAGCATGAACTGTCGGCTAAGGCCGGCACATGAAATTCTTTGGGACCTTCATCCTGAACTTATAAAGTGGGCATAAGGATCCAGGTAATTACAGAATAAAAAAAACAAAAGTTATGATCTACCAGAGTCTTTTGTCAGACTCGCTAATTCTTGAATTTTTTCGGAGATGATTTGAGCGGACCGCAAACGCCAAATCCAGTTATTTCTTACAGTAGCAGGATGGTTCATTCTGCCTTCAACCCCCAGGCCTAATACATCTTGCATAGGAACAATAACCAAATCGGCTACAGAGCTCATAGCCAGCCGGACCAGTTCCCGAGGGGCTGCGGCAGCGGTAATCTTTTTACCTATATACTCGTATAAACGTGTCTTTTGTTGGGCTCTGGCTTCTCTGTCGAACCAGCCTCGAATGGTGTTTGTATCGTGTGTACCTGTATAGACAACAGAGTTTCTGATATGATTACGGGGATAGTGCGGATTTTTCAAGCTGTCCCCATCGAAGGCAAATAAAAGCACTTTCATGCCACGGATGCGCAATGTCTTTATGAGGTGACGAACATCAGGTGTAATATGCCCCAAATCTTCGGCAATCACTCTTTTTAGCATGGTGTGTTTTTTTAAGCATTTATTAAAGAAATCTTCACCGGGTCCAGCCACCCATCTGCCTTTTGTAGCTTTTACAGCATTAGCTGGAACCTGCCAGAAGGCAAGAAAACCTCTGAAATGATCGATGCGAACTAAATCGAACAATTTCAGATTTTGCCCAATTCGTTTTTTCCACCAAAAATAATCTTCCTTCTTCAAGGTATTCCAGTTATAAACAGGATTGCCCCACAGTTGGCCGTTGCGGCTGAAATAATCTGGTGGTACACCGGCAACATATTTTGGTCTTTTTGATTTATTTAGCTTGAAGATTTCCGGATGTGTCCAGACATCTGCACTATCATATGCTACATAGAATGGGATGTCGCCAATGAGCCTAATGCCATGCTGGTTGCAATAGTGCTTTAATGAACGTAGCTGTTTAAAAAACATGTGTTGCAGAAACTTTTCTCTTTCAATTTCATCATATAGTTCGACTTTAATGGATTTGATAGTCTTATTGTTTCTTTCCCTTAGCTTGGACAGCCAGTCACACCACAGGCAAGAACTTAGCTTTCTACGAAGCGCTGCGAAAATTGAAAAATCCTCAAGCCAGTCATTATTGTCGATGCAAAACTGGTCAAAGTCAACTGGCTTAGGTTTATTCCTGAAGGTCTCAAAAGCCGTCTGTAACAATTTGGTTTTGTAAGGAATAACTGCTTTATAGTTGACTTTATCTCTTGGGAATTTGGGGATTCGTCGAATGTCTTTTTTAACAAGGAAACCTTCTCGATATAGCAGCTCGGGGCTGATTAAGAAGGTATTGCCGGCAAAGGCTGATAAGCAGTTATAAGGCGAGTAGGGATTTTTACGTAAGGTAGGTGCATTTAAAGGTAGTACCTGCCAGTAGCTCTGCTTTGCTGCCAAAAGGAAATCGACAAACTTATACGCCTTGGGTCCAAGGTCACCAATGCCATACTTGGAAGGCAACGAAGATATATGCAGCAATATTCCACTGGCTCTTTTTTCCACAATTTGTGTTTCCTTGTCAGCAAGATTGTTAGAACCTATCCCAAAATCCCCATTATCGGCATTCTAAGTGCCATAAACGCCATTTCTTTGAGGTTTTGGGATGACTTCTACTCAACATTTACATTAAGGTACCGCGCCAAATTATTAAAAAATTCTACCCATTTTTTTGATGTCACATCACCAGAAGAGGCCTTCTCACTTACTTTAGTATAGGTTTCTTTACTGATAGCAAAAAAGGTATTCTGGGCTGCTTGAATATCAAGCCCCTCAATCAGAGTTGATAATATTTGCAGAGTCGCTAGGATTCTTTCAAGTATTTCAACATCTTCAGGTGAATTCTCTAATTCTTGCATCATCCTATTTATCTTGCGGCTTGCTTCAAATCTCAATACATCTTCGTCAAGCTTAAGGGATAGCCGACTCGCTTGTTCTGCGAATTTCTTCAGCTCGTTGATGTCAGTTTCCTCATCTTGTATTGCCCAGCACAGATCCTGATTAATGATAAATTCAGCAGGAGTAGAAAGGGCCTTAGGCAAGGGTATGTTCATTCCCCGCATTATCTGCATAATTGTGTAATTATGCTCATATATATGCCTAAAAGAGGACTCAATCTCCTGCCAAGTTGTCTCAAGCAGCTCGTATAATATATGCCGCTGTTGGTCTTTAAATAAGTGCCAGAGTGAATAATTATTCCCTTTGAAAAAAAGATTCATAATTCGAATAACTTCTGTGGTATCGCCCTTGTTGAAGGCATTTTTTAAATCCTTCTGCATATTGGAAAATGCATCATCAGACATGCGGGCACTGACAGCACCGATCAAATTATGGTCACCAAAGTGTAAAACAGCGAAATCTACAAGGTGTTTTTCCAAAACAATGTTAGATTGGAGTGCTGCTCTGCCGGTCGCAAGGATTTGGATGCCTGCATCTATTCGATCGTACGACTCGACGGTTGCGGAATAGCAGTAAATATCTATTTGCTCAGAGTATTCTTCGAAAATGGAACTCACTGCCAAGTGTGCTCCAACCCTGTTGAGATCAATGCTTCCTGGTTTAACCGATGCGTGGTAGGCTTCTTTACCACTGGCAAATTCTCTAACATTCGTTGGTGCCTTTTTAAGGATATCCTCAAAGCCGGGCTCAAAATCTTTACCGTCGATTTCCTTTGCCAACTGCATTGACCGTGAGGCATAGTTCATTATCTGTACTGTTTCTATCCCGCATATATCATCGAAGAACCAGCCACAGCTTGTGCACATCAACATTGCGTTTCTTTGCATCTCAAAGAGCTTTAAAACGGAAACTTTCTCGTCATAGGAGAGTTCTCTGCCAACATGTTTTGATAGGAAATTTTCGACATTCTTGCCCGATCTGTCATTTATAACTGATACGTATTCATTTCTTGTTTCCCAAGGGTCAGATACATATTGCGCCATCTTGCTCTCGTAAACTGGAGCAAGCTGGTCCCTAAGCCAATCCATAGCCTCTCTTAAAGGTGCCCGCCACTGCTGCTTTCCTGATGGATATCTGCCGTAATGACAGCCACAATTACCTCTCCACCTTTCTATCCCATGGCTACAACTCCAGGAGCTGTTTTCATATATCTCAACTTCATACTGTGGTGGAAATCTTTCCATGTATTCACCATAAACGGTGATCTTAGCCAGATTGTTAGTTTCAATAAAGTGAAGGCAATAAGCCAGAGCCATATCTGTGTAGCGATGATGATGGCCATAGGTTTCTCCGTCAGTCGCTATATGCGCAAGGCCGGATTGCCCTTCATTTTCATTTAGTATTGCTACCATTTTCCTAGCAAAAGCCTCGCCATTTTGAAGGATTCTGCCATCGGAAACATCTTGGGCAGTTGGCTGATGGTAAAAGAACAAATTTATGGCTTTACCGGAAGATAGCTTACATAAATATGGCCTTGTTGTATCCACCTTGTTGCGCTCAACGTTCATCCATTCTTTATCCCCTATTTTCCGAAAACGCTTAGCCTGGTGAGGAGCAAGAATCGTGAATTTAATATTATGCTTGGTAAGGATTTCGAGGGTTTCCAGATCAACGGCAGTCTCGGGCAGCCACATTCCTTCCGGCCTGTGCCCAAAACGATGCTCAAAATCATATATTCCCCATACCACCTGAGTGTATTTGTCCCGACTGTTAGCAAGCGGCATAATAATATGGTTATATGCCTGTGCCATGGCTGCTCCATGGCCCGAAAACATTTTACAACTTTCCTTATCCGCTTCTATTATGCTTTCATAAACTTCTGGGGCATGCCTGGCCATCCAGAACAATAAGGTAGGCCCAAAATCAAAACTTATCTTCGAGTAGTTGTTAGTTATATCTATAATTCTTCTGTCGGGGTCAAGTATACGCGAGGCCGCATTTTGCCGGTAGCACTCTTCTGCTATCTTTTCGTTCCAGTCATGATAGGGGTGGGCTGAATCCTGCAATTCGACATCTTCCAGCCATGGATTCTCACGTGGTGGCTGGTAAAAGTGACCGTGTATACAAACATACTTATCCATTTTTTCACTCGCTCCTTGGTTTAACACAAAAGCTCTAAAATCCCTTAACTGAAAACAGTTGCATCATCTTCTAATCCAGATCTTGGCGGCTTAACGAACAGTAGTGGGAAGACGATGTCGCTGAAACAGCATGGCAACCAGACAGCCAGAAACAGAAATATAAACATCCCTATTGCCTGTGTTAACAATAGCTTACCGCCCATTGCCATAATAACATGGAAGGATGAAGCCCAAGTGCTGATCAGAATATGGACTGCATGCGGGAATTTAGTTTTTGATTGTAAGTACGCTATCAAGATACCCACTATAGCTGCTGGTACTATTATATACCATTCCTCGATAAAACCTATATGGGCATGCTCGGCAAAATTGCTATACTCGTGTATGTGGGTGTGTACGTGCATTCCAAGGAATAGTTCCCCCGCATAGGGAATCAGCGAATCGCTCACCGTGGCAATCCCAACTAAGCCGAAAAATCCTACTAAAACAACAACGACAAATGTTCTTGTTTGACTATGAAGTCTAAACATGGAAGTTGTGACCAGCGCACTCAATACCACATGGGCGGGGTGAAAAATGTAGAACACCGTGTGGCTTGCCGAATATTCAAGGCGTTTGAACAAAAACATGCAAAGAATCCCTGTAAATGCTCCAAACAGAGTGAATGGCGCATGGGCCTTCAGTTCGATTAAAATAGTTTTAGCCTTGTCCCACATGTGTTTTTCCTTTTTAAGATAGCTCTATAACGGGTATTGAAATTAAATACAAAGAAGATTATACCACATCGCAGCAGAAAAGAAATATGACAAAGCTGGCTGCCAACGATCTCTAGGGGCACCGCCGGGTAACTAAGTCGGGAAAGGATATCGGTACTTTTTGCGACATCAAAGAATTTGCAGTGATAAGGTGAAATGTTATGAAAGACTCATTGAATGTTGGCTTTAGCTTTGGATTTACATCAGGGATTATTACTACGCTTGGACTAATGGTTGGATTACACGCCGGTACACATTCCCGTCTCGCGGTTCTCTGTGGGTTATTGACAATAGCGATAGCAGATGCCTTCTCCGATGCCATGGGAATCCATATATCTAAAGAGTGGGGGAATAAACACTTTGCAAAAGAAATCTGGGAATCTACCATTTCAACTTTTTGTCCAAATTTGTCCTGGCTTTAACATTTATTATCCCTCTTTTTTTTAAAACTTTCAACTGCGATAATAGTGGCGGTAACCGACAATTGGCTGGGAATATTTCCTCATTTACCAGTAGGTGGGTAGATAATTGTAGCTACCGAAAAGCTTTGAACTCAAAATGTTTTTTTGCCTTTTCATCTTGGCAGAGAAGCAAATAAAGCGATGCTAAATTATGGTGAATATAACTATCGAAATCGCAGTTACGCTTGTGGCCGTAACGAAGTATATTCTCGTAAATCTTTATAGCATCTTCAAACCTGCCTTCATATATGGCTTCTTCGGCCCGGCGTATCGCTTTAGTAGGGTGTCTTTTCTTTTTACCATAGGGCCATCCCCCTTCTTGGACGAACAGTTTCGGGTCAAAAGTTGTTGTGGCTTTAAGCTGCCATATAGGATTATCATCTGAAAATCCGGCCATGAACGGTTGTGCAACGTCCTTCCAGTCGATACCTTTGCCAAAACGTCCTTTACCAAACACGGTAAAAACCAGTTTCCGGATAAGCCCTTCTATAAGATCTGTTTTTTGGTTAGATTCCGTTAATAGCTTTTCCTGAAGTGATTGCAGTTTTTCTCTGTCACCGTAATTAACCTCGTCCTTGTGGAAATAATACATAAAGTAATTCACAGTTCGAAAAGGTGGAATTTTTATACCTGATTCTCCAGCAAACAACGATAGCCTATTATAGTACTGTCTATAAACCCTCTCTTCGCTGCAGCAGTTTTCGATAAGCCTCACCAGGTCAATCACAACGCTGTCTAGAAATTGGCATCTTGTCAGATTCCGGCAGTGTGCAGCTTCTTCCCAATCCGTGATTGTCAGAGAATTATTAAAAAAGATGGTATTGTTAAAATGCACTTCGTAATGAACCAATCCAATATTGTGATTTTCACGCATTTCCGCAATTATCTGAGCGTGATGTCGATACATCCACCAGATGCTTTCTTGAAATACCTTCCACTTTTCTTCTTCTGAAGAAGAGACTTCAATTTCATCTAGCATGTGGAAAAATCTGGAATCTAATTCATCTGCTGATCTTGAATCCTCAGGATGCTCAACGCCCCAAATTGAGAAAGCTATCGGCTCTCCTTTATACAAAAGCTCCTCATCCTCATATATCCCTATACCGATAGGTACCATTACTGCCCGACCTTCTGAGAAGGCATATTGTGTGAGAACAACTTCGTTTTAACACGCTACGAAATCTTTTTGCCTTATAGGGCTCGCCCACATCGAATCTAAAGTCTTCTCTCGTTCCATCGGGATTTGTATAGGGAAGCAGAAATGGAATATTGCCCTGCCCTAGAAAACGAATATGGCGAAGCTTACCTTTTTTTATCATTGCAATTCGATTGGTTATGCCTTTAATCTTAATGGCCCTAATCCAGCGGTTATTTACCTTAATGTAATCTTTGGGATCTAATTTAATAATTACACTCGTTGGCTTAGGAATATCACCAAAACATTTTAGGTAGATAACTCTACGAATCCTTTCAAGATATCTGCCTGGAAATCTACTTGCTATCCAAGCAAAAAACCCCCAATATGGAGAAACAATTCCCCCGCCTTTATTCTGTATTTTAAAATCTTTTAAACCTCTAATGCACGACTTGATTTCCTTCATGCTCACTTTAGAAGAGACGTGTTTTGATACTTTTAAATTATTAATAGGAAAACTTGCCACTTTATGCGAGTCTCCGCGTCGACCAATTTTTCTTTTGCCTAACATACAAGAATGTTTTGGGAAATCTCATTTACTGTTTTTTAAAATACCTTTTTGCCTTCCGACTTCACTATAATTATACCCCTACCCAAAGTCTAGACAAAAATTCATGTTTTTTAAGGTGGATTCGTCACCGGTTGTTAAGGCCGTTGGAACGGAGGGAGCCCGAAGGGCGACCGCAGTGCCAACGGCTCGGCTGTACACCTCGGCTGGGGTGCGGTAGCCCAGTGCCTGGTGCAATCTCTGGTTATTATAAAACTCAAAGTACCGGCCCAGATTATATACCCCTTCTGTGACCGTCTGATAGTCCCGCAAATAAACCTCCTCTACTTTTACTGTTCGCCAAAAACGCTCCACAAAAATATTATCAAAAACTCGGCCTTTGCCATCCATGCTGATTTGAATGCCAGCTTCCTTGAGAATGCCGGTGAAATCATCACTGGTAAACTGGCTGCCCTGATCCGTATTGAATATTTCGCATCTGCCGAACCTCAACGCTTGCTTCAATGCCGAAACACAAAATTCAGATTCTAATGTTACCGACACTTCCCAGCTGAGAACATAACGGCTGAACCAGTCCATCACAGCCACCAGATAAAGCCAGCCGCGGTACATTCGTATGTATGTTATGTCCGCTGACCAGACCTGATACGGGCGGGTAATCTCAACGTCTTTAAGCAAATACGGGTATATCTTATGCTGGGTGTCAGGTATGCTCAAACCACGCTTTCGACGCGGATATACCGCTTCTAAGCCCATCAGACGCAACAAACGGCGAACTCGTTTGTGGTTCACATGATGACCCTGACGACGCAGCCACTCAGTCATCTTGTCAACACCATAAAAGGGTGTCTTACTGTATTGTTCATCGATCAGCTTCATTAATTGCTCATTGTATTGTGTATCACTGCAACGCTTGTAATACAAGCTGCTGCGATTCAATCCCAGCAGTTCACACTGCCGACAAATCGGTATCTTCTTATGTTTTGGCTCAATTGCTTTTCGCTTCTGATTAACCGTCAAATCCAGATTTTTTTTTGAGCCAGTCAAGCTCTACCTTTAACTGGCCAATCTGCTGGTACAGATGCTCGGTTAATTCATCCTGTTCTTGCCGGGTCCGGTCTCGGCGACGACTGAATATATCCTGCATCGATTCCAATAGCTGCTTTTTCCACTGTGTAATCTGGCTGGGATGAACCCCGAACTCACTGGCCAGCTCCGCCATCGTCTTGTTACCTTTAGCGGCTTCGAGAGCAACTTTTGCCTTAAACAGGGCACTGTGATTACGTCTTTTGTTTTTCATGAATCTATCTCCTGGACTAACTATCGTCTCAGGCGATAAATCCACCTTAATTATGCGCCCAGTTTTTGGGGAGTATTATACAGTTCTGAGTTCACAGTTCATTGTTCATAGTTAGTGGATGAGTGGATGCGTAGATGGGGGGGGTAAATTTTCTTTGACTTTTACGGTCTTTTACGCTATTTTATCTAACTAAAGACGAACACACCCTTGAGCGGAGAACTTCATCGAATCACCTGTTCGTCATACCGCATTTATTGCGGAATCAACGCGAGATAGGCTGCACCAGATACGAGTTCAACATGTAACCCGTGTTATTTGTATATGATATCTAAATGAAAGGGTAATAGCATGAGAGGGGCCCCATTACTGGAATGTGCAGTTTGTGGCGAAAAAATCCCAAGGGGGGAGAACGGATACAAATGTAGGGTCGCTGACTGCAAGAAAATTACGTGTATGAGATGTTGGGAGAAGCATTTCAAGAAGGAACATGATGGCAAAGCTTACGAACTTGTGACTTCCTAATCGCGAGTTTCGACTGTTAGTTCAAAAGCAGTAAATGATAATTTTGCGGATAATCCATAATTTTGGTCTAGGGGGACACAAAGAGAAAGGGTGGTGGAGTCATGCCGCAGGATGCGAGATGCGAGCGACGAGCCACGAATTGTGTGGCGGGAATTGCGGGTTTAATGGAGTGGTGAATTTCCGGCTTATGTTTGGCTTTGGTTATGAGCCGAATTGAGTTATGGTAATCTGAGCAAGGTGATTACTTGGTTATACCGTTCAAAATATTTGGATTCTTCAATGAAAGTGTCTGATTCACAGTATGAACCTTTATCACACCACGCGTCTATGCCAACTTCCTCAGGGCCTTCAGGCTTGTGGTTATTGTAGAAAAAACTACCTGCTAATGTATTTTTTGAGAGCTTTGTTCCAGGTATGATCCAGAATTTGTTTTCAAAATCATCACTTCCACGCCACCACCTTATCTTTCCTGCTTCAGAGCACACTATGGCACAATAATCATTGCTAAGATCGACATATCTGATTGCTGTTGCAGTTAAAGATGTAATGAAATACTCTGCTAAATTACTAATTGTTTTAAAAGAGAATTCCTTGTTGTTAGCGCGATCCACGAAAAGAATAGAGGGCATAAGTAAGCTTGCTGCGAAGATGTTCGCTTCGCCTTCCTGAGGGCTTTTTTTGTATGATGCAACCATGTCATCGCTAGTGCAAGCAAAGAATTGAGATATTTTTTCGTGAAGTTGCCAATGGCCAAGCTCATGGGCGATTGCGAAGCGTTTTTGACCCCTGTTAGAGATATCATGTCTTATACGTATTAAACCTTTATCACCGCTTCTTACCAAACGAGCCTCCATTTTCTCTAAAGGCCACTCGGTTACAATGACGCCCCTCGCAAAAGCAAGGTCCTCTAAAATAAGTTCATCTGGTTTTGTAAATCCGTACAATTTCCATAACCATTCTGCTTCTCCCCCAGCTAATGTATTTTTATAACTACTATTTTTCATTTTTTGAATCCTGGTCGAGCGATTCGAGAAGTAAGATATCTTCCAATAATGTTTTAAGATCTTGTTCGCTGGCGGCTTCTTCGAGTTTACGAAAATATGTAGCCTGCTGAGGAACGCTTAAATGTTGCGTAATTCTCTTCTGAATCTCATCTCGAAGGCTTGGAAAACTTGGCAGTTTAATTTGTTTAAGCTTATCTATCAGTGCTGGTCTTTTCTCTCTTGCGATCTTAAGCTCTGCCTGAGCCTTCTGTTTTTCATTACAAAAGTTCAACGCCATATTCAGTTTCTCTATTGCTGGCCTCATATCAATTTTCAGACGCTGCAATTCTGCCTGAACTTCTTTTCGAGTCATGTTTTCTTCATCAGGATAAATAAAATCGAAGAGTTTTTCACATAGATTAGCATCAAAATGTTTAAGATTATCTTTCATCTATGGTACTCCATTTTTAAAGGCTGTAATTTCTTATCTATCACCCTCTGTAGTCTTTTCTTGGCAGTATATATGTCTTTGACATCTATTCCTAAAACTTCTGCCATTTCTGCGGGCTTCGTAATGCCTGCTTCAAAACATTCCAGAATCCCATTAACAATTGGATCATCTTTAACCTCCTGCGACAAGATGCCCTTCACCTTTTCTGCGATCTCTTTATTAACACATATTTTGGCTGGAGTAGCTTCTTTGCCTTCGAATTCAATTTCTTTACGATCTTCTTGATCGCTAGTTGCCACGGGCATTGGCTTGAATTTTTTGCCTTCGAATGACTTTGCCAGCTGATATATCAAGCTATCTACGGCGGATCTCAGAAAATGCCCGAAATCTGAATAGGCTTCTCTGTTATACTGGCGTTTACCATTTAATGTCTTTAAAACGGCCTCATAAGCTACGTCTTGAGGAGACTTACCGCGGGGACCTGTGCGATCCCCTCCTTTGGCTACCCAACCTAGATATCGGAATTTCTTTACGGCATACAAAGTTAGCCGTTCTAGATATTCCTGCCATTGTTCGTTTGTAAGTTCAGGCAATTCTGGCATTTACATTTATTGCTCCCGGTCTGTTTCCGCGGAATTAATCATATCCTATGTATTTATGCCGAGCAAAACAAAAAATTCTCCATAATTTGTGGAAAAAATCTCATTCGAGTCGGCATATAGATAGAAAGGCTGTTTAGTTAGACAGCCGCACTAAAGCTTTAACACTAATTGGAAAGGTTTATGAACATGGCTAAAAAATCAGCGAACTACAACAAAAGCAGCATAGGGAAACTCCCTGACGACAAGCCGGTTATCTATCGTATCCAGACTACTGGCGGCAAAACTAATTATGTCGGTGTGGCCAAGCGAGGCCGCGTCCCGGACAGAATCAAAGAGCACCTTCCAGATGGAAAAGACCCTGTACCCGGCGTAAAAGTGAAAATAGAACAGATGCCAAGCATAGACGCAGCTAGGGAAAAAGAAGCCAATATAATTTCCCGAACTGGTCCAAAATACAACGAAAAGGGCAAGTAATCCGAACTTGATTAGCATTCAGATAAGGCACGACTACTTTCGGGCGGTTCCTTCATAGTAAAAGGAGAATTTTGACATAGTAACCGTTTAGATTAATGGAGAAAACAAATGGCTAACAATAACTCAGTCACATGGAAAGGTGCTAGCGGCAAGGTTTGCACTTACTGGATATATTCAATCCCTGCTAGTTTCAACCCAAGACAAAATGGCAATTACATTTATACGAAGGTTGTGAACAATATGTGGATAGCTCTGTACATCGGCCAAGGAGACCTTAGCGAGCGAACCAACATCGACAATCATCACCAAAGCCGATGTCTAAAGTCCAAAGGCGCAACGCATGTTCACGTCCACTTGAATGATAGCGAGGCCGACAGAACTGCTGAGGAAAAGGACCTGCTTGCAGGGCATCCTGAGGCATATCAGCCAACCGGATGTAACGAAAAAGCCGGAGGCTAAATCGACGACATAAATGGTAACTCTCTCGCACTAACCTTCCCCAATGCTGCCAACCCAAATGCGTGCTGGCGAGGCACCCGCAATTCCCGTCAACACAAGGAAATCCGCATGCTTTAGGGAGATTGTACAGGATAGAGTTCGGATTTCAATAGGAAAAAGGATGACCAAAGAAAGTTCTTTTTTGGCGTTTTTTTTGTTATTTTTGTTAGAAAATCGTTGAACTTTTGGTAGAAGTATGGTATAATTGAAACATGTAGACATGTTTAGTCTATCGTCGTTAGTTCATAGTATTTAGCCATAAGGCTTCTCTGTGAACTCTGTGGCTTG
>Ga0210003_1003719_pt1 | contig 12308 bp, 8 predicted proteins | sample LantaG_FD_182804 | JGI IMG/M metagenome (GOLD analysis project Ga0210003, IMG submission 182804) | Deep subsurface microbial communities from Baltic Sea to uncover new lineages of life (NeLLi) - Landsort_02402 metaG (SPAdes) (version 2) | ecosystem: Environmental > Aquatic > Marine > Oceanic >...
CTCTCTCTCTCTCTCTCTCTCTCTCTCTCTCTCTCTCTCTCTCTCTCTCTCTCTCTCTCTCTCTCTCTCTCTCTCTTTCTCTCTCTCTCTTTCCTTCATTCTCTTTCAACGTAGGTACGTCGAGTGCCTCCCCGTGCGCCGCAGCGTCGGGACCGCATCCATCTCCCCCTCCTCCTCCTCCTACAATCCCTTTCCCCGCCGGTTAGGAGGCGGGAGCATCTCTTCTTCCGGGGAGTCGCCGTCTCCCTCTCCGTCGCACTCGCGGTTATTCCCTCTGCAGCAGCAGCTGCAGCATCAAAACGGCTACGGTACCTCTTTTTACGCGGCGGAAGGAGGCTTCACGGCTGCAAGAGGCCATCGCGGGAAGCGAGGAAGCAGGGGCAGCGGCGGCGGGAGCACCGCCGGGCAGCAGCACGCGGGCGACGGCGGCGGCGGCGGCGACGAAGACGCTCGCACTTCCTCGAGCGGAGGAGAAGGAGGGGGCTTCACGTCGCTCTCCGAGTCTTCGGGCTCGGGACACGGGAGGCAGCGGTTCGGCGCCTTTCTGCATTCTTCCGCCGACCATACGGCGGCGGCGGAGGCTGGCCCTTCGGCCTCGTCTCCGGCGCCGTTCTCGGAGGCTTTCCAGGGAGGAGGAACGCTGCCGCCGCCGATGCCGCCGCACCTTTTTCGGACCTTGTACCCCGAGCGACAGCAGCGACAGCAGCGGCAGCAGTTTTACCAGCAGCAGCAGCAGCAGTCTCCGCAGCAAGAGCACGACCAGCAGCAACGCTTCTACAACCAGCAGCAACAGCAGCAGCGACAACAACGCTTCTACAACCTCCAGCAGCAGCAGCAGCAGCAGCAGGTGAGTTTGAAGAAACAAGAGGGTGAGAAGAAAAGAACGAAAAGAAGATGGGGAAAGACTCAAACCTTCTCTCTCTCTCTCGACTCCCCCGCAAAAAACAACATCCTACAGGAGCACTTTCGGCAGCAGCAGCAGCAACAGGCCCACTACCTTGCTGTGATGCAGCAGTTTTCATCGTTAGGGAGAGGCGGAAGAGGAGGAGGAGGAGGGGGAAACCAGCTTCCCCCTTCGTCGCCGGGGCAGCAGATGCAGCAGCAGCAGCAGCACTTCGCGGGGCAGCAGCAGATGCAGCTGCAGCAGCCTCAAGCTCCTCCTGGAGGCTTCCCGATTGCCATAGCCCCATCCCCATCTCACACGAGGCTCGCCGTCTTCCCATCGGGAACGATTATGAGCAGCGGCGCCGGAGCGACGCCGCCGCCGCCAACGCAGCAGCATCAGCAGGCTTTTTACTTGGTCCCGGCGGCGCCGCTCCAGCAGCAGCAGGGCTTCTTTGTTCACCATCACCAGCAGCAGCAGCAGCAGCAGCCCCAGCATTCCCTTTCATCAGCGATGCGGTTCGCCACGGGCCCTCCCGGGTCGGTGGAGGTCGCCGCGGCGCAGGTGGGGTTTTTTGGCGTTTTCGATTTTCAGTTTCAGTTTTCACCTTTGGGGTTCTTCGAAACAAAACTCCGCGCTTCCCTCACGCTCTCCATTCTCTTTTCTCTTTTCTCTTTTCTTGTTCACAGGCAGCAGCAGTCGCAGCTCTCGCAGGGACATTCTCCGTGCAGCAGCAACACATATTCCGAACGCAGCAACAGCAGCAACGGAGGTTTCAACATCAACGAGGAGGAGGCCGGGAGCAGCAGCAGCGAACGCCGCCGCCGCCGCTGCCGCCACCGCCGCCTCCTCATCAATAATAAAAGCAGCACAAATCGAGCAATTCTCCTCACGTGGATCCTCGCCGTCTTCTTCTCGAAAGAAAAATGAGAGAGAGCTCGATTGATCGTATATCTATTCTTGAACGGGTCACCTAAGAATTCTTCTCTCTTGTCTATTTTTGTTTTCACTCAGACATTTTTCTCAACGTCATTTTTCCGAGGATTGTTTCAACTCTATTATCCTCTATCGATACCTTGCCCTGCCTTTTTGTTTCCTTTTCATGTGTTTTTTTTCTACATCGTCATTGCTCATCGAACTTGCACAAATTGATAGCGCGCGAACTCGCGCGGCGAAGGAAAGACTTTTTGCGGTCTCTTCAAAAAGAACAGGAAAACTTCAACAGCTCAGTTCCCCGAACTTTCTAAATTTGTTGGCTACCAGTTAGAACAGCTGACGAGCCTGTGTCCCTTGCCCCCCCGAAGGCGACGAGGGAGGGGCGAGATTACAAATCATCAAATTATGTGCTTGTCTGCAAAAAAAATCAATGAGGAAGAAAGCGATGTTACACGGAGGGACGCGCGAAAGAATAGAAAAAAGGAAACGAAAAAGAAACTCCAAAACTTTTTCGTATTTTCACCGCCGCACGCGGATGATCGTCACCCCTCCCTGACTCTCCTCGTCGTCGCCGTACGAAGCCACGCCGCCGCCGATGGAATTCTTCTTCTTCCTCGCGGCCTTGGCGACCATCTCGGCCAGCTGAGCCCTCACGGCCTTCTTCAGGACGCCGGCGCCGAGCCCGTGCACCACGAACAGAGCGTCGCCGTCGTCAGCAGAGCCGACGGCGTCCCTCACCGCGGCCGCCGCCGAGGCCGAGTCGAGGCCGCGGACGTCGACCGTGTTGTCGGGAGTCTTGATCGCCGGAGCGTCGGGGGACCTGCGTGCCACCCTCGGGGCCAGGAAGAGCCTGCTGCCGCTGGCGGAGAGGGAGCCCGAGCGCGCGGCGCCGCGCAGGGACGCGGCGTTGGAAGGGGAGGAAGGGGAAGAGGAAGAAGAGGACGAGGGAGCTCCTCCCTCCCCTCCCGCCGCGCCCGCCCCTCCCCTCGGCGGCGGAGCCACCTCGAACGTCCTGAGCGTGACGTCGAGACCCTTGCTCAGTCTCACGACCAGCGAGGAGCCGGGGGAGCGCGGGGCCCTGGTGACGACGGCGAGCCTTCCCCCCATCTTCAGGACGGCGACCTCCTCGCCGACCGCCGGGAGCCACGCCGTCGCCGCTGCTGCGGCCGCCGGGGAGGAGGCGCCGGAGGGAGAAGGAGGCGACGGCGAACCGCCTTCCTCCTCGGCACCTCCGCCTCCTCCCCCCCTCCTCGCCCTGGCGAGCCTCGCCGCGGCCTCAGCGGGGCTCGGGGCCGAAGCGGCGACCTCCGCCAACGCGCCCGCGGCCTCGGCCTCGCTCAGCTCCCCGCGCTCGAAGGCTCCCAGCGCCCACGACACGTCTTCCTCGGCGGCGGACGAGGCGCGCGACCGCGCCCCGGCGGCCTCCTGTTCCTTCGCGGCGGCGGCCGCGGAGGCCAGCGCGGCAGCCTCGGCCTCGCGCTCCGCCGCGGCGCGCTCTCCCGCCGCGGCCGCGGCGTCGTCCCTCGCGGCGCCGAGGTCGGCCGCGAGCGTCGCGGCGAGGCCCGCCGCGGCGGCGAGCACGTCTGCCCTGGTCCTGCTCACGCCGCTGGCGCCTTTTGCGGAAGAGGAAGGAGAAGAAGAGGCGGCGGCGAAAGGGGCAGCGGCGGAGACGCCGCTTTCGCTTTCTTCGTCTTCTTCTCCTTCTTCTTCCCCTCCCCTCCCGAGCGATGCCGCGGCCGCCTCGACAACGTCCAGGTCGAACCCCAGTCCCCTCGCCACCTCGAGCGCGCACGAGTTCCCCGGACCGCTGCCCCACAGCAGCCGATAGGTGGGCGCCAGCGCCACGGGGTCGAACTCGACGGCGGCGTCGGCGACGTGCGGCCTGGCGTCGCCCTTGAGCTCGGCAAAGTGCGCGGTCGCAACCGTGAGGGCGGCGCCGCGCGACTCGGCGAAGGCGTCGAGCAGCGCCGCGCCGAGGGCCGCGCCCTCGGATGGGTCGGTGCCGGCGCCCAGCTCGTCCAGGAGCACGAGGGCGGACGAGGCGGAGGGGGAAGGAGGAGGACGAGGCGACGAAGAGGGAGCTTCCGAGGAGGGAGGCGCCGAGTCTCCTCCCCCTCCCCGGACGGCCTCGAGCGCCCTCGCCGCCCTCCGAACGTGGCCCGAGAACGTCGACAGCGACGCGGCCAGGGACTGCGGGTCGCCGACGTCCGCCAGCACGCAGTCGAAGAAGGAGAGCGTCGGAGGAGACCGAGGAGAAGACGCAGAAGAAGACGCAGAAGGAGACGTCGCCGAAGAGGCAGACGAGGACGCGGAGGAGGAGGCGCCTCCCCCGCCGCCCGGCGCCGCCCCGCCCGGCGCCTCCCCGCCCGGGCCTCCCTCGACGGCGAGGAACAGGCCCGCGCGGGCCATCAGCGAGGCCAGCCCCAGCGACTTGAGGCCCGCGGTCTTCCCTCCCGTGTTGGGCCCCGTGATGACGACGACGGAGGTCCCCTGCGGCACGCGGAAGGCGAGGCCCCTCGGGAAAGAGGGCGGCGGAGCGGAGCCGCTGCCCGCCGCCCGCCCCCCGGGGCCTCGGTCCCCCGCCTGCTCCCCGGCCTCCTCCTCCTCGACGCCCGGCGGGTTGGGCAGGCGCGGCAGCGCCCTCTCGAGCAGCAGGGGGTGGAGCAGGCCCTCGATCCGCACCGCGCCCTCCGCTCGGCCCTGCGGGGCGTCGAGGAGGCGCGGGCGGGCGGCGGCGCACGGGTGCTCGGAGGGAGGGGGAGGAGGAGAGAGCGCCGTCGCCGCAGCGGCAGCAGGCGAGCCCCTCCCTCCCCCCCGCGGCACCCCCGAGCGCCCCCTCCCGGTCCCGTTCCCTCCCCACGCCCCGCTCACCCACCGCGCGTGCTCCGCCCTCGCCCTCGCCACGTCCAGCGCCGCCACGGCCTCGACGACGCCCCGCAGCTCCCTCCCCCTCGCGACGATCAGCCCCGTCAATGCCTCGAGCGCCGCGGCCTCGGCGGCCTCCTCGCCCTGTCGCGCGGCGGCGGCCTCGTTGTTGAGGGGGACCAGCGGGGCGGGCTCGCAGAAGCTCGTCGCGCCCGAGGCGGAGGTCGCGAGCGTCACCGAGCCGCGCGGCAGCTCCGACTTGCGGGCCGTGAGGACGGGCACGCAGAGGCGGTCGCGGCGCAGGGCGACCGCGGCGCGCGCGGCCGCGCCGGCCGCGTGGAGCCTCTTGCCCCACTCCGCCGCGGCGGCGCGGGCCGCAGCGTCGGCCCCGCGCCGCCTCGCGCGGGCCTCGGCGAGCTGCGGCGTCGCCGAGTCCGCGAGGCGGGCCTCCCCCCGGGGGACGGCCCGCCGGAGCCCGCGCAGGAGCTGGGCGAGCCCCTCGCCGCAGAGCCTGCCCGCGGCGAGGGCCGCGAGGGCCGGGGAGCGCGCGGCGGCCCCTTCGGCGGCCGCGGCGGCCTCGAGGGTGTCTGCGACTCCGGAGACGGCGAGAGCGGTCACGGAGGAGCGGCGGTCGCCGTCGCTTCCTTCTCCGGCTCCTGCTGCTGCTGCTGCTGCTGCTCCTCCCCCTTCTCCCTCGCTGGGGACGGACAGGGAGTCCAGGAGCTGCGTGAGGTCGAGCGCGCCGGAGAGGTCGAAGGGAACGGCAGAGGAGTCCGAGATCGCTTCCAGGGCCGCCTCCGTCTCGTCGAGGAGTCGCTCGGCCTCCTCGCGAGTCGCGGCGAGCGGGATGCCCCGCCGGCGGCTTTGCCCGTTCTTCCTCCTCGCCAGCGCCCGGGCGCGAGCGCCGCCGGCACCGCCGCCTCTTCTTTCGGAAACGGGATCGTCGAAGAGCGCCGCCCTCGCTCCCATCGGCGTCTGCGTCAGGCACGCCACTTGGCGGCAGATCGAGGGCCACTCGAGCATGCCCAGGGACTCGGATTCCAAAGAGGAAGCGGAAGAGGAGGTCGACGCGGAAGCGGAAGAGGAAGAGGTCTGGTCGACGTCGGAGTCTTCTTCGCCGTCGGACGAAGAGGAATACGATGTCGTGGCCGGTGCCGCCGTCTCCGCTTCAGCATCGCTGATTGCGCCTTGTCCCGCCGCGCTCGCGGATTTCACGTCCCTGATGCTTCTCTGAGAAGGAGAGGGAATCGCAGAGAGCTGCAATCGAGGGCAGGAGCGGCTCGATAGAGATCGGCGGTGATGGCGGCATCGTCGTTCCTTTACTAGAAGAGGAAGAAGAGGAAGAGGGGGAGAAGCCAGGGGGGCCGCTACCGTCGAGGCGGCTGACCGCTGTAGCGAGAGACGGTTCATGTATCTTGGTTTGATCAGAACATTGAAAAAGAGGAAAGATAGAGAGGGAGAGCAACGAGAGAGAGAGAGCGGGAGAAAAGCACCACGCCAAGCAGATGTTCGAAAAACAGAACAAGAAGAAGAAGAAGTGGGAGATTTTTCTTTCGTCTCGAAAAGCTCGATCGACACATCGCAGAACCTTGCTCCGTTGAATTCTCGTCGCACAGAGCACCGTCTCTGGTCTCCTCTTCGCCCCCTGGATCAGCGTCACTCGGGCCTCGTCTGCCCGAATGATGCAGCATGGCGCCGGTCGATCGGCAGGACCGAGCTCCTCGACGAGGTCGCCGTGCTGCCTGAGAGAAACTTGCGCCGCATCAGCAGCAGCGGCGGGCGCTCGAGCAGCGCTCGTCGCCCGACCTCGGCCTCGGCGACCTCGACGACTTCAGACCGGATGCTCCTCCGCAGCGCGCCCCTCCGCAGGGCGCTTCTCCGCAGGGCGCTCCTCCGCAGCGCGCTCCTCAGACGGCTGGCCCGCGGGGGCCCACCCGCTCCCTTCCTCCCTCGGCTGGCCCTCCGGCTTCTCCGAGGAGTTCGACCTCGGCGACCACCGGATTGGGAAAGGGACCTACGGCGAGGTCTTCCTGGGAAGGGACCGGCGGACGGGGGAGAAGGTCGCCGTCAAGGTGATCCCGAAGCGGAGGAAAGGCGGCGGCCCGGGGGACGGCCCTTCGGCCAGGCCCTCGCCGAGGCTACCCCTGGACTCGGCTGTGGTGCTGCAGCGGCTCCAGCGCGAGGCCGACCTCCTCGCGAGGGTCTCCGGCTGCGGCAACGTCGGCGCGCTGCGGGCCGTGCGCGAGTCGGCCGACGCCGCCTTTGTCGTGCTCGCGTTCGTCGACGGCGGCGACCTCGAGGCGCTCGTGACGAGCCGGAGGGAGGAGAGGAAGGAGGAAGAGGAGCGGCGGAAGCGGGAGGCGGAGGAAGAGGAGGGGAAAGTTTCGACGGCCTCCCCGTCGCCGCTGCCTCCGCCGCCGCCTCTCCTCTCCGAGCGGGAGGCCGCCGTCGTCGTCTTCGAGCTGCTCAAGGCCTTGACGGCCCTGCACGCCAACCTGGTGCTCCACGGCGACATCAAGCCGGCCAACATCATGCTCGACGCCGCCGCGACGCGCGACGCGCTGGCCGGGAGGTGGTCGCGGCCGTTCCTCAGGCTCGCGGACTTTGGCCTCGGCAGGGCCTGCGCGGCGCAGCAAAAGGTCACGGGCACGCGGGGCACGCCCGTCTTCATGGCCCCCGAGGTCTTCAAGGGAAGCTACGGCCACAAGGCGGACGTCTTCGCCGCGGGTGTGACGCTCTTTTACCTGCTCTCCGGGCGGTACCCGTACTTCGAGACGCTGGAGGAGGTCCTGAAGCTCTCGCCGAGGGCAGTCCGCGCCCGCGCGCTCGGCGGCGAGGCGGCCTGGGCCTTTGACGGGGGCAGGGAGCCCTTCCGCTCGCACTGCTCGGCGTCGTGCCGCGACCTGCTCGCGTCGCTGCTGGACCGCGACGAGGAGCTGCGGCCGAGCGCGCTGGAGGCGCTGGGGCACCCGTGGTTCCGGGAGCAGCTGCCGCCGGAGCCGGCGCTGATGCGGGAGGTCGAGGAGCGGCAGAGGAAGGCGGCGGCGGCGTTGGAAGCGGCAGCGGCGAGCTCGGGCTCAACAACGTTCGGGCTCTCTTCGTCCTCCTCCTCGACGACCGACGCCGCCGCCGACGCCCTCTCCCCGGCACCGCTCGCCCTGCCGCCCGGGGTCGCCGCCGTCTCCGCGATCCTGGCCCACGCGAGCATGAGCGCGTGCTCCGAGTGCGAGATGGCCTGCTGCCCGCTCTCCGGCGGAGGGAGCGGCGGAGGAGCAGCCAACGGAGCAGCGAACGGAGCAGCAGGGAGCGCGGCGACGAGCAGGCTTGTCGACGGCGGAGAAGGGTTCGCGGGAGGCATCGACGGGTGCGAGCTGCCGACTTTGGCTGCTTCAGGGGTGCACGGGGTCGAGCCCCCGGAGGTCGACGAGCATTAGAAGAAGCGGGAGCGAGTTGAAAGAGGGAAGATGAGTGAGAGACGAGGTTGCAAAAGAAACAGATGAAAAAGACGAAAAGTTGGCAATCGAGGACAAAAAAATCGAGGACACAACTTGCTGAGCGTTTCGGACTCCTTGACTCGCCCTCGCCCTCTCTCTTTCGCGTCCTCTCTGCTCCTCTCTTTCCTCGCGCAGCGTGCGAATGGACCGTGCTGCCCCCTCGACGACAACGAGCACGGCTTCGTCGTCCGCGCCAGCAGCAGGAGGAGGCCGGAGCAGCAGCAACTCCGAGCTCCTCGCCGCCGCCGCCGTCGCATCCGTCGCCACCGCCGGCGCGATTCTCTGCGGGGCTATGGCCGCTCCGGCGCTGCGCAGGTACCGCGCGCAGAGGGACGCCATTGAGGAGGTGAGAGCAGGATGGTGGAGCTGAAGATGAGGGGAGGAAGCAGAAGAGCGTTGGAAGGATGGGAGGCCTTTGCTCTCATCAAAATGCGGCCTCGTTCAGCGAGATGGGGCGCCGTCGATTGATGAAACTTGAAAGAGCGATTCAAGAAAACCCGCCGCTTTCCCCCTCTGGGGCTCGTTTATTCTCTCTGTTGCCTCGCGAAATGACTGAGAACGTTCGAATGCGCCATTTGATCGTCCTGGAATGGAAAATTTTGCAGTGGAACGGAAGGAATTAGGGGGCGGCGTTGATGCGAAGAAACCAAAAACGCGACAACTCGTCGACGAAAAAAACGAACCCCCGTCGCTGACGACGCGCTCCCTCTCTCCGCTCTTCTCTTCCCAAAAAAACAAACAAATCAAAAAACAGTGGGCCAAGGTCGCGAGCGTTCCGGTCGAGCGCATGCACGCCATCAAGGCGGCATTTCTCGACGAGGTATGAAGAGATAGTAATCCGAGAGAGAGAAAGTAAAGGGAGAGAGGGAAGGGGGCTTGAAGAAGACGAACAAAGAAGAAGAAGGACGAAAAAAAACTCACCCTCGACCCTCTTTCAACTCTGAAAACTACTTCTCGACTCTCTCCCTCTTCCATTCAGGCCCGCGCCGGCCTCGCCGGGAAGCCCTCCTCGCTGATGATGCTTCCTTCGATGGTCGACATCCTCCCCTCAGGGTAAGGACGAAGAGAGATTTTAAAGCTTCTTTTCTGCGTTGGTTAAGAGAGAGAACGAGGGAGAGAACAGGGAAAAGTTCTTCCTTTGCTTTCCCCCTCGTTCGTTTCGCTTTCGCCTCTCGCGCCTTTCCCCTCCCGATCCTCGCTCGCTCATTCTCTCCCTCTCTTTCTCTCCTTCTCGATTAAAAAAAACGGGGAAAAAAAAAAGCCACGAACAGGGCGAGTACTTTGCGATCGACATCGGCGGAACAAACTACCGCGTCACCTACGCCCGCCTCTCCGCGGAGACGGGCAAGCTCGCCGCGCTCGAGATGCGAGACAGCTCGATCCCGGACTGGGCGTACACGGCCCCGGCTCCCAGGCTGTTCGACCTGCTGGCCGAGGCCGTCGTCTCCCTGGGGAGGGACCTCGGGGTGCTGCCGCCCTCGACCTCCGCAGCCGCCGCCCCTGCCGCCGCCGCCGCCACCGCCGAGGCCCCCTCCTCGCCGCAGGGGGAAGGAGCGAGGGAGAGGGAGAACAAGTCCCTCACCGTGGGCTTCTGCTTCTCCTTCCCCTGCGATCAGACCGCCCTCGACGCCGGCAGGCTCCTCAAGCTCACCAAGCGGTTCCAGAACGAGGGCGCGGTCGGCCGCGACCCCGTCGAGATGCTCCGCGCGGCTCTCGCCCGGGCGGGCGAGCCCGGGGCGCGCGTCGCGGCGCTACTCAACGACTCCGTCGGCACCCTCGCCGGGGGCCGCTACTCCGATCCTGCGGTCGCCGTTGGCGTGATCCTGGGCACGGGCACGAACGCCGCCTACGTCGAGGCGGCAGCCAACGTTCCGAAGCTGCCCAAGGAATCCGCGTTGAGGCTGAGGGGAGGCCGCGTCGTCGTCAACACCGAGTGGGGAAACTTCAACGCCCCTTCGCTGCCGACGCTGGAAGCCGACCTGGCCCTCGACGCGGCCAGCGAGCACCCGGGGGAGCAGCTGCTCGAGAAGATGGTGTCGGGGATGTACATGGGGGAGTGCGCGAGGAGGCTGCTGCTGGAGCTGGTCGAGAGGCACTCGCTGTTTTCCTCCTCCTCTCCGACTTCTCCTCCCTCTTCCGCGTCGATCCCGGAGGGGCTCAAGGCCGCGGGATCGTTTTCCACCGCCGACGTCTCGGCCTGCGACACCGACTCCTCTCTCACGCTCTCCAAGGTCGCCGCGGTGCTGTCCAAGGTGCTCGGCGCCGACGACGCGGCCTCCAGGGTGTCATACCTCGACCGCCGCGCCGTTCGAGCGGTCTGCTCGCTCGTCGCGGCGCGCTCGGCCCGTCTCCTCGCCGCGGCCGTCGCTTCGCTGCTCCAGCTGGTCGAGGACGCCGGGGAGAGCGTTTCGGGCGTTCCGAGGGGAGGGAGGGTCGCGGTCGCCGTCGACGGCGGCGTGTTCGAGCACTACGCCAAGTACCGGTCGACCTGCCGCGCCGCGCTGGCCGAGGCGCTCGGCGTCCCGCTCCGGAAAGTCGACTCGAGGGTCGCGCTGAGGCGGGTCCGGGACGCGAGCTCGCTGGGGGCGGCGTTCCTTGCGGCCGCGGCGGACCACCACCACCTGGGGACGAGCGCTGACGTGGCTGCTGGTGCTGGAGCTGCTGCGGAGGCGGAGGCGGAGGCTCCTCTGCCGGCGCCGGCGCCCGCGTAGAAGAGAAGAGTAAGCAACACCAACAGCCAAAAAACTGCGCAATCCGTTTCCCTTGGATTCCTAATTTTGCCCAACAACCGACAACACAACGCACACAGAGAGAAAGAGAGAGAGAGAGAGAGAGAGAGAGAGAGAGAGAGAATCGAACGTGCCCCTTTTTTCCATTTCGACTATTTCCCAACCGCGGAGTGTTTTCGTTTTTTCTTCTTCTCTGTAGCTCGAGAGAGATGAGAAATAAAGGATTTTCATTTTCACGTTTTTTCGACGCCTTCGAAAAAAAGTATTCTTCCAATGCTCGCCCAACTGAGTTGAAGAACAAGCCTCGACGTCGTCGCGATGCCCATCTCGACCTCGCCCGTCATGGAGAAGGATGACGAGCCTCTCCTCGCCGCCGTCGATGTCGTGGCTGCCCCAGCTGCCGACGGAGCAGCAGAGGCGGCCGCGATTGACGCAACGTCGGCGCTGCTGACGACTCCTTTCGCTTCTCCTTCAATCGGTTTGGTGCCTCTCATAAACCCCGAGGCACCGCCGCACTCGGCCCTCCCATCCGACACCGCCACCGCGACGAGGAGAGCTGCGTCGACCTCGATGTCGACGCTCCCTCCACCGCCGGCGGCCCTGGCACGAGCGGCCTCGGCGGCCGCGGCGGCAGCGGCAGCTTCCTCGGCCGCGGCGGTGGCGTCGTCGTCGGCAGCGGCATCGTCGCTCGCCTCGTCCAGCGGGGTCTCCTCTTTCGAGCACACGCACCTGGCCACCTACCTCGTGCTCTGCTTCGCCGTCGCATGCGTCATGCACGACTCGATGCAGGTGCGCGGGAGAAAACGGAGCGATGTGGAAGCGAGAGAAAAACAACCGGGAAGAGAATTGAGGGCATCTCGAGGCCGACCTTTCTTGCGCCACACGGGCGTCGGCGCGAGTTCCAAGGGAAAAAACTCGCAACCTCACCCTCCTCTTCTTCCTCTTCTCTCGCTCAAAAAAACAAAAACACGCATCACACAGGGGATCCTCCAAAAGTACGAGCTGAACCGGAAGTGGTACCTGCTCTACGGTGAGTTGGCATTCGGAGGGAGGAAGAGAAAGAGGGGGAGAGAGAGCGAGAGTGCTGGCAGCAGCGGCGCCCCCTTCTTTTTTCCTGAAAGTTCAAAAGTTATTCCTCTCCCTCACCCTCTCGCCTCTCATCAAAAAAACTAACGCAACAAAACTAGGTTCCCTGCTCGCGTCGGCGTACGTCTACATCCGCCCGCTCATTCGGCGCGGGATCGGCTCTGCCACGGGGTAAGAGAAGGCTTCGTTTTGTTTTAAACGGGGAAGAAAAGAGGGAGACAAGAGAATCGTTTTTTTGGGTTTTTTTCATTCTCATTTTCCAATCAAAAACCTCTCTCTCTCTCTCTCTCTCTCTCTCTCTCTCTCTCTCTCTCT
>Ga0210003_1003721_pt1 | contig 12307 bp, 12 predicted proteins | sample LantaG_FD_182804 | JGI IMG/M metagenome (GOLD analysis project Ga0210003, IMG submission 182804) | Deep subsurface microbial communities from Baltic Sea to uncover new lineages of life (NeLLi) - Landsort_02402 metaG (SPAdes) (version 2) | ecosystem: Environmental > Aquatic > Marine > Oceanic >...
TTTAGCGTCCCTATAGTGTAATGGATTAGCACACAGCTCTTCTAAAGCTTTAGTAAAGGTTCGAATCCTTTTAGGGATACCATTATGAACTACCCAGACACTAAAGATGTCTGGGTTTCGTGACTCGTCGGCTCGCCTAACGGCAACGCCTCCTCACGTTTTTGTTTTGATTCCGACTGTATTCCACAACCAGAATTGTAAATTATTAATCCTTGCTCCAATATATTTTCTGAAGCATTGATGTCTCTGTCTAGTTTCGTCTCACAAACAGGACAAACCCACTCCCTGTCTTTCAGTGTCAAATCCTGATTAACAAATTTACACTTGTTACAGGTTTTGCTTGAAGGAAAGAACTTATCTATTTGGATTAAGTTTCGTTCATTCCATTCAGACTTATATTTCAGTTGTCTTAGGAACTCACTCCAAGAACAATCTGAAATACTTTTTGCTAGGTTATGGTTTTTCATCATATTTGCAACAGATAAGTCTTCAACACAGATCGTTTGGTTGTCACGAACTATTTGAGTCGTTATGTTATGAATATGATTTATCCTACTATTTGTGATTTTCTCATGAACTCTAGCAACTTTGATACGTTGTCTGTTTCTACTGTTTGAGCCTTTTTTCTTTTTGCTAAGTTGTTTTTGTTCATAAGAAAGTTTTTTAGCATATTTTTTAGTTGTTTTTATGTTCTCATAGGTTTTACCATTAGAACATATTGCTAAATTTTTAATACCTAAATCAACTCCTACTTGATTTTTGTTTTTCTTGTATGGAGTAAGTTCAGTTTCACAGGTAATAGATACAAAATACTTACCCGATGGAGTTTTAGATATTGTTGAAAAAAGAATAGTTCCTTCAAGTGGTCTATCTTCTCTGACTTCAATAGGTTTCTTGAATTTAGGAATGTTAAGTTGCCCATCTTCATATTTAGTTGATTGTGGAATTCGGAAAGATTGCTTATCTCTTTTGGATTTAAATCGTGGGAATTTACCTTGTTTGGAGAAAAAACGATTATATGCAACTTCTAAATCTCTAAGGGCTGCTTGTACCGACTGAGAGTTAGTTTCCTTAAGCCATACGTATTCGTCTTGTTTCTTTAGTTTGGTGAGAGATGATGCATTGTCGTAATAGTTTAAAGAAGTATTGTTTTCAAGATATGCGTTTTTACGTTCATTGAGGAAATAATTCCATACAAATCTTTTAGAACCGAAATGCTTAGCTAGAAGAATCTCCTGCTCTTTAGTCGGGTAGATTCTATATTTAAATGACTTCTTTACTTTCATAATTATTTTATTCTATATTTATTTACAAATTCCTTCTTTTTTTGCAGGAATTTGCTATTTTATTTTTGAATTATATAATATAACTTGAAAACATTAGGAAATACTGTATAATATGAAAAGTAATAAGCAAAAGAAATATAAGTATCATACAAAGAGTCATTGCAAATATATGATTAAATTACACATAATTTTTGTTACAAAGTATCGCAAGCATACTTTAAGTGGCGAATTAGATGAAAATATGAAGCAAATCATATATGAAATAAGTAAAATGGATGACAGCCTATTTTTAATTGAAAGTATGGAGACCGACAAAGATCATATTCATATGTTGGTTGACATTGACCCAAATGTTAGTGCTACGTCAATAGTTAGTCGGGGTAAGCAGATGTCAACAAATAGAATATGGAAGAAACATTCAGAAGAGTTAAAGAAAAGTTATTGGAAAGAGAAGACGTTTTGGAGCGATGGGTATTTTGTATGTAGTACTGGAAATGCAAACATGGAAACTATTAAAAAATACATAGAGGAACAAGGATAATGAAAAGATATTTATACTTAGAAACTGGAGACGATGGATGTGGAGATCTATACGTTAGTTTGAAACCATTAGATAATGAAGATTCAGACTATCGTGAAGTGACAATAAGTGATATTGAAAAAAACCCTCATATGGGAAGGCACGAAGATGCTAGGGTTAAGATATTAATAGGAGAATAGGTCGCTTACATCCCCGACGCTAAAGACATCGGGGTTTTACACTACCTAATAAATGTGTAATCATCAGTTATAGATAATATGTGTATTGGAAGATGTCTTATATTAGACGATGGTACACATAATGAAAGGCATACCGTAGTAGCTATAGACAGTAATGCTGGGACTGTAACTATAGGTACAGGAACTACATATGCATATTCAGCTATATCTCCTACTTATTGTAAACTCACACTCTGTATGTCAAGTAATATTGATATTGCTTCAGGAACTCGTATTGTTATGGGAGATTGTAAGATTGGTGGCAGTTATATACCTGCTAACACCATATTTAGGATTATATATACTAATAATGGTGGAACGCCTATTAGGGTAAGACTTTATCTAGAATTTTTATATTAAATAAAGGAAATAATAGGTAAACTAAGAAATATTATAAAAAAGATGCAGGAAGCATTTAAATAATAAAAGAATTATATTAGTAATTATTAAATTGGTAAAAAGGAGAATAAAATGAGTACAAATAAAGTTGTTAGATGGGCTATGAGCGGTTTAGGTGAAGTAACTGATGTAGTTAACCCTACTGATGTTAAAATTAATGCTCAAATTGAAGCTGGAGTAAACATGCTTCTGGCTAAAGGTTGTACTGAAGTTGGTGGTGTATGTGTAGATTATTCTGGAAATATCTATGTTTCTGACTCCGCTGAGCATGTAATTTACAAAATAGCTGAAGGTGGTTTGGTTTCCACACTTGCAGGCTTGGCAGGAGAAGCTGGCGATAACGATCAGCTTATGAATGTTCCTTGCGTAGATCCCGAAGACGAGAGCGACGGAGGTGCACGATTCGATACACCCAAAGGATTAGCTTGCGATAGAAGCAATAACATCTATGTTGCAGATTCAGGCAATAACCAGATCAGAATTATCAAAAATGCTACTACGGTTAGTGTTTTAGCTGGTAATGGTTCAGCTGGTCTTGTAGACGGTACATGGCGCTCTGATGGTGCTGGTTCTGACGTTGAATTTGACAACCCTACAGATGTCGCAGTTGATAATTCTGGAACAATCTATGTTGCTGATACAGGCAATCATGCTATAAGAAGAATTAAAGATGGCTCAACTATTACTTTCGTAGGTAATGGAGTTGCAGGCGATGCAGAGAATGGTGTATATGTTTATGATAATGAATCCGCACTTGCAAACATTGCAGCACTTAATGCTCCTGCCGCTGTTGCAGTAGACCCAGAAGGCGCAGTTTATATTTGCGATACTGGCAATTACAAAATCAAGAAAGTTACAACTGGTGGAAGAATTTATCTTCACAGTGGTAGTGGTGTTGCAGGTCGTTCTCTTGGAACAGTTGGAGACCCAACCGACCCTCAAGCTTATTCATGTCAGTATGAGGAACTTTCTTATTGCGACATTGATAGGTCTGGTAATCTTTATGTCATTGACGTTGAGACCACTATAGACACAGACGGTACTCGTTTGACTAGGGTAGACTATGATGGTATTCCTGCAACAATAGCTGACTTTAATGGCACAACTGGTGATAATTCAATTGGTGTTGCTGTAAGTCCTGCTCAGAAGCTATTTATAACAATGGCTGGTTACGCTGGTGATGAATCGGGTGAGAGTAGTGATACTAGCTCAAGTAGCTCAAGTAGCTCACTTAACTCAACCGCAAGTAGCTCAAGCTCAAGTAGCTCAAGCTCAAGTAGCTCAAGTGGCGACAGTAGTGACAGTAGCTAGTATATAAACTAATATTAATACAAAAAGGGCAAGTTTGATTACTTGCCCTTTTTGCTTTTAATTAATAAAAATGCTTGATTTTTGTATATTTCTTAGTATAATACATTCACAATTATCATTAATAGAGGAAAAACAACATGTGTAAACCATTAATTGACTTAAAAGAAGCTATTCTTGCTGACACAAATCTTTCACGAATAGCTTTATGTATGCATGCTATGCCTGATCCTGACTGTATTGGATCAGCATTAGGGTTGACAAAAGTACTAAAACATTGGAATCCTGAAGTAAAATGCACTTATATTTATGAGGGCGAAATTTCCCATCCACAAAACAAAACTCTCCTCAATCTTCTTAATATATCCTTAACAAACGCAAAAGAAATAGAAGAAATAGAGGATAAGTTTGATCATTTTATTAGTCTTGACGTAATGCCAGAAAGATGTCTACAAAGTTGCAATATTGATGTAGAATACCTTATGGCTATAGATCATCACAGAGTAGAAACAAGTTCTGCAAAGTTTACAGATATTCGTCCAGTTGGGGCTACATCTTCTCTTATATGGGAGTATTTAAATAAGGAAAATATAGAATTTAATGAAGAAGATGAAGGTGATACATTTATTGCAACAGCTTTAGTTTTTGGTATACAAACTGATACTGACGATTTAACATCTGAAAATGTAACTTCTCTTGATTATAAGGCAGTAGAGAGCCTTATGAAATATGCAGATAGAAGTAAGATACAGCTTATTAAAAATTATCCTATTCCTTCTTATCAGTTTGAATTAGAAGGTAAACTTAATGAAGAAGGCAATATTAAGGTAGCTAAAGGTATTTTTGTCGGTGGTGTAGGTTATATTTCTATTACTAAGAGGGATGCTCTTCCCACTATGGCTTCTTTGAGGGCACGAATGGAAGGTGTTGATACTGCATTCATTTTTGGTATTGTTGGTGATTATATTGAAGTAAGTGTAAGAAGTCAAGGTGTTTCTACTGATGTTAATACCTTATGCCAAAAGATATTCGGTAAAGATCATGCAGGTGGAAAAATGGGTTCAGGAGCAGCTAAGGTTCCACTAGGATTCTTAGGTGTAAGCAGTACAGCCCCTAAGGATGTAAAAGAGAAAGCATGGGAAGCTATTAAGGCTATTGTTATAGACAAAATATTTCATGTTATGGAAGGAAATGGTTAAAATAATGGATGCTAATGGAAATGCGATGAATGAACCTCTATGTTTTAAGGACGAATACGAAACAAATAAAATAAGCTCAAAAATAGTAGCTAACAAATTTAATGAGTTTATTGATGCTTATGATAAATTCAGAGAAATTAATGGACTTTCAGGTTCTATAGACAATATTTATGAAGTTTTAACGGCAATGAGTGATAAACATGGTCGTATTTGTCGTCAAATTAAACATTTTGAGAGAAATGATTCAAAACCAGATTGGCCCGACGCTATGACCGAATCCCTTGTTGGTTATTTTGTATATGGTCTTATGGTTCTTAAAAAATATAATTTAAACATAGCTGATGGCATGGAGAATGAGCTTCAAGCGGCAGCAGAACAACACGGAAATAAAGGAAATACATAATGGGAACAGATTTTTTTACAGTTAATGGAATTAGAGTAGCAAATATTAAAAATAGCAGCGAGAACACATTATTCGGTATTGCAGTTCAAGCTGGTTCTAATTACGAAACCCCTAAAATAGCTGGTATTAGTCATTTTTCTGAGCACATGTTCTTCAAAGGGACTAAAAGAAGAAATTGGCATGATATAAATATGGAATTTGCCAAATTAGGTGTTGATAATAACGCTTATACCTCTAATAATGAAGTTTTTTATCATACTACATGTCCAAAAGATAATGTCGAGCCTGTTATTGACTTGATGCTTGATATGCTTTTTAATTCTACTGTTCCTGAGGAAGAGTTTGAAAAAGAAAGAAATGTCATTATAGAGGAAAAGAAGATGTATGGTGATGATCCTTACTACGCTTTCGATTCTGTTATAGGCGAGAAGTTGTTTGTATGGGAAAAAGGTCATGACGTAATAGGGTCTTTTGAAACCCTTAATTCCATAACAAGAGATGACCTTTTAGGTTTCTTAAAAGATAAAACAAATTTAAAAAATCTACTGCTTGTTTGTTGTGGAGACGTAGATTCAGAAAAGCTAAAAGAATATATTAGCTCTAGAATACCTGAATCCCATAACTATTTGACTGATGGTGAGAAGAATATTGTGGATATCGGATTTTTTAATCCTGAAATTAATTATAATGATAAATTTCAGTTGGTTTATGAAAGAGAGAGCTTAAAACAATCTCAATTAACAATGATGACCAGAGGATATTCTGTTTCTGATCCTAAATATAATGCTAATGGGGTTGTCCTGTCTGCTCTTGGTGGTGGAATGTACTCTAAGCTCTTTACAAGACTAAGGGAAGAGCTGGGACTTTGTTATAGTGTTAGTATGCGTAATCTTACAATAGCTTACCCAGACTATTCGTTAAATAGATTGTATAGCTTCACATCTCCTGAAAATGTAGACCAATTCGTGGAGGAGAGCGAAAAGGTTATAAAAGACCTGATTAAGAATGGTTTAGATCAAGAAATGTTTGATTGCGCTAAAACAGATAGGTTAGGTAACATTCTCAGACAAACAGAAACTTCAAGAGGCAAAGCTGTATATCTTCTTAGAAAGTATCTATTTACTGGTGAAGAAGTAACATTTGAAGAATCTATAGCTAAGATGAAATCTGTAACAATAGAAGACTGTAATAATATCATAGAAGAAATGTTTAGTTCTAAGTATATTTGGGCAGTTATGAATCCAAAAGGAGAATAAAATGATAAATATAGGTGTTGTGGGATATAGTTCTGGTGATTTTGATGATAAAATAGCTAAAGCTTTAATGGCAATAGCATTAGATATTGTAGAAGAAAAACATCCAGATGAAGAATATACTCTTGTATCAGGGCTTACGGATATTGGAATTCCTGCTATTGCCTATAGAATGGCAGACAAGAGGGGATGGAACACAATGGGGATTGCATGCGAAAAGGCACATGAATACTCTTGTTATGATGTTGATGAAAAAATTATAGAAGGCGAAAACTGGGGAGATGAATCAGAGACATTTTTAGATAATATAGACGTTTTTGTTAGGGTTGGTGGTGGAAAACAATCTTTAGAAGAAACCGAAAAGGCTAAATCTAAAAAGAAAATTAAAGCTATTTATGAATTTGATCTTCCAGAAAAGAAATAAACTGTATAATACATTGAATGACAAGCACACTGAAATATTTTGGTATAGGATTAAGCAGGACAGGCACTACTTCTCTGTATAGTGCCTTTAAAATGCTTGGGTTCAAGTGTGTCCATTATCCTCAACCTAAGCAGTTTCAAGCACTAGATAGATATGATTTTGCTAATGATACGCCCATTCCTGCAAGGTTTAAGAAATTAGATAAACGGTTTTCTAATTCTAAATTTATTTACACTACCAGAGATATAGATTCATGGATTGTCTCTTGTGCTGAATATTTTAGCTCTGAAAAAGCACAAATAATTAAACCAAAATATGATTTTCAAATGAAGTATCGAATAGAAACATATGGAGTAGTAGATTTTGATGAGGAAATTTTCAGAATGGTTTATGAAGAACATGATAAAAGTATAAAAGAATACTTCAAAAATAGACCAGATGATCTTCTTACTATAAATATATCACAAGGGGAAGGTTGGGAAAAGTTAATACCATTTATAATTAAAAGTTCTCCTGACTTCAAAGCTTCGTTACCTCATAAAAATAAAATAGTAAAATTTGAAAAAAGAAAACGCAATATGGTTAAAAATAAGCTTAATAAGTTTAGGAGAGATGGCGAGTCAAAAACTATTTTTCCTATTATTCCAGTTCCTCAAGATACTAATGAGATTAGGTTATTTTCTGTTGTTAAAAACGAGAAACTTAGGATTCATAGTTTTTTAGATTATTACAGGAAGCTTGGAGTTGACAGATTCTTTATTGTAGATAATAATTCTGATGATGGTACATTTGAGTATCTTTGTGACCAGTCTGATGTTCAAGTCTTTAGAACAGATGAAAGTTTTTACTTTGAAAAAGATTGGATTATGTCTTTGCTTAATAGTTATGGAAAGTCTCATTGGTGTATATTGGCTGACGCAGATGAAAGGTTTATATACCCTGACTATGAAAACATAACACTAAGAGATTTTTGCAAAGGTCTTGAAAAAGGAGGTTATAATGCTGTAGATGGATTATTGTTAGATTTGTATTCAGATAAGCCTATAACTAAATCTCACTTTATTCCAGATGAAAACCCCTTATTAACATTTAATCTTTTTGATAAAGACTCTCATGAGGTTTGTAATATTAAAAAGTTTTCAAACAAAAATAGCGGGGCTAAAATTTTCAGGGGTGGGGTTCATAAAAGAGCATTTGATAGAAATTATCAATTAAGTAAGGTTCCACTAATAAAGTACGATGGTCAAATGAATTTTATAACCAGTGGACATCATTATATTAATAAGGCTAAGTTAGCACCTACTAAAGTTGCTGTGCTTCATTTTAAGTTTTCTTCAGAGTTACTTAAAAAGGCAGAAAGTCTAAAGCTAGATGATAAAGAGTATTATTCAATGCATTATAAAAAATATTATAGAGTTCTTAACGACCTTCCAGATTTAACGCTTAAATATGAAGGTTCTGAGGTATTTACAGGGAGTAAGCAATTAATTGAGTTGGGGATTATGAGATGAAAACTATTTGCATAATAATGCCTTATTTTGGTGGGTTCCCTCCTTGGTTTAAGTTTTGGCTTAAATCTTGTGAACATAATCCTACCGTAGAGTGGTTCTTTTTGACCGACCATGACTTACCCTCGGATTGTCCAAAAAATGTAAGATACTTTAAATGCGACTTGGATTACCTTAGTAGTTTAGCTACTTCAACATTGGGTTTTGATATAAAACTAGAGTATCCTTATAAGATATGCGACTTAAGACCTGCATTTGGAGAAATTTTCCAGCAAGCAATATGTAATTATGATTTTTGGGGATTTGGAGATTTAGATTTAATTTATGGAAACATTAGACACTTTTGCAATGAAGAAGTAATGAACGAGTATGATATAATAAGTGCTAGAAAGAAATTCTTAGCAGGACACTTTACACTCTACAAAAATACCGAAAAAATAAATAGCCTCTATAAAAAAATGAGATGGCATAAGTGGATGTTTCAACATAAAGATCCTAAAAAGTTTGATGAGAAACATATGACTGCGGTTGTTAGATATCAGGCAGATGATGTCAAGGTAATGTTTGAGAATCTTGCTGGTTCTGATGGTGGATGGTGTTTAAAGAAATGGCATAAACAGAATGGATGGGAAATAAAATTTAATAATGGTACCCTAACGAATGAACGCTCAGAAGAAGAATATATGTATTTCCATTTCTATAATTTAAAGAAAGCAGGAGAAGTGACGGTTCCTATTATAGATTCAGTCCCATCAACATTTAGTATAACAGATAAAGGATTCACATTATGAAAATAACAAGTAGAAAATACCTTAATGTAAACACTCCAACATGCCACGCTTCCACTTCAACACATTATAAAGGAAAAACCATTTTTGCATGGTTTGGTGGCGAAAGGGAAGGACTTCCTGATAGCGCAATATACGTCCAATATGGAGATAAAAACTCTTCTCATGTATATGGCATAGGAGTGGATCAAGTTGTAGCTAGATGGAATCCTATTCTGTTTACCCAGAATGACCGACTTTATCTATTCATTAAGGCAGGTGATTTTTGTGATAGATGGCAAACGTTTCTTTATGATATTACAAATATAACAGAAAAGGCAAGTGCAGAAAGTAACAGCAAAACACCTATACAGCTAATTCCTGCAGGGTTAAATGGCCCTGTTAAGACAAAACCAATTTTTGATAAAGAAACTGGACTTTTATATTGTGGTTCTGCTGTTGAAACACGTTTTGATTGGACTAGCTATATAGAGGTCTATAAATTTGAAAAAGATGAATTGAAGTTTATACATAGAACATTACCCTTAGTAGCACCCAAAAAACTTTACACTAAGGGTTTTGGCAGACAGGCGCAGTCAGCAGGCATTATACAACCGTCACTATGGATAGATGATAATAGAAAAATTCATGCTTTCTTTAGATCTTCTGTTGGTTTGGATAAACTTTATTATTCAAGTAGTGACCTTATGAAAGATGAAAAAGATTTACATTTTGTGTGGAGTGATCCAGAACCTATTGAGCATTTAGAAAACCCTAACAGCGGTGTAGATACTATCTTTTATGATGGTAGACTTTTCTTGATTTATAATCCCGATCCTATTTCTAGAAACCCATTGACATTGGCTGAACTAGACCATAAAGACGGGTTTAAGATTAAAGATGAAATAATCATAACAGATAATGTTCCATTAGATGAACCTACTCATTCTAAAGAATTAAGTTATCCTTATATGATAGAAAAAGATGGGATAATAACACTTACCTATACCTATGGGAGATCAAAAATTGAATGTGTCAAAATTAAAATCTAATATAGAAATACCAGTTATTGCTAAAAGAGTTATATGGAGAGGTGACAATGGATATGCTCCCATATCTGTCACTTTAAACCCCTTCTCTGATATATACGATCCTGACATAGAAGACGAAATATCTCAAAAATTTAGAGGAAACAAATACGATGGTTTCGTAGTAGTTGTAGATTCCTTGGGTTTTGATATTGACCCTGTAGGTAGACAATACGTATGTAGCGGTTCATTTGTTCCACATCCTAAATTTGGAGATCAGTTTGTAGCAGATTATTTCTATGAAGATATCCCCACTACCAAAAATGGATTAAAAATGGTTCTTATGGAACTCCCTCACATAAAAAGCTCAAGAGCATTAGCTATCATAAAGATGTTTGGAGTAAAAGGCACCATAGATATGCTTGATAATAGTCCTTCACGCTTGTTAGACATTAATGGAATAAATGAAAGCAGATTAGAACCCATAAAAGAAGAATGGGAAAAAATGAGGGGAAAAAGAAACCTCATACTCTGGTTAGGAGAAAATGGAGCAGGTTCTGGTAAATTAGGTAATAAAATTTATGAAAAATGGGGAGTGAATTCAATAGAACTTATTAAACAAAATCCATATATCATAACAGATTTAAAAGGAATAGGTTTCTCTGAAGCAGATGATTTTGCTCACAAAATATTAAAAGATGTTCCAAAACCTTATAGAACTGCTGCTTGTATTAAATATGTATTAAAAACAGATGTTTATAAAGAGGGCAATTTATGTACCCCATATAGCAGACTTGCAACTGAATTTGAAAAAGCAATTAGAGAAGCAGATGCTAAAAAAAATGTTTATGGAACATCCTTTGAATACGTTAAACTCATTTCTCCTGCTATTAAAGATAATTTGGATCACTTCGTAGCAATTAGGGATGATAAAACTACATATGTATACCTTAAAGATATATGGGAAAAAGAAAAACTTATTGCCAAAGAACTATTTGACAGAAATAGTAGGAATCAAGATGACAATAAATTATCAGATGTAGATATTGAAGATGCACAAAGAGATATAGCTGCTTTAACAAACATAGATTTGGTTTTAGATGATACCCAAAAAGAAGCTATTAAAAGTGCTTTTGAAAATAAACTTACGATTATTACAGGCGGAGGAGGAACAGGAAAATCCACCATATGTAGAGGTATTTACTATCTTGCTTGCAAAAAGAGACTAAGTATAAGATTAATGTCTCCTACTGGTAAAGCTGCTCAGGTGCTTAGTGATAAAACACAATCTAAAGCAAGTACTATTCATAGATCTTTAAAACTTAAGCCTGGAGGAGATTACCCAGAAGAAAAAATTAGAGAACAAATAATTCTTATTGATGAATTTAGCATGGTTGGGATTGATACTGTCTTTGCAATCTTTTACGCAATGGCAGAAAATCCTAATGCCCATATAGTAATGGTAGGAGATTGCAATCAGCTTCCATCAGTATCACCAGGTAACTTCCTTACTGACTTTATGGCTTCTGGCTGTGTTAATGTTGTAAGGTTAGATAAGATCCATAGACAAGGTGAAAATAGTTATATTTCTGTTATAGCAAATGATATATCCAATAGTAAGGTAGTAAGAGATATTCCAGAAGACGCTATAGATATTAAGTGGCAACCATCTTTGTCTGAGCAGTTGCCAGCTTATTTAACCCATTATATTAACGAATATTTGAAAACAAATGATATTAAAGATTTGCAAATTATAGCCCCAATGTATAAAGGTCAAAATGGTATCACAAATATCAATACTGTTGTTCAAGACTTGATGAGACAGCTCAATGATACGTCTGAAACCCTCTTAGAACGACCTTTTCAGCATTTGTACATGGGTGATAGAGTTATCCAATGGGAAAATAACTACCAAAAAGAAGTATTTAACGGCGATATGGGTATTATAGTTGATTTAGGTAAAAAAGTTTTTG
>Ga0210003_1003722_pt1 | contig 12299 bp, 10 predicted proteins | sample LantaG_FD_182804 | JGI IMG/M metagenome (GOLD analysis project Ga0210003, IMG submission 182804) | Deep subsurface microbial communities from Baltic Sea to uncover new lineages of life (NeLLi) - Landsort_02402 metaG (SPAdes) (version 2) | ecosystem: Environmental > Aquatic > Marine > Oceanic >...
TTTCAATGCTAAGTTAATACCGAAGGATAACTTGATTTCCTTCACGGCTCACCTCCTGTGTTTTTTTCTCAAAACAACATTATAAGGTGAGCCACCTCTTTATTCCATCACGGAAATGGAAATGCTTAATTGTTAAGATCGGGATAGGGGAAAGTTTCACAGCCTTCGCCCTCCCACATCACCGTGCATCCGGGTCCGTACACGGCGGTTCATGTCATCTTAGATAAAGAGTCATAATGTCGGGAAAGGGAAAGGAGACCTCGTTTGGTAAAGAAACTGTTCGGCATCGCCACCTTGACAGGTTTCATATTCGATATAACCCAGGGGCCTTTTCGGGAGAAAGCCACAGACAAAGCGCTCTTTTCACTAACGCCAAGATTCCTCAAGCCTTTATAACGCGCACTACATTTCTTAATCCACTGGTTCATGACGAAGCATCGCATCCTGCGGCGAATCCACCAGTCGAGCTCTTCAAGCACATAAGAAGCTTCAATCAGCCTGTAGTAACTGAGCCACCCTTTCAGGTAAGTATTCAATTCCTCGATGATTTGAGTCACGGGGATTCTCCGGGCCCGGCGTGTTATCCTCTTGATTCGGTACTTTACGTTCTTTAGAGATTCTTTTGAGAGCTTGATTTTCAACTCGTAGCTTGTAGGAGTAAAGCTGAATCCCAGGAATCTTCTTTCCTGAGGTTTGGCCACTGCACTTTTCCGGTGATTGACTTTGAGTTTCAACTTCTTTCTCAAGAACTCTTCAACGGAATCCATCACCCGCTTGCCGGCACGTTCGGACCGAACATTGATGTTACAGTCATCAGCGTAGCGGCAGAACTTATGACCCCGTATTTCCAGTTCCTGTCCAGTTCGTCCAGGAGGATGTTGCTGAGCAGGGGCGAAAGAGGACCACCCTGAGGCGTCCCTTGATAGCGTTCCTGAACAACACCGTGGACCATGATTTCTGCCTGCAGGTAGTGGCGTATCAACCGCAAGATTCGCTTGTCCCTTATCCTCTTAGCTATCCTTCCCATGAGGATGTCGTGGTTTATCCGGTCGAAACATTTCTCCAGGTCTATGTCCACAACCCATTCATATCCCTTTTCTATTTACCTCTTTGCCTGTCTCACTGCATGATGTGCATTTCGACCAGGTCTAAAACCATAACTGTAATCTGAGAATGTGGGGTCATATATCGGATTCAGAACTTGAAGGAGTGCTTGCTGGATGAATCGGTCTAACACAGTAGGAATCCCGAGCATACGGGTTCCTCCTCCTTTCTTCGGCAACAGTACCTGCTTGACCTGCTGCGGATTATACTCTCCTTGTAGAAGCTTTTCCCGGATATCCAACCAGTGGATTCTCAGATAATCCCTGAGTTCATCCACTGTCATCCCGTCTACGCCGGGGCTGCCCTTGTTGGCACAAACTCGTTTCAATGCCCTTATAAGGTTCTCTCTTCGGACCACCTCCTCCATCACTACGGTCTTTACAGGTTCGGTTCTCTCAGATGCCGCTGTCACTTGACACACCGACTCATCTCCTCCACGGACTTCATCCTTGGAGCATGAAGGTCGGTCCCATCTGAATTGGAGTTGCTATGCCACCATGACAACGAATCCTCAAGTCCTTACCACCGATGACATGTTCGGCCCTTCAGACTGGCCCGCAGTCCTAATACGGCCTCTGCTGACTTCTGCAGAACCATCTGGACCCCTTACGGAATCCATAGTCCCTTCAGGACAGTCCTGCAGACCTCTCCGGGTAAGGATAACGGCCTCCGCTCCACATCCGCCGCATTTACCAAAGTACCGATTGATGGCTGCGGGCTTTGTTCTGTCACGTGAACTTACCCCAGTACCCAAGCCTCCTATGCGGATTTTCTTCATCGAATCAGAGCTTTGCCTCCGGCTTCCTTCAGACCCCACCTCACGATGGACGCCCTTGCTTTTGGCTAGCAGTTTCCACTATCAAGACCTGCAGGGGACTTTAACTCCCAAGCCGTTATCCATGCCGGGCACACGTGCCATTCATCCCCAGTCTTAAAGCCTGGGGTTTTCTGGCATTCTACATAAAATGTCAAGCAAAATCTTCTATATATGGGCCAATTATATCTGCATGCTCCATATATAGTAGTGTAATAAATATTTTGGAGCCCTTAAATTTCGCAGAATCAATGGATTGGAGGAAAAAATATCTAAATTTATTCGCTAAAGCGGAAACTCAGGCTAGGAGAGAACAAATTTTTCTTTTCTTTTTTCCATGATATTACCAAGAGCAAGAAAATAGAGCAATAATTGATAGAGAAAGAGAAGGAATTGGAGATCAAGAGCAGTAATCTTGAGGAAATAAATACTGCATTAAAGGTCTTGCTGAAAAGAAGGGATGAAGATAAAACAGAGCTTGAAGAAAACATTTTGTTCAACATGAGTGAAATGTTTAAGCCCTATTTAGAAGAATTGAAGAAAAGCGGATTAAGTAAAAAGCATAAGTCTTATGCACAGATACTGGAGTCAAATCTAGACGAAATTATATCACAGTTTTAGCGGGGGATATCCTCCAAGTATCTCAATTTTAGTCCAGGAGATGTCCACATAGCAAATCTTGTAAAGAAGGGGAAAACGAACAAAGAGATCGCAAGATTGTTGAATTCCTCCCCAAGGACTATCGCCTTTCAAAGAGAGAATATAAGAAAGAAACTTGGTATGAAGAACAAAAAAACAAACCTTGTAGTCTACCTTTTATCGCTATCTTAATGGCAGTTAATTACTGGTATTTTAATGGTAATATTTTGGTATTTAGGACTATTGAATTAATGTTTCTTTTTATATATTATTACCGCTGTTTAGAAATATGGCCTATTGATAATTCTGGGTTTAATCAAGTCAAGATAGGAAAGCAAAATCTTTATAAAACAATTAAAATCAAAAAAGGAGGAGATTTTAATGAAAATACAAGTAAAAGCAATGTTTATCTCTTTTTTAGCGCTTATTCTTCTCTCTATTATGTCTTATTCGCAATCTATAACAACAGGTGCTATCGAAGGTAAGGTGACAGACTCAGAGGGTATTACTCTTCCGGGAGCAGAGGTTAAAATATCATCTCCCAACCTGATTGGAGGCGCTCAGAGTACGGTTTCATATGCGGACGGTAAATTCAGATTTCCTGGACTCCCACCAGGAACTTATATTGTCGAAGTTTCACTTCCGGGATTTACTCCTGAAAGAATAGAAAGGATAAAGGTGTCTGTGCAAAAGACTATTACTGTTGATTTTGTTCTCCAAATAGGAAAGTTGGAAAAAGAAATTGTTGTAAAAGCCGTTGCACCCCTTATTGATGTCAAAGATTCAAGTGTTGTTACCACCGAAATTTCGGCCCTCTCAATATCAAAAGTTATTCACTCTAGTAGGGAACATTATGCATTCGATATGATAAGTCTTGCACCTGGTACTGTGGGTACTCAAGCCTATGGCTCACAGGCAAGGAACGATGGTTTGTATAAAATAGATGGAGTTGATACCTCCACTGCGAGTTCAGGTATAGATTATCTAGAGCCAGACACCGAAATTTTTGAAGAGGCCACTGTGATGGGACTGGGTGCTCCAGCTGAATACGATGGTTTTACAGGAGTTGTAGTGAGTATGACTACAAAGAGCGGGTCTAATAATTTTGGTGGCATGGCACAATTCATTTACAAAGATTTTAATTGGTATAACACAAACGTCGATTTTACAGAAAATAAGTATTCATTATATGAAGGAGATCCAGAGTATAAGTTCGCAGATGCACATTTTAGTTTGGGAGGACCCATTCTTAAGGATAAACTCTGGTTCTACGGTGCATTAAGGTATGCACTAGATACAAAAAAAGAGGTTGGAGCAACGGAGAAGTATACTTTGAAAACACCAAAATACTTTTTTAAGATGACTTTCCAGGCTTCTAAATCTACTAGAATCTGGATGTTCAAGGAATATGATGACTTTAGGCGCGACCATGCGGGACTAGGTCCTTTACGACCTGAAGAAGCAACGAGTTATGAATATTCACCAATGCATCTTTATAACGTCAGCGCACTTCATACTTTCTCTGACACGACGATAATGGAAATGAAGATTGGTACGACGACCACCAATGCAGAGTGGGGAGGCTACGCTGGTGGGTATCCAGGAAAAGACATATCTGGACATTATGATGCTTACACAGGAATGCATTCTGTTAATGATGCTAGTTATGGACATAGCGTAGGCAACCGTTTCCAAGCAAATTCATCTTTATCCCATCATGCTAGTGATTTTATAAAAGGATCTCATGATTTTAAATTTGGTGTTGAATATGAAAAATTATCAGATCGTTCGGAGAGTGAATATAATGGCGGTTTCTATTACGTTCACAACGTTTATAATTTTTATGACTATAAATTCCACGATTATGCTTATGAATACTCGATGGATCGAGAAGTTAGTGGGGATAAAGTTGGGTTTTTTGTTCAGGATGCATGGAAAATCACTGATAATTTAACAATCAATCCTGGAATACGATACAATGTATATAGAGGTCATCTTCCCAAATTGGACAAGACTCCATTTAAAACGAGTGCATTTGTACCAAGATTAGGGATTACCTGGGATATTTTTGGAGATCACTCAACTGCTTTAAAAGTCCATTATGGAAAATTTTTTGGAAAAATGACAACCGGAAATTTAAGATATGCGGATCCTGGCGTAAACGATTATGTTATGTATGAAGTTTTAACAGATGGCACAAAAGACGAGGCTTATAGAGTAAATTATTCTACTCAAGCAACCATAGATCCAGATTTAAAAATGCCATATATTGACCAGTTCACTATTGGAATAGAAAGGGAGTTGTGGAGCGATACAGCTGGAGGAGTTACTCTTATTTGGAAAAAATGGAATGATTTTATATGCCGCATAAACTCTGGTGCTACCTATGAAAAAGTTGAATTTACATTTAAGGATGAAAAGGGAATAGAGCACACAATGGACGCGTACAATAAAACTTCTCCCTCCTCAGCGGATAAATTCTACATAACCAATCCTAAAGCAGGAATATATGATTCAGTAATCATGGATCCAGAAAGAAGTTATATTGGCCTCATATTTGAGTTCACCAAGAGATTTTCAGAAAAGTGGAGCCTTAATGCTTCTTATACATTTTTTAAGACGACGTCAAATTCCGGAGAAAGGGGTAATCCTATGACCATAGACCCAAATGGAATGATAAATTCCCTTGCGGGTTATCCAACACATATGTTTAAGGTTTATGGGACATTAATTTTGCCATGGGATATACACATCTATCCTTGGTTCCTCTATATAAGCGATACTTCTCTTCAGGGAGCTGACGGTACTCGCATGGCCGATAGATGGACAAGAACCGTAAGAGCTCCTGTTAAAGGATCTCCTTATGTAATGATCGAAAAAAGAGGCACGAATATCCTCCCTGATACAATAGATACTACTTTAAAAATCGAAAAGATTTTTAAAATCAAAGGAGATTCCAAATTAGGAATTTGGCTTGATATATTCAATTTGATCAATCGAGGAGGAGAATACACTGTAGTAAACGACGTAGGAAATATAAATTTTGGAAAGGCAAGTAGATTTACTCGAGGAAGACATTTTAGATTAGGAATGAAATTTTACTTCTAATTGTTGTAGTAAAGAAAAAGGGGGATTCAATTCCACTCCACCTTTTCTTTCCAGAATAATCAAACTTAAAAAAAGGTTAATCTGCCCGTTGATTTTCGGGCTCATTGCCTGAGTACTGAGAGAGATTTTTATGTTTAATTCAATCAGGATGGATACATATTTGTGTTCCAGTATGTCCGGGGGACATTCTCAAGTCAGCGGGATAAGCTGATTTTTTGCACTCATGTTAAAGAGAGGCTCTTAAAGTCGGCACTGGCTGCGGGATCGTTTCATTACTTGCATTATATAAAAAAAAGTCCCCTTTTATATTTTGAGTTGATAGATTTTTTAAATTTTAATATTTATGAAAAGGAATTTACTATAAAACAATGAGGTGAGAAAAATGAAAATTTTTTTAGTTTTGAATTTTTTATTTAGTTTGTTGAGGAGAGTGATGATATGCACAGTACTGGGTATTCTTCTGTTAGCCGTTACGTCACAGACACAAGAGGGGCCTGAAGCGGCTCGCGAGAAATACACGAAGTACGAGTTCGAGATCCCTATGCGGGACGGAGTGAAGCTGTTCACCGCCGTCTATGTCCCGAAGGACACTTCCCAGACTTACCCCATCATGCTCAATCGTACGCCCTACAGCGTGAGACCCTATGGTGTGGACCACTACCGTTCGGCGCTGGGACCATCGGAGCTTTTCCAACAGTCGGGCTACATCTTTGCTTACCAAGATGTGCGCGGTCGCTACATGTCCGAAGGCACGTGGGAAGAAATGACTCCCTACAAACCGTTGAAATCGGGAACAAAAGACATCGACGAAAGCACGGACACCTGGGACACCATCGAATGGTTGACTCAAAACATCCTCGGCAACAACGGCAAGGTGGGATTGTGGGGGGGTTCCTATCCGGGATTCTACGCTGTCGCTGGCATGATCGATGCACATCCGGCGCTAGTGGCGGTCTCACCGCAAGCGCCGGTGGCGGATTATTATCTCGGTGACGACCTCTACCACAACGGCGCCTACCTGCTCGCCCTCAACTTCGGCTTCTATACCTCTTTCATAGAACGCAAAGGGCCGCCGAGACCGCCGCAGCCGCGCCTTCGTTTCGATTACAAGACTCCGGATGACTACGACTTTTATCTTCGAATGGGGCCGCTGGCCAACGCCAACGAGAAATACTTCAAGAACGAGAATCGATTATGGAACGAAAGCATCACGAACACCACATACAACGACTTCTGGAAGTCACGCTCCATCTGGAAGCACCTGAAGGGTATCAAACCGGCGGTGATGATAGTTGGGGGTTGGTTCGACAACCAAGATTGCCAAGGGCCGCTGCGTATCCACGCATTCATGGAAGACAACTCGCCACCGGCTACCAATATACTGGTGTTTGGACCTTGGACGCACGTGAGTTGGCATCGAGGCGATGGCGATCGAGTCGGCAACCTGCGCTTCGGCTCGAAGACGTCCGTCTACTATCGCGAGCACATCGAGTTTCCTTTCTTCGAATATTTCCTCAAGGGCGAAGGCGAGGGAGAATTTCCGAAGGCCTGGGTTTTCGAGACCGGTACCAATCACTGGCGCCGATTCGATAGCTGGCCGCCGAAGGAGTCGCGACTGAATTCTCTGTGGCTCCGGTCCGGGGGTAAGCTTGGATGGGCGAGCGAATCAGAAGAAGCCTTCGATGAGTACATCAGTGATCCGGCCAAGCCCGTGCCTTATCTCGGCTACACGGCCATGGGGATGACCGGAGACTACATGACCGAAGACCAGCGATTCGCTAGTCAGCGGCCGGATGTGCTCGTGTACCAAACAGACCCACTCGGAGAGGACGTGACGATTGCCGGCCCGGTCAGGGTCAGTCTGTTAGTTTCAACGACGGGCACGGACTCCGATTTCGTCGTAAAATTGATCGATGTTTACCCTGGTGACTATCCCGACTACGAAGAGCTGACGCACAATGATGATGCACCATCCGCTCCGAGATCCCCGAACGCCGTCAAAATGGGCGGATACCATCAACTGGTTCGAGGTGAGCCCTTCCGCGGAAAATTCCGCAAGAGTTTCGAAAAGCCCGTGCCTTTCAAGCCCGGCGAGCCAGACTCCATCAAGTTCTCCATGCCGGATGTCTTTCACACTTTCCGCAAAGGGCATCGTATCATGGTCCAGGTACAAAGCTCATGGTTCCCGCTAACCGATCGCAATCCGCAGAAGTTTATGGAGATTCCCCAGGCGAGGCCGGAGGACTTCCAAAAGGCAACACAACGGCTCTATCGAGGCGGAGCCCAAGGGTCGCGGTTGTCCGTCCACGTGGTGCCGAACAGTTTTTAGATCGCTGGCTTCGAGTATGGCCTCACGCTTTTACTGAGTGGGGGGGAGGCAACGCTTTGCGACCTGACCGGCTTCTATGCTAATCTCACCGACCTCGCCCGTCACTCGAGACCCCGCCAAAAAACTCTTTATCGCAGGCTGAAGTTACTCCGAGGCGAGGACATCGCAACCGACCGAATATCGGAGATATGCCCCGCCGCCGCGTGGCTCACCCTCTATGCGCTACTGGAGGTTGAAACATAGGTTAAAGTCAGCACTTCGATATAGGACGACTTCTCCTGGGCTGCCGCGCTTTTTATTGATGCCGCAACGGAGAAACTGGAGGAGAATCGCCGGTCATAAAGACGCAACTTCTTCTGGACGCAGTTGGCGGTCGCATGTCCTGTCGGATGCCGCCCGCAGTCCGACGACGACTACGCAGCACAGGTCGGTAGTCGCGGTGCAACTCGTTCAGTACCGGAATGGCAACAAGCGGGCCGTCCAATGGATTGGGCTTAGTTAACGCCGGATCAAGGGGGTAGGTCAATACATTATGTCTATCCTTCTTGCGAGGAAGATCACGTCCGGCCCACTGCCAAGCTAGGCCGCTTCCTTAATATCTGTTTCCCTCATGTTGACGTCCTAGGCGCGTCCAATCACTTCTTGCGAGAGGAAGGGGGCGGCGCGAATGTGTCTGGCTCAGGATTAAAATTTGATACCTATGTTGGGCCAAACCCTAATTATGTAGGTGAGATAATGATATTTGATGCTGACTATCCAACCCCTGCCACAAGCGTGTACTACTTTGGAGGCGCTTGCGGACCAGGAAGGAATTTCACTGAATGGGACAACATAACCAACACAGAGCCTTACATATTCTTTTATTCCTCTAGAAGTAGACAGCGGTTTACATCATCTTACTCTAGCATGAAATCGAGCACAGTAGCTAACTGCATAATCCGGTCCAAAGTGACCACTCATTCCGGTTTATTCCGGCTACTTTTTTAAACAGTTCCGGAATCTGTAAAAAGTAAAGCGACGCTGGATAACTTTAAAATTTTACGCCATCATGTTTCTTATGAAGAAAGGAGCACAGGATGGCACGAAAGAGGTTATCCATGTGTAAGATTAAAGAGATTCTACGTTTGAAATGGGAGTCGAGGCTTTCCGTTCGGGGAATAGCCGGGGCCTCTTCTGTAGGCAAAGAGATGGTAAGGGAGTATCTGCGGAGGGCTTCGGAAACAGGCCTGAGTTGGTCTTTGCCCGAGGGGGTGTCGGATACGGAATTGGAATGTCTGCTTTTTCCTTCTGTGGGGATTCTGACATATAGAGAGCGGAAGCATCCCGACTGGGCAAAGATCTATCAAGAGCTTACAAAAAAGGGGTTACCCGTAAGCTTTTGTGGACAGAGTACTGTGAGGGGGAGGATAATCCGTACGGTTACTCTCAATTTTGCGAACTCTACAACCGTTGGGCAATGCATCTAAACCCTGTGCTTCGTCTCCACCACAAGGGGTGAAAAAAGGTATTTATCGATTATGCAGGTCTTACTATTCCCTTTAGGGATGCCAAAACAAGACAGCAGCATCAAGCACAAGTGTTCGTGGCAACACAGGGGTCACATCTGCCTGCTTCTATGAGCCGGACCTCAATGCGACGTATCAAGAGCTAGCGCTGCATTATGGGACAGCCGTTCTCCCTACCCGGGTGAGACGGCCCAGAGACAAGGCAAAAGTAGAGACAGGAGTCCAAGTTGTGGAGCGTTGGGTAATAGCACCTCTTCGAAACCGTACGTTTTTTTCTATTGATGAGATCAACCAGGCCATCGCTCCTCTTTTAGAAAAGATCAATAACAGAGTCATGAAACATCTGGGTAAGAGCCGCAGAGAGCTTTTTGAGGAGCTGGATAAACCGGTACTTAAGCATTTACCCGAAAGGCCCTTCGAAATGGCTGAGTGGAAGAGAGCAAAAGTGGGAATCGACTATCATGTCGAATACAACGGCCATTATTACAGTGTGCCGTATCGTCTGGTGCATAAAGATGTCGAAATCAGAGCCACTGAGGATATCGTTGAGGTCTTTTTGAAGGGAAAACGTGTCTCTTCCCACAAGAGAGATTATACCAAAGGCCTCCACTCCACTCATCCGGAGCACATGCCGGAGTCTCATCGCCAGTATATGGAATGGAATCCTGAACGGTTTATCCAATGGATAGAGAAAAGTGGTTGCGCTACAGCCTAGATGATCAAACTCCTTCTTTCCACCCGTGCTCATCCTGAACAAGGATATCGTTCTTCCCTAGGTCTTATGTGCCTGGAGTCGCGGTATGGGAAAGAGCGCCTGGAAGCGGCCTGTCGGCGTGCGCTGTTTTTTGGTCTTTGCTCCTATAGAGGGGTGAAAAACATCCTCCATGCAGGACTTGACCAAGTAGGAGTTGAGGAAACGGTTAAAGTCATCGAAAAGCATCACGCAAACATCCGCGGTAGCCGGTACTACTCGTGCTCGTGAAAGAGTTTTAGATATGGATCAAGCTGAGATCGTTGCTAATATGGCCTCTTAGAGGATAGTTTTTTCTCGAAAAAGGCCTTTTTTATGGCTGATTTTGAACAAACTGTCTTGCTTGAGGCTTTTTCCCAGCAAGAGAACGGGAAAAATAAGTGAGCTTAGAACGAAAATCAGGAGGTTGGAGAATGTTATATCAGCCTATAATGGATAATCTTGCTTCGATGAAGCTTGGTGGCATGCTCGATGGTCTTCGGGAGCAGACGGAAAGCCCTCAGTATAAAAAACTTTCTTTTGAAGATCGGTTCGGGCTACTTGTGGACATGGAGTGGAACTTGCGCTAGGAGAGAAAACAGAAACGAAGGATCTGGGTAGCCAAGTTCAGAGAAACAGCAGTCATGGAAGATCTTGATCTCTAGCCGAAACGGCTTTTCTGTGTGCTATTTCCAGATCGGGCGTCTCCTGCAGAAGCTGACCATGGCCCATGCGGATGACTTCTATCCGAAGTTGCTAGATACGCTGGCTAAGACACAGCTGCTTATAATCGATGACCTTTACAATCGAAGATCAATCGCGCTTGCCACACAGATACCAGTGTCATACTGGCAGGAGAGACTGGGGAATTTAACGCTGTCGGATGCATTGATGCATAGGATCCGTGCACAACGCTTATAGGCTGGAGCTGAAAGGAGAATCTATGAGAAAACGTAAGTCATCCTTGACTCAAACTGGCCACAAGGAGGTATAATGAAAAGCCAGCGTCGCTTCGCTCCGACAAGTGGCTGGATTGCTTCGGAATCGGTGGCCGGATTTACCGGATTATGCAGCTAACATGGGAAAATAGGGCACTCTCTTTCCTGGCTTGATTTTTGAATCATTATCCCTGCTATGGGCAGACTTTTTTAAGATGGAATTTATTTTACAGGAGCTTCTATCTTAGTCTTCGATTAACCGGTTTTTTGCCCTTTGCCATTCGGAAATGAACATCGAAGAAAGATGAGGTTCTAGTTTTGACATCTTATTGACTAGATATCTCTTCAATAGAACTAAATGGGGGGTTATGACTTATTTAAACCGGAAATCAAGTTTGAAATCGTACAACCAAGGGATAGTTGGGCGTATTCCTTCTGATGTCAATTCATCAGACAAGTTTTCATAGTGACTTTTCATCAATTCAGGATTTGGGGCGTTATAATATGTAACAATAACGGTATCATTTTTTTCACGAATATCGCCATCTAATCCCAAGAACAAATCTCTAGCCATGTGCTCAGCATCCCATTCAGCAATAGGAGGTCCAATCCGTTGCCGCATCATAGAGATGGCTGATTATGCCAATAATGCCATAGTCATCTTGCCATATTGGATGTTCAGGTTCATAGTGCCTGCCCGGTTCCATCCAAGAGCCTGGTTGTTCTTGAAAAATTCTTCAATGTGCTATCGCTCAGGATAGTTGAAAGACAAGTCTTCCACTTCGTTTCTATCACTGGTGCACAGAAATGCTTTGAAATCATAGTTGTCCTCTCGTTCTCCTTTACGTTGGATAAACTGATGATACGGGCCGTAATTGCTCCTGGTTATTTGATAAAAACATTTTGTGGTAGCGTAGCCAGCCCAATGCCGCTTAAATGCTTTATCTTGAACCTCTTGAATGATCCTTTGTACAGATGTACTATATGGCATCGGGACTAACATATCAGGTTCATCACGATAATCCGTACTTTTTAGTATGCAGGTTGTATATTTTTAGCATAAAGTAATTCAGGTCACGGTATCCATAGGCCATGCGTTTGATAACCTTGATGTGGTTATTAATTCCCTCTA
>Ga0210003_1003725_pt1 | contig 12287 bp, 8 predicted proteins | sample LantaG_FD_182804 | JGI IMG/M metagenome (GOLD analysis project Ga0210003, IMG submission 182804) | Deep subsurface microbial communities from Baltic Sea to uncover new lineages of life (NeLLi) - Landsort_02402 metaG (SPAdes) (version 2) | ecosystem: Environmental > Aquatic > Marine > Oceanic >...
AAAAAAGGAAGGCAGTTTTTTATTTTAGGTTAAAGACAGATGTAAACTAAAATATAAAATTTATTAAGAGGTGGTTATATGATTCTAAGCAATTACTTAATATTCTTAAAACTTAAAAAATATTTCATTCCCAGGAGGTACACTAAATGAAAACCAATAGAATGATTCCCTTATTTTTACTCTTTGCCTTACTTATCACTTGTATCTTTATCTCTTTTGCTGGCCCCTCCACCGATTATGAAGCAACCCTAAAGGCCAAGATCGATAGTGAGCTTTCCAGGGGGGCTAAAATCGTCATAACCGCCACCCGTTCCAGCACGCCGACCACCACCACGATCTCAGGTACCATCACCAATGTCAGTGCTTCTAGCTTATCTGATTTAGTGATAAACGGTATGACCATAAAGAATCACGGAGAGACCGGCTTTCACTATTCGATACTGGATATCTTTAATGAAGATAAGATATCCATTAATACCCTGGCCCCTGAGGCTAGCATCAACTATACCTTTACCTTGGAAGACATCAACTGGGTAGCCAATGATATCCACGGCGTCATCTTTGTCCAGGCCCCCAAAAGCACAGACAAGGAAGTCCTCCAGGCTATCTATGTAGAATAAGTTAAACCAAAATCTTAAAAGGAGAATATAAAATGAAAAAGATATTCTTGTTATTATTGATAATTACTTTAGCCATATGTATATCCACCGGTTGTGCCCCTACTGTTGCCCCCACTCCCTCAGAGGGTGAAGGTGAAGGTGAAGGAGAGGCAGAATCAACCGGTGACCGGGTGGTCTTAATGGAGCTTTTCAATGCCGATGGCTGCTCTGCCTCTGAACTGATTAATCCGATTGCCGAAGACTTGGCCGAATCCTACGGTACCGGACAGGTCATCTTAATCGAAGGGGCTGCCTGGGGAAAATACACCACTTCAGAGGTACAGTCCCGCTTTGACTGGTATGTACCCGGCACCAAGCATACCCCCTTTATCGCCTTTAACGGCCTGTCTAATACCTTCTCTGAAGGAGTTATCGGAGGCGGAGGCGGAGGATCAACCCCAGTCAATCATGCCCCTACTATAACTTCCACCCCCAGTATTATAGCGACAGTCGGAGTAGAATATAATTACGATGTAGATGCCACAGATCCCGATGGCGATACCTTAATCTATAGTTTAACTACTAAACCCACCGATATGACTATTAACTCCTCTAGCGGTTTAATCAGTTGGACTCCAACTCAAGGACATTATGATGTTGTCGTAGAGGTATCTGACGGCTCTTTAACTGATACACAAAGCTTTACTATATATGTTGTTGACCAATTTCCCATTATAACTTCTACTCCCATTACTACAGCGACAGTCGGAGTAGAATATAATTACGATGTAGATGCCACAGATCCCGATGGCGATACCTTAATTTATAGTTTAACTACTAAACCCACCGATATGACTATTAACTCCTCTAGCGGTTTAATCAGTTGGACTCCAACTGCTACTCATATAGGTGACAACCCAGTGGTAGTAGAGGTTTCTGGCTTTGATGTAAGTACTTCACAAAGTTTTACTATAGTAGTACCAGGTAGTTTAAGTGGAACAATAGTTTCTGATGTCGGTGGTCCGGCAGTTGGAGGTAGTTTGGTCGATGTTAAACAGGGTGCTGCAATAATAAGTACAACTACTACTAATGATCAGGGAAGATTTGGAGTAGCTGACTTACCTGATGGAACTTATGATATTGTAGTTACTCAGTATGGAAAAGCGACCAGTAAAGCACAGGATGTGCATATAATAAGCAGCCAAACTACTATAATTAATCTTGTACAAAAAGAAGTAAATGTCCCTGCATGGGAATGTGAGTCGCCCGCGATAACCGTTACCGGTATATCAGAAGGAGATACAATTTCTGGTGCGATAGCAGGCATTACTGTGAATATTGATGACGATTCTGATGTAAAATACATTTTTATAGGAGCTGATTATATTCCCAATCAATTAGAATGCGATTTTGCTTATTATGATACATCTAATGTAACATTACCTTCTGTTAATACTACATTTTTATCAGATGGTGATTTTCAAATGGTCGTGGTTGCATATGATATGAATTACAATCGAACTCAGTATGCTATTAATGTAATTATAGATAATAGTAATGTCGGTACAGTTCCTGAAGAGCCAGAGTTTTGGCCGATAGCAGTTACCATAGGGGAAAAGATTAGCTATTTTAGCTTAGAAAGAAGAGATAAATTTGCAAACAGAAGCATTGAAATTGATCCAAATATTATTCAACTTGCTGAAGGTAAGCAAATTGATCTAGATGCTGTGATAAATACAGCGGAAAATGATTCTAATTTATTTATTAAAATATATTGTGAGCCATCATCTTTTGGTGATAATATCGTAGGATATAGGGTTTACAGAAAATTTGAAGGAGAAACGAATTATCAGTATATTGGATCAGTGCCAACATATTCATTAGATGAAAGTGCTGTCTATTATGATACAGACCCTTATCTTGCAGTTGGCAGAAAAACTTTTTATAAAATAAAAGCCTTAAATGCTTACGGAGAAAGTGAGTTTTCGTATGAAATGTGGACAACCCCACTGGCTAAATTTAATTTAAATCTTATTAGTCCGTCAGATGGAGCAGTAGATATAAGCATTAGACCTACATTAGTGTGGCAACCATTGCAGGAAATAGGAGTAAAACAATTTTACAAAATTAGTTTAAGAGGTAAAAATGACTCCTATAATCTTTGGGAGTATAATCTTTGGAACAATACTTCTATTGAATATAGTGGCTCTACCTTACAGTACTTAAAAATATATGAATGGAATATATATGAGGCCTACGCTTATAATTATGATTATGATTATACGGCAGTATCCATTGCTAGTGATTATAATGGTTCATTAAATGGCGCTTTTGAATTTACTACTCAATCTGAATCTGAATAACCTAATCAAATATGATGCTTTATTATTAAAAAAGAAAGGAGAGTAAAAAAAATGAGACAAATTAAATATTCTAAAAGTATATTGGTACTTTTAATACTAATGATACTTTTATTTACGGGTTGTAATTTTTTAAAGGCAGTGTTACCTGATACAAACGAAGGGACAGCTACTGCCAATACTGAATCAACTACCGGAAGCAATGGAGAGGTTGCAACCTCTGCAAATTCAGGAGATAATTCTAATACAGAAGTAAGTGTGCCTCCTGATTTAGGGGGAATAACTGAATTTGTTGAGCAAGAAGTGCTGGTTAAAATTAAGCCGGGGGCTGATGTAGAGAAGATAATGTCGGAGGTTGGGGGTACAATAATTGAAACACTGCCGCAGATTTCTGTCATCAGAATCCTATTAGAACCCCAGGTATCGGTTGCCGAGGCAATTCAGATTTTAGGAGAACTTGAGGAAGTGGAATACGCCGAACCTAATGGCATTTGTTATATGGACGTGATTCCAGATGATACCGATTATACTGATCGGCAATGGGCTCCACAATTAACCGGTGCAGAGAGTGCCTGGGATGTAACTACAGGAGATGCAGGAGTGACCATTGCCATCACTGATACCGGAGTGGATGGGACTCATCCGGATTTTGGCGGAAAAGTAATTGCTGGATACGATACCTTTAATAATGTAGCGATCTCGGCAGGTGATGATAGTGCAGTATATTGGCACGGTACACATTGTGCCGGTATTGCCGCTGCAATTGGGAATAATGCTACAGGTATTGCCGGAGTGACCTGGGGAAGTGAAATTATGCCAATAAAGATGTGTAATGATGAAGATTATTCTGCTAGCTATTCAGACATGGCTGAAGCTTTTATGTGGGCTGTAGATAATGGAGCAGATATAATTAGTTGTAGTTTTGGTGGAAAATATTATTCTCAGACTATGAAAGATGCTATAGACTATGCAGTTGATCAAGGATGTACAATGTTTGCTTCTATGGGAAATTCTTATATTGATGAAGTTAGGTATCCTGCCGGATATCAGAGTGTTATTGCTGTTGGTGCGACTGATGCCCACAATGAAATAGCTTCCTTTTCTACTACCGGAGATCATATGTCAGTCTGCGCTCCGGGAGTAGAGATATATTCGACTATGCCAGGAGGAGGATACGATTATGCAGGTGGAACTTCTATGGCTTGTCCTTTTGCGGCAGGAGCAGCAGCTTTAGTGCTTTCTGTATATCCTGGAATGAGTCCTGAAGAAGTTAAGTCCCAATTGGAAGAAACAGCTTATGACCTTGGCATCTCTGGTTTTGATTCTACTTTTGGTTACGGAAGGGTAGATTTAGAAGCGGCAGTAGGTGCGCAAGAATCGAATAAATATGGCGTAGTGGATGTTCTAGTTAATGATAGTCTTGGTAACCCTGTTTCGGGAGCTTCGGTCATTATTTGGCAGGGGGAAGCTGCTATTTCTACTACCAATAGCAATGAAGATGGCCACGCTAAATTTGAGTATATTCAGGCAGGAGAGTATGGAATCAGCGCATCATTTCCTGGTTTAGATTCCTGTCTTGCCGCTGATAATCCGGTGACTGTAATTGCCGGGGGTACAGTATCTAAAACGATAGCTTTTGCAACAGCAGTAGTGTATGATGTTAGCGCTTGCGCAATTACCTTACCCGCAGGTACTTTTTCTACTTCTATTGGCATGGATGAATTTCAAGATAAGATTGCCCAATTACAAGAAAAAGGTTTATTAAGGCCAAGCTATATGTTTGATAATGGATCTAAAAGATCAATTCAAAAGAGTACGACACCAGCTTACACAATTGATGTAGGTTGGCATAGTTATTATGATGCTACTGGCTATAGAGTTTATAAGAGTGTCAATGGAGCAGGTTATGTATCAGTGCTTGATTGGGAGTCACCTCCTATTTCTGAGTGGTATGGTTTATATGATGAGGATGTGGTACCAGGTAATGTCTATTCTTATTATGTCACTGCCTATGGCTCTGGTTGGGAGACTGATTTAAGTGAAATTGTAACCATTGATACTTTTTTACCTCCTTGTTCACTTATTAGTCCATTAGATAGTACCACAATAACTGTCTCTAATCCTGTTTTTGAATGGTCTCCGGTGGGAATATCAAGTTTTCCTTACGGCTCTATAGACTATGGATATAGTGACCTTTGGGTATACGATGATACTGTAGAGGATACAGCCTGGTCTCGTTGGTTTTATGATATGACTACCTCTACTGTCACTTATGATGACGATGGCTATGCCGCTCCTTTAGTTTCTGGGCATGAATATATTTGGGAATCCTGGGGTTATGGTTACGATGTAAATGGAAATTTGATTGCAGAGTCTTGGAGTGAAGGTTGGGATTTTGCTATTGATACAAGTATAGTTCCTCCTGTAGCTCGACGTGCGTTGTTGGTAGGAGTTGGTGATTATCAGGATGGAGATGATAATGATTTACCGGCCCCACCCTTTGATGTTGATAAGATGAACGACACACTGAGTCATTCAGGCGATGGCTTTGCTTTAATCAATGAACTAAAAGACCTGAATGCTACCAAGAGTGCCATATTAAACGGGATAGCCAGTACCTTTAGTCAAGCGGATGCAGATGATGTTTCTTATTTTTATTTCAGTGGGCATGGTGGAACCCTTGATAATATTAGTTATTTGATACCTACTGATACCAACGGCTATACGAATACATGTATTAGTGTATCAGAGTTAGAATCTGCCTTAAGTGCTATCCCGGGAATCAAGGTAGTATTTTTAGATAGCTGCCATTCAGGCGGGTTTATCGGTAAAGAAATCAATCAGGGGGATATAGGGGGTTATTCAAAGAATTTTAATGATGATGTTATCAATATATTTATGACACGAGACCTTGCCAACTCCCAATATCAAGTTTTAACTGCTTGTCTTTCATCACAAACAGCTATAGAATTGATACCATCCGAAGGTGATCCTTGGGGATTATTTAGTGATGTTCTCTGTGAGGGTTGTGGTTATAATTATTACACTCATCCTTACTTGGCAGATGCAAATGCAAATGGCGAAATTACTTTAAATGAAGCCTATGATTATACCGACGAACAGGTCAATATAATCATTGACATATTAAATGCACCACCATATGAGTGGGGCGTAGACCAAGATACCCAGGTTTATCCGGAGAATTCTGATTTTGTAATCATTGAAGAATAGAGAACAGTTGAATTAATCAAGGAATTAAAAAAAAATAATGGGGTCAAATCTTTGTTATTGACATTTGGCCCCATTATTTATTATTATTGACTTATGGCAGGAGAATTAAGAATTCAATATAAGAATGCATTATATCATATTACCTCTCGAGGGAATGAAAGAAAAAATAGAAACTCCCCTGGCCAATCTTAGCGAATTTATGAGACAATTTAATATAACTTATACTTCTTATTATAACAGGAGATATAATCGAGTTGGACATCTCTATCAAGGTAGATATAAAAGTATACTAATCCAAAAAGAGAGCTATTTAAATATCCTATCCCGTTATATTCACCTTAACCCGGTAAGAGTAGGGAAAATGCAAGATACTTCCACATCAGAAAAAGAGAAATATTTAAAACAATTCAAATGGAGCAGCCTTAAAGGGTGATTGAAATAGTATGCAAAGAGATCGGGAAAGATCTTGACTACATTAAAAACCATCAAGGTGTTAACCGGCAAATATTAATGGAAATGTTATATTGTTATGCTGGTCTAAAGGGTCGCGAAATCGGAGGACTTATAGGATTAGATTACAGCACTGTTAGTGTGGGAAGAAAAAGACTAAGAGTAAAAATGCTTAATGATAATAGTGTACAGAATTTAGTTAGAAGGATCGAAGATAGTTTGTCAATAATAAAGATTTGACCCCTATTTGACCCCTATTTTACCTATTTTACAGGAGGTACTCATGAAAATTAAAAGACTTATTCCCTTATTTTTACTCTTTGCCTTACTTATCACTTGCATCTTTATCTCTTTTGCAGCCCCTCGTTCTACCGATTATGAAGCGACCTTAAAGGCCAAAATTGATAGTGAGCTGGCCAAGGGGGCCAAAATAGTCATGACCGCCACCCGTTCCAGCACCTCTACCACTACCACTATCAGTGGTACCATCACCAACGTCAGCTCTTCTACCTTATCCGATTTAGTGATAAACGGTATGACCCTAAAGAACCGCAGTGAAGTGGGTTTTAACTATTCGGTACTGGATATCTTTAATGAAGATAAGATACCAATAAATACCCTTGCCCCTGATGCTACCATCAACTATACCTTTACCTTAGAAGGCATTAACTGGGTAGCCAATGGTATCCACGGAGTCATCTTTGTCCAGGCTCCTAATAGCACAAATAAAGAAGTCCTTCAGGCTATCTATGTAAATTAAATTCATAAAGGAAAATGTAAAATGAAAAAGATATTCTTGTTATTATTTATAATTATCCTATCTCTTTCTCTATTTAATGGTTGTAGTCCTGCTACTTCCCCTCCAACTCCCACTCCCTCAGAAGGAGAGGGAGAAGGTGAGCCTACCGGTGACCGGGTAGTCCTGATGGAGCTCTTTAATGCCGATGGTTGTTCCGCCTCTGCACTGATTAATCCTATTATGGAAGACCTGGCTCAACAGTATGGTACCGATCAGGTCATCTTAATCGAAGGAGCTGCCTGGGGCAAGTATACCACCTCTGAGGTGCAGGCACGTTTTGACTGGTATGTCCCGGGAACCAAACATACCCCCTTTATCGCCTTTAACGGCCTATCCAATACCTTCTCGGAAGGGATTGTCGGAGGAGGAGGGGGTGGTACAGTTACTCCAATCAACCATGCTCCTATTATAACTTCTACCCCAGTTACTGGCGCTACAATTAATTTATTATATACTTATGATGTCAATGCTGCTGATTCTGATGGAGATACCTTGATATATAGTTTGACTACAAAACCTACCGGAATGACAATAAATTCTTCAACCGGACTCATAACTTGGACACCCACCATTACCCAGATTGGAGATAACGATGTTGAAGTAGAAGTAAGCGATGGAGAATTATCAGATAGTCAAGCTTTTATAGTTAAGGTAAAGGAAAAACGAGATTGGACGGTCATGCTATATGACGATGGGGATAATAACTTGGAATATTACTCATGGGAGAATTTAGAAAATATGGAAAATGTTGTGTTAAATAATAACATAAACGTAGTGATACAATATGATCCATATGATGATTGTCAAGGTACATATCGTTATTACGTAACGGGCGAAGTAGGCCGAGGGACAAGTTACCCTTATTATCCCGATGATATCGTAGAAATGATGGATGAACAGGATATGGCAGACCCAACTGTGCTAACTGATTTTATAAACTGGTCTAGTCTTCATTATCCGGCTGAACATTATGTATTAATATTACGAAATCATGGTGGAGGCTGGAGAGAAGAAATATTGGACCACAAGGGAATTATCTGGGATGATACCAATGATAGCTTTTTCACTATGACAGAATTAGCGCAGGGATTAGATGGCGCTAATGAACATATCGATATACTTGGCTTTGATGCTTGCGGTATGCAAATGCTGGAAGTAGCTTATGAAATTTCAGAGGGACTAAGTGATGTACCTGATTATCTGGTTGCTTCTGAAGGTGTAGGATGGACTCCCGCCTGGCCTTATGCTGATATTCTTGATTTACTTACTAATACTCCTACGGTTGAAAAAACAATATTATGTCAAGCTATTGTAGATGGTTATATATCTGAGTTAGCAGGTAACCCTAATTACCCCGCAACTTTATCGGTACTTGATCTTAGCGTTGGGAATATATTATCAACGATGAATTCTTTTGCTAATGCTTTAATATCAAGTATACATACCAATGAAATAGCGACAGCAAGGACATCAACACAAAGTTACTATGGGCATGAAAACGAACACAAAGACTTATATGATTTCGCGAATAGGATAAAATCTAATGTACTCGATTGTCAAATCGAAGCACAGGTAGTGATGAATTTGATTGATAATTTGGTTATCTATGAAGATCATGTTAATAATGGAGTGGATGATTCTCACGGTTTAGCAATATTTTTACCTGATAATCAGGGTATTTACGATGAATACTATAATTCACTTCAATTTGCTACTGATAGTCAATGGGATGAATTTTTGTTAACCGGAGGAGGTGCTGTTTCTGATGTGAGTGCAATAGCCTGGACTTATCGCCCTTCTCAAACCAAACTTATAGATATTATAAATGAATCAGAAGATGAAAATATTGTCCCTGAAAACTATAAATTTATAGAATATGCTAAAAAAGGAGATTTAGAAATATATCATGCTATTAATATAAGGTGGAGAAGTTACTATGGAGCTACTGGTTATAAAATTTACAAGAGCATTGATGGTGGAGTTTATGCTTTGTTGTATGATTGGCCAGCGCCTTCTGGTTATACTTGGTATAGTTATCCTGATAGTAATGTAGAAGTGAGCAAAAAATATTCATATTATGTTGTTGCCTATGGTGATAGTTGGGAAACTACGCCGAGTAATGATGTAGATATAGATACTTTCTTACCGGTTTGTTCATTAATCAGCCCTGTAAATGAAACCGTTAATGATCCTGCACCTCTCTTTACCTGGTCACCGGTTGGATTAGGTTCTGGCGCTTTTCCTTATGGGATTTCCGGGGCAATAAAATCCGGGAATAGTAACCTAACGGTTTGGTCAGATTATGGTAATGGAGAAAAAGCTTGGAGTATTAATTTTGCAGATATGACCACTTCGCAAGCTAATTATAATCAAGATGGAGCTGCTGCACCTTTAATTGATGCGCATAGCTATCTATGGGAATCTCGTGGTTTTGGTTATGATGTTAGCGGCAATATCATTGCTATTTCCTGGAGTGGAAATTGGGATTTTACCTATCAGGGCACTACGGCAAAAGATTGGACAGTAATGGTTTATATGGATGGAGATAATAATCTTGATTCTTATGCTTGGGATGATTTAAATGAAATGGAATCTGTGGGGTCAACAGATAAAATAAACATTGTTACTCAGCTTGATACTTATGGTGATAATGGAACTTATCGTTATTACGTTACTGGAACAGAAGAAGGCTCTAGCCCACCTTATTATTCCGCTGATAGAGTAAGTACCTTATCAGAACAAAATATGGCTGACCCTGATGTAATGTCTAATTTTATAGACTGGGCTACCACTAATTACCCTGCTGGGAAATATCTTTTAGTCATATGGAATCATGGATCGGGATGGAGAGAAATAGATATTGTTAATAAAGGTGTTGTTTGGGATGATACATCTGCAGACTTTATGACCATGGCTGAATTGGTACAGGGTTTGGAAAATATTAATGTACCAATTGATATTATCGGTTTTGATGCTTGCCTGATGCAGATGGCAGAAGTAATTTCTGAGATGGGATTAGGGTTAACTAATCCACCGGAGTATATTATTGGTTCTGAAGAAAGCGAATGGGCAGACGGTTGGCCCTATGATGATATTCTTCAAGGTCTTATTTTGAATCCAATGATGCAGGAAGCGGATTTGTGCGAGCAAATTACTTCTGACTATATTAATTCCGGGTTAACGATAGGAACGCTATCAACTATTTATGCCAGCGATGAGCTTTATAATAGCTTTTATGTATTTAATAATTTTGCCAATGCTTTAATGGTTAGCTCATATCAGAATGAAATTACTACAGCCAGGTTAAATGCCCAACATTATTCTAATAATGACTATAAAGACCTATATGACTTTGCTTATCGAATATATAATACTGTCCCTGATTGCCAAAGCCAGGCCGATGAGATTATGCGTACATTGAATATTTGTATAATTTCCAATGACCATATAGGAGAAGCTGTAAAAGATTCTCATGGTTTATCAATTTATTTACCTGATACGCCAGGGGAATATGATACAAATTATGATGCCCTTTTATTTGCCCTAAATACTAACTGGGATGAATATTTACAATATAAACCGTAAAGGCAAACTATCCGAAAGGATGGGGCGCAAAGTTATGGGTCTAAAATATTGTTATTGCGAGGGGGAGCACTCAATATTATTTGAATGCTCCCTGGAGAAATCCCCTACAATATTATAACTGTGCCGGACCGTTAGCTTTTTTATTTTGCACTTGTACTCCGTACATGCACGCTATACACTCCATACTATATGCTAAAATTCATCTTATAGCTTATACCCCCTATCTGAATTATTTTCTTGCATATTTCTGAAGATTTGATATTATAAAAGATATACTAAATATCAATATAAACAATGAGTAGCCACAGGATATATAAAAGGAAGTAAGCAAGAATGAAAGAAAAAATATTTATTTTCATATTTTTAATAATATTTTTATTAACCCTATCTGGCAATAATATCCTTACCCCCCAAGTCTTTGCCCAAGATAACGACTCCCCGAAAAATATTCCCCTCAGTACTGTCCTGGTGGAACTTTTTGTTCAGGAAGGCTGCCTTACCTGTCCCACTGCCGAATTCTGTCTGGAAGACTTGGCCTGGGAATATGGCACTTCCAAATTCATTCTGGTACAGGAACACCTCTGGGGTGATGGCTATGATACCCTCGAGACCAATGCCCGCTATAACTGGTATGTTGGTGATAGTAAAAAAGGCACCCCCGACGTATTTATCAATGGCCTAACTAAAAGGCTTCAGGGGCTTGCCTGTGATTGTGTTGAAGGAAATTATGAATGTTATAAAGATGCTATTGATAAGGAACTTACCCGAGAATCACTTCTTGAGCTGACTGCGAGTAAAACCTCTCAATCTAACCCTATCCCTCAAGGTGAAAGAGAAGAAGGAGAAGAATCTCCTCAAGAGGTAGTAGAGGCAAAGAGAGAAGATAAAGAAGGAGAGTTAGTAGAAGAAAATGTATTAAATATAATTATTGAAGGCACTATCAAGAATGTAAGCGATACCCCTTTAAAAGATTTAGCAGTTTGTGGAATGGTCGGTAAGGAAGGGGAGGAATCAGGTTTATATAACTATATACAAGACATATTTCCTTTCCAGAATATGCCCACACTCTTACCCGGAGCTACTTTTAACTTTAAATTTATTCCCGAAATATCGCTTACCCTTGAATCCGGGACCGATGAAGAGGGAGAAGTTTTGCATCTGGTAGTATTTGTCCAAAACACAGTTACCAAAGAAGTCCTCCAGGCCCTATATATAGAATGAGACCGATTGACCTATTTACCAATTACCCAATTGGTAGGACAA
>Ga0210003_1003727_pt1 | contig 12284 bp, 16 predicted proteins | sample LantaG_FD_182804 | JGI IMG/M metagenome (GOLD analysis project Ga0210003, IMG submission 182804) | Deep subsurface microbial communities from Baltic Sea to uncover new lineages of life (NeLLi) - Landsort_02402 metaG (SPAdes) (version 2) | ecosystem: Environmental > Aquatic > Marine > Oceanic >...
CAGCATACCTCAAGAAAAATACTGTCCAACCTATATTAGTTAAATCTCTCTTCACTATTTATCTCATTCTCCGTTTACTTATAAACCTTTAAATGCACTATTAGTTACTTTATCGTAAAGACCATTAAAACGAATTATCAAAATATCAACTAATTTTCTAACAAAATCTTTTACGAAAGTTCGGAGAAGAGAGAAGGGCCAGAAAATAACCCATATTCTAATCTTTTTTATATATTTAAGTACTTCAGGCTTCTCTCTAAGGTCGGATTTAAATTGAGTATAAGAAATCCACTCATCACTCAACTTCACCCCTGACTTCTTTGATATCATTTTTTTAAAATCAGTCTCAGGAGTATACTTCTCATCTGGACAATGGAGTTTAAAAAAATCTACCCTCTCTTTTCTTACTCTTTCTGCTATTTCATTAACAAGCAACCACCACTTAACAAAGGACCACAAGAATCCTATAACTGTACAACCTATTAGATACAATAAGGAACTTACAGGATGGAAGAAAAAATATGAAATAACATTAACCTTACCTAAGTAGGAGAGAAATACCACATAGGCAGTTATAGAGATAACGACCCACGCCAAGGATTTACCCTCTGACAAAATAAATGCCCATATAACAAAAGCAATTGTTACAACGAACCACCATAAACTACCGAATACAAATAAAGCTAAAAAGACATCCATCCTCACCTCCTATAGAAAGGGCATATTTTTACTTATATGTTTTTTAAAAGCTGAAAGACTCATAGACTCCCAGCATTTCGCTGGATCCTTATAATTTCCAATACTCATCGAAGAAATATTTTTATACTCCTCTGCTACCCGTTCTGATGCACGTTTACCGGGCTCATCTGAATCAAATACAGTTACAATCCTGTCACAGAATAAATTGAGATAATTGTATTGAGGTTCAGAAAAACCTGCGGTTAAGGAAGCTACCGTATTAGGGAGCACTCTAGATAAAGCCAGGTAATCAAAAGGACCCTCTACAACATAAACTCTATTCTCTTTATAGATATGAGGTAGGGCATCATAAAGGCCAAAAAAGAATCCATCAAGCTTCGCCTTTTCTGTGACAAAAACTTTAAATTCTTTCGTCTCTATTGCTCTCCCGACTAATCCTACAAATCTCCCTATCTCATCTCGATACGGGAAAATAATCTTATTCTGTAACCAACGGCCCCTACCACATTCTTCCATGAAGCGCTTACGGTCGGCACTATCTTCCTCCGGAACTCCTATCAACTTACTGAAACCAAGTTTATAAGTACGAATATCATCCACACTTATCTTTCTTGATTGTAAATAATCAATTGCTTCGGGATAACGGAAGAGTGCCTGGTGAGCATTTTCTATAAGAGTGTCAAGAAACATTATTCTACTGACAAACCCCAACTCTCTCCCGAGAGTTCCAAGTTACCAGGCCTAATCACATCGAGAATCCATTGTTTTATCTGTTTTTCCGACCTACCCGCGAGTTCACCTTCAGCTGCATGCGCTCCTGGTAGATACCATACCTCCCAATATTTCCCGTCTCTTAAATTTCTTCTACTCCTTAAAGCCTCAAAACCAGACAATATTAATCTCTGCGCTTTCTTTTCTCTATTCCCATCATAACCACCAATGGACTGAATATAAAATGCTCGATTACAGTATTTTACACTCTCAGTCTTATCAGGTTCACGAAGTCTTCTTATAGTGGCAGGCTTCCCATCCCATATAGGATCAATATCCTTATCAAAAACTATTGGAGGATTCTTATGAGCTGGAGCTGTCTCTAATACCCCCTGATCATTTACTCTAACCCACTGATGACCAATTAAGGCACACTCTAAGGGAGTTAAATCCTCATTCTTAGTTGCTTCAATTGTTAAGGAGGTCTTTTTTTCCTCGAATGATGTACACGATGTTATTCTCATTAAAATACCTCCTCTTCTTCTTTCAATTCGGATTGAGCACAAGCTAACTTGGCTCTTGAATTCTTAATTCTCCTGATTCCCGCTCTTTTATCTTCCCTTTCCTGCTTCTTTTTAAGTCGGTCCTCTTCATTAATCACTACAACTTCCCCAACCTTGAAGCACACGATCTCTGGTACACCATAGGAGGGGTACTTTTCAGCAAAAAAGGTGACCTGTGACCTAGCGGAACCTATTTTATTGTAAATACGGGCTTCTCGGACGTCCTCTCTCCAAATTTCTCCAGAACCGCTATTGCCTCTACGGTGAAACCATTGACCAGCCTTATTCCGGACGGCATAAAATTCAAGATCTTCGAAATTATTCATCTTATTTCTCCAAAACTACACCAAATTCTTCACCTTTTTTCATGATTTCCCTAAACATCCATTCAGGAACCTTCTCAAAAAAGCGCTCTTCCGTCTCGGGGTCACAATGAAACATAGGAACACCTCTCTCACAAACGCCCTTTTGACCATTTCGGCCTACCAGATCGTGATAAAAGATGGAGATTATGTATTTATTGTCTTCTATGGAAAGTTTTTTCCACTTACCGCTCTTGACCCTAGCTGCTTTGATTAATTTTCCCTTTTTACTTTCCCAATCAATAATTTCTTCAAGCTTTGCTAGCCTGTTTGTTAGGATTAGTTTGGAATCTTTGTGCTTTTTATGGAAATATTCATTAAAAGCACTTGTCAAAAACAGTAGGTCACCAGATTTTAGTTTTTCGCTCATACAGATGATACAGATTTAACGAGGTATAATTAAAGAGAAAAGATTATTAATTATATTTTAGACAGAAATGCTTCAAAATTCGTTTCAGTATTTAAAAGGATCTTTAAGTCCAAGATGGTGTCCTCCGTAATTTTTGGGGAAGTATCTTCAGAGACTTCTTCACAGGATTCTTCCTTATTTGGAATGATAGCCTGTCCACTAAATTGAAGGTTGTATTCCTTTGCTAAGGATCTTGTAAATTCATTGGACAGAATGTCTGTTTTATTGTCGTAGTGGACCACATTACTATTACACTTAGGGCAAACATAAAGCAAAAATTTATATGTTTGATCTTTAACCTCAGCATGAGCTGGACTTCCACATTTCGGACAATTTAATTTGAGGACAATGGTTTTATTACTCATTTGTTATCCGTACTCCGAGACTATGTCTCATTAAAGTTATTGCACTACTATGCAAATAATCATCTCTGGACATTACACAAGGCTCTATAACTGTTACTTCATAACCTCTATTTCGAAGTTCTTCCGCAGTAAAGAGCACTGACGTATGGGTCTCTACCCCTACAATTCCTATATGATTTAAATTTCTTTTTAACAAGATATCTTCAAGAACTGTGCCAAAGAAAGCGTTGTACCTTGTTTTTATTATAGTTGTTTGCCCAAATTTCTTAAAATCTTTATGTATAAAAGAATCAGGCGTGTTTGCTACAGAATGGGTCTTATCGGTGGTAAAAAACTTATCTTCTGTAGCATGTACTTCCCTAAAAAATATTATCTCCTTATTAAAACGAGAAAATAGATCAATTAAACGGACTCTTAATACCTCTGCTTTATCCCCCATGTAAATTCTTCCCTCATTTGAGAAGAAACTATTTTGAGGATTCATTACAAATAAAGTATCCATATTTTTATAACAGTATTAGTTAATTATTACATTCTACTTTTTATCATTCTATACATGGTACACATTTTAGGGGCCAACATTAAAGATATTTCTTTTAAAATTAAAGTTTTCCCAGCTCTGGTTTTGAAGGTGCTGTATGGCTACTACTTTTTCGTCATTCATTATTATCCGGGGACTGGGGGAATCCCAAACAATTTTATGCCATTTCAATCCAATATCATTCAACAACTTTTCGGTCTTCTCCACAGTATACCGTGAAGATTTTGACCAATTTTCACCTCGATAAGTAGTTATGACTATTATGTATCCTTCATCGTAAGCTTTGTTAATTTTTTCTACTGCATACGGTAAAGCCTCATCAGTTCTTGTATGGATGATAGTCCCGTCCAAATCAACAAAAAAGGTGCCCTTATCTCCCATTATTTTTCCCCTTCTCTGGCCAGAGTTCCTCAAATAACTGCTTTGCCCCCCAATTAATCTTTTTCACACTCAGACCACTCTTTCCGTATTCAAGAGAAACCCACTTATCATCCCGTTTCTTTAAAACTAAATCTTTTTCTAAAGTATCAACAGTATGCTTAAGCTGTTTAATTATAGTTTCCTTAGAACTCGCAACTGAATAAAACTTTAATTCAATCATTTCGTTTTTCATATCGTATCCAACTGATATTTAGATTCAGATGCACGTAGAGCCCTCTTAAAGCGAGGCCCTGCTGAAGGATGAAGGTTTTCCACCACATCCCCTAACCACACTTTCTCATACCAATCTGGATCTATCTCATCAGCATGAGAAAAACTCTCTATCTTTCGTTTCATCTCTACATCAGATCGGACATACGACATATGATGACAAAGAATAGACTCCACTGATAAAGAAAACCAGGTATGGCCACTATTTACTTTAATCATTCTATTCTCATTAAAATTTACTGTACCATCTGTACGTGCAATAGTCGGAAAAGAGCCGAAAATCCCCTCTATGATAGTTTCTCTATTTTTCCAGTATATTTGATGATATATTAAATAAGCTGCATGCTCTGAATAGTTCTCCAGCATATATTTAACTTTTTTTAATTGACCGAGGTTATAAAGTTCATCATCATCGACAATAAGACACCAATCAATTTTATTATCTCTTAGTAGTTTTAATCCTGCATTCCGCTGCTCCGCTTCGTTTTTCCAATACCCTACAACAACCAAAAACTTCTGGTCTGGGTCTGGAATACTGAGAATCATATTTAGAGTACCAGGGACTGCGGAAAAAGATTCCCCAAACCACGGCTTAAAATTCACAAGAAAAACTACCTTATCTACAACTGGATAAATCCTCTGAACAGATTCGGGTAAGAAATCACATGCATTATATGCACAATAAACGGCTCCTAAACTCATACTTTTTCTGTTTCCCCTATTTCTTAATTGTAATAATAACTTCTTCTGATATACGCTATATCATTACTCAATTAAAAAATTACCGAAAAAAATGTATCATGTAATTCAGTTTTATATGACTTATTCTCTATCCATTGATCAATAGCTTTTTTTACCCCGGGGCAACCCCTCCACCCATAATCATGAAAAACTATCTTTCCACCTGGAACCATCAATTTCTCAAAATTATTTAAGGTCTCCTTAGCCCCAAAAAAAGTATCGGTATCACTAAAAACAAAACAAAATTTTTTGTCCGATTCATTAAATGTTTCGGGGAAAATCCCTACATGAAATTTAATATTCTCCTTTTTACCTAAAAGGATTGAAACTTCTTCAACGGAAGTATCACTAAATTCCCCGTTTATATGAACATCTATTTCTGGGTTCGCTTTTACAATACCTTTAAAAGTATCATAAAGATGAAATATCTTTTCAGGTGATTTTGAATGTATTACTCGTGATCTATGCCCTTTCCAGACACCTATTTCAGCCATTTCTCCTTCTAAGGGTATTGTAGACTCAATCAATCTTTCAATCATAACATTCCTCTCCGAATTTTTTTTTGCTTGAGGTTAATATCAATATCATTCCCAAAAATCATATACTCATACCATCTAAAAAACGTCTTTCTTAACAGTTAGAGTATATTTTCCATTCATACCTTTTTATTCTTCCTTTCAGCCTTACACGAATCACTACAATAGACTGCGTACTTACCTTTATGATTAAAAAAGGTTGAGCATACTTTACACTTCTTTAAGGACATTAAACCAAATGCCCTGATATACAAACACAGATTGTAACAGATAAAGCCCTCTATCCATGAAGTTGCACCCTCTTTAACTCGGGCACTTCGTGAGACGTTCTGGCCTCTCTCTCCTTTTGCTGTTTGTACATCCTCTTCCAGAGAATCCTCCATATAATTATTTACGAAGGCGGCGAATTCAGCTCCCGGACCATCAGCTATAATATCTGTGACAGCATCCTTCATCTCTGTCCTGAAATCTTCTAAATCAGGAGGATTCTTCATAGCAATAGCAGCAGCTTCCGACGTATTAGAATCGGGAGACTTAACAAAGGATTGGAGCATCTCAAAAACTGTTACTTCTGCGTTAATAAACCTTAGAAACAATGGGCCTTTAGGCATCCCTTAACTTCTCTCCACTTCTTTAATTACTATTGAAATTTCCAGACTTTGATGAATAGCATATTTCTCTGGACTTTTTACTGGAACACAGATCAAACCTTTATCGGTCTGAACCATTAGAATTTCATTGATAGGAGGTCGATGAGAAAAGGGATTTGAGTAAGCCATTACTTCGCCGGTAACTTTAGTCTTTTCTGTCATAATTTTGTTAATACCCTATTCAGAAAAATTCTTTTTTTTATGTTAACCATGCGAGCTATAACACTCTTTTTTCGGAGATTAACTTCTATTCGTAATTCTGGATAAGGACGAGAGGGTAAGCTCAACAGTACCGAGCCTGTTACTCGGTTACTGTCAAGATACACATTTATTTGCTTAACAAAGTCATCTTTGGTGGTGTTAAACTCAACCTCAAGCATATCTTTACAAATGCTGTAAGTCTCCGACAATATGGATCTGATTCTATCCCTATCTAAATCTAATTCTATCTTATTTTTTTCATTAATCATTTATACAATTGTTTATCATGGTTACCAAGGCCTTTTTATTTGCAAGACCTCTCAAAGTTTCTCGAACCTTTCGGTTCTTCATAAAAATAATTGTTGGTACAGACATTACCCCGAACATCTGAGACACTTCTGGATTTAAGGCAACATCAACCTTCGCTACCTCCACATTATCATACTCCTCTGATATCTCATTAAGAATGGGATTCATAGCACGACAAGGTGCACATGATTTTGTATAGAAATCAACAAGCACGTTCCCTACACCAATAGCAGATACACTATTTACTTCTGTAACCATATAACACTCCTTTATTTAAATGTTTGTGACAGTTCTTTATTTAAATGTTTGTGACAGTTCTTTATTTCGGATCACCCACACCCTTTATACCCACAATCTTGGCAGGCATAGCATGTAGGACTATCAGGAATTGTGTTTGTACTCCCACAACTAACACAACTTGGATTCTGTGAGTTAACTACACCCTTAGAAACCCCTAAAACAATGGGGTTCATCACCTCTTCCTCTATTGCTCTTGCAATAGCATGTGGAGGAGAAGGGATCATTTCTGAAGATTCATTATCTCCAATTGTAGTAAAAACAGGTTTATCAGAAGGAATGTTTTTTAGATTTCTTATGATAGAATTAACATCAACACCCGCACGTAAAGCAAGACTGATCATCTTTGCCAGACCTTCAGCCCATGAGTCCTCTACACCACTAGTATGATTTGCATTTTGATTCTTATTTTCACCTACGGTAGCAAATACTTCTACAAGATCACCATCTTTATTCCGATTTACAGAAATGTATAAATTATGCTTCTGCATATGAACTCTGATGGTGGATCCAACAGTTTTCCCACCTCTTTTTCTTGGAGCTTTCCGACTTTCAAAATCGGGCTCTACATCCATATCCTGTAATTCTTGAACAGTCTTCTTCGCTTCAACAATAATCTTTTTCTTATTGTCAATAAGAACACCCTCTTTACTACCATCTCGAAAGACTGTCAGACCCTTAACACCATTAGCCAACGCAAAATCAAAAATTTCTTTTACATCCGCAACTGTTGCTTGATTAGGAAGGTTAACGGTTTTACTGACAGCACTATCAACGTATTTAGAAAAGACAATCATCATTTTCACATGATCGATAGGAGCTATCTCAGCTGCACCCTTGAAATAAGTAGGAGTAGGTTCATTTGGATGTTCTTTTTCCCACTTGATATATGCACCACATCCGTCAACGTAAGAACCCAGTCTAGTATTCCGTGTAAAAGATAAAGAATACCAAGGCTCACATCCCGAGGAGAAACTTAAAAAAGCACTAATAGAACCTGTAGGAGCCTGAGTCAACAATGTCCCATTCCTGATACCAAATTCTCTAATACCATCACGAATGTCCTTAGGAAGAGTCTTAATAAAACCACTATTCAAGAATTTCTTCTTATCAAAGGATGGGAAAGGCCCTTTCTCCTTAGCTAATTCTATCGAGGCACGGTATGCTTCATCTCTGATAAACTCAAGAACCTTTTCAGCCAGATCTCTACCTTCTTGGGTATCATAACCAAGATGCATCTCAATTAACATGTCATGAATTCCCATTGTCCCAAGACCCACCCGTCTCTCTTCAAGGGCTTTCACCCCAACTTCAGGGAGGGGAAATTCACAATTATCAATCACGTTGTCAGAGAATCTAACCGCTGCATGAACAGTCTCTTTCAAAAGATCAAAATCTATCGTTCTCGTAGATTTATTTACAAACAATGGAAGAATAATACTGGACAGATTACAGACGGAATTTGCCGGTAATGGCTGTTCCCCACAATTATGAACTTTTAACCCATTCACAAAGGCGAAATGATCCTCTGGCATTTTAAAATCGTAAACTTTTTCTTCACCTATATATTCAATAGAAACTACTTTAGGTTTTAATCTCCTACCGTTATTACCAGATAACACAATATCCATTTTCTGATCTTTATATTCCTGAATGAATCCAATCTTACTATTAAATACTGCAAGATCATCCGAGGTAATATTCAGGTCATAACTTTCTCTACAGACATAGTCTCCATTTTCAAACTTTACCTTATGTGAACCATTTTTTGTCACATAACTTTTTATATTAAAAGCTGCAAGTATTATCTGTAACTGATCTATTAATTCTCTACAAGAACTTTTATAGGTCACTCTTCTATGAGACTTAAGTACAGAACCATTAGCAGAATAAAGCCCCTTCAAAAAATAGAGAAGTTCTGTCGAAGGAAGCTGAAGGATTCTATCCGAAAGAGTTCTATCAGGTAGAGTCTCATGAGGAAATTCCAACGTTTCACAAAGATCTGCAAATTTAGACGAAAGCAGCCTTCTATCGTAGCGGTCTGTTTCTTCAAGAGATTCTCCTATGGAATTAAAGATCTCAATCATGTCCTCATCTTCAACACCAATATACACATATTTGTACCGGCCACTTGCTTTATGGAAATTCCCATCACCAAAGACAAAACCGAGACACATTAACTCAGAACCAGATAAACTGTGTCTAAATCCTCCCCACTCCGAAGGACCAAACGATCTCTGTAAATTTAATCCAAGAGTTTTACCCATTTCAATCTCTGAATCATTTTCATCAAACACTAAGTGATCAAGCGTACTCTTCAGAAAAAGACCATTTGACAATCTAACCTCATATACAGGTTTTACTCCGGAACAAAAAACTTCACCTTCTGCCCAAGACTTCCCGTTATAGATTGTAGCACGTTTCCCGTCCAGATCACCAATTTTTTTAAAACCTTCACTGGTGATCATTAAACTACTTCCGATTAGACAAGGGTTCGTGGCCTCAATCGTACCTGTATACTCTAAATTGTGCATTCGGCGCATTTCAGATAAATTTATTATACCGGGACAACCATCAGACCACGCATTAAATGCTATCTGATCCCATACTTCGGAGGCTTTTACTTTTCTCCGGGAAATAACCTCAAATTTATCAGTTCCTTTAGGAAAAGGAACTTTTCTTTTAACCTTCCAAATAGCTGTAGCATCACAATCTGCGGTTACTTCAAAAGCTTTTTCTTTGAAAATAGGATTTTCTGGATCGAAAGATACGCACATTTTATAAATAACTTTGTAAAGCTCCCATTCTTTACCTTCCCACATAAAAGGCCAAACTTCATCTTTTTCCAAAGCTTCTAAAAATTCATCAGAGACAGCGACACTCACATTGTACATCTGCCATTTATATAAATTCTCGTACTTAAAGTATCTCCATCTTTCTTCATCTTTCACATCTATAAATTCACGAAGAGTATCCCAATTATGATCATTCTTATAAGAAATAAATTCCCAAACATCAGGATGCCAAACTTCCAGGCAACCCATATTCGCTCCCCTTCTAGTTCCGCCTTGTTCAATTACCTCGGAAACTGTACTCATCATACCTACAAATCCGATGGTACCGCAACTCCGACCATTAACACCTGTTATATAGCACCCTGCGGGTCTGAGCTTACTGTAACTAAACCCAGTATTGTGTACAACGACAAATGCTCCTGTAGTGGGATCCGAAGCTAAATAAGTCTTATTTTTTGCGACGGACAAATCAAAGAGAGTTTCTGGTCTATCTGTAGGTTTCGAAGATTTTATTATTTGACTTGATAAAACAGCATTTGCAAGCTTTGTTTCACCACATTCTCTCAACACAGCAGCAGCGGTTTCACGGGTGGCTTTTCCATGTTGTAACCAATAGGCCAATGAGACAGTTAAACCACCTACCTCAGTTTTTCCTCTCCAAGCTTCAGAAGTTCTGACATCCATACCAGAATCCGCTAGTCTATCTTTCCAAACCGAGGAGAAATCCAATACACCACAAACCCAACCTGAATCTTTTGATTTATATTTTGCACTAACCTTTAAAATTGAATCGGATATAAATTGTGAACTTAGAATATTTACTTCCCATCCATCTGATTCGTTCTCTTTTGAGGATTTTCTGAATCTATATGATGTACGGATACCTAAACCACCGGCCAATGCTATTGTTTCTTTACATAAACATTCACTAACAGTAAAAACTTCAAATCGCTTTTTCTCTTTATTAAACCATCCATCTGCATCTAAATAACCTACCAAAAATGAAAAACGTGATTTTGCGGAGCTACTCCACACGGAAGAAGGTATATGTTTTGTAAGAGCTGTTTGATAGCCATTAAATTCCTCTTTTATTCTTTCCGCCATATCTCCATAAGCACCACATTCCCACATTTTAACTTTATAGCGCTTATCTTTAGAAGGATTATATGATACCTTTAACGTACAAGAGGCCCTGGCAATACATTCTTCACTATCATCAACAAGACGAACACGAGTATGATCCAAGCCGTTTGGATCTATAGCACCATCACCTGCGAGATAACCAAGCAACCAACCCCAGTCATCATATTCAGGATCAATATCAGTAGAACCTATCACTGCCATCCCAGGTTTTAATTCATCCGCCCTTACTTCTATAACGTCTTTCCCATCAAATACGAAGAAGGGGTGCCAATCACTTGCTCGCATTCTTGCAGCTATTCCACCTCTTAAATCCTCAAATTCTACCTGAAAAACTCTTTCTCCTGGTAGATCTGTTATATGTCTATCTAATATTTCACAATATTCTGTTTCTCTATTTTCTGAGTTATACGATAGGACACTTTTAACACCATTCTCTGGATTCTCTACTATGTCTTTTATAGAAAGGGGACCTTTATTCGTTAAAACTACACTTTCTCCACCTATACACCCACCGCCAAATTTTTGGATAATGGCCATATTTTTTGCAGTGGTCATTATACTTTCGAGGCTATCTTTTTCGAAAGGGAGGACAAAACAATTCAGAAGCTGAGAATAGTGAGTTCCTGAATGAGCCAGGACTCGACCTGCGGGACAAAAGCGGCTTTGCACCATTACATCATAAAAAACTTTGGCCCATTTCTTAGGGTCTTTTTCTTTAGAAGCTATTGCTGTAGCAACCCTAAAAAATGTTTCTAATACATCTTTTTCTACAACATTTCCTAACTCATCCTTCTTTGCATATCTATCTTCCCAGACTACTTTACCCACCGGTGATAACTCGAATTCTTTAGCCATCTTATTTGATTTCCTATACTTATATAAATATTATTTTATTTGTCATAATTGAGACCGCATCAAAATCTTTCCTCTGACGACTCAAGACATTTCTGAGTATTAGAAGATAATTAGGGAGAGACATAATTTTATCCCTTATTTCATTCATTCGTTCATCTATATAATGAAGATGATCCATTCTTAAAGAATCTGCAAAGTCAAGGTTAGTAATAAGAGATATGTCTCTTTCTGCCTTTATATCTAAGTCGAAACACTGAAAACAAAATTGTTCGATCCTAAAAGCTTCAAAAACAAGGGGAGGTTTTCTGGACAGTAATCTCTTCAATTCACCCTCAGAAGAATTTACCATATCGTCAAGCTCTTTTTCTCCTAAATGTATTGGGGCGCAGAACTTACCGTCTCCATCCCGAGGAAATCGGAAGACTCCTAAATCTCGTTCACCGTTGGTATAAGTTA
>Ga0210003_1003728_pt1 | contig 12284 bp, 21 predicted proteins | sample LantaG_FD_182804 | JGI IMG/M metagenome (GOLD analysis project Ga0210003, IMG submission 182804) | Deep subsurface microbial communities from Baltic Sea to uncover new lineages of life (NeLLi) - Landsort_02402 metaG (SPAdes) (version 2) | ecosystem: Environmental > Aquatic > Marine > Oceanic >...
TTTTTTTATATAAGATTCGGCACTTTTTTATGGTTCCTTTATAAACCCCTTTATAAACCTTTCGTAATGTTTATATATGATTATTTTGCTTAAAACCTTTAAGCAAAACGACTTCCTCTGTACTCCTTGTTTTCTGTACTTACAGGGGCTGTATTCGTGGGTGACTGTTTAGTTTTACAGTAGTAACAAATCACCTTCATTTCCTATGGAACATTGTTGAGTGACACTTTATTTTTTTGTTCTTGTTTTCACTTTCTTTTGGTGACACGTTTTTCTTTTTTCTTTTCACCCTTGTTTCCTGTGGAACTTTGGGTAAGTCTTTAAGAATTAACATAATTAATTACTAAGTTATTAATTTACTAAGAAAAATATTTAAATAAAGAATAACAAATACAAAATTAAAACATGGCTTTCAAAAATTTAACATTAGTTGATTTTGGATTTAAACCAAATCCACTATATAGATTAAATAAAAGATTGCCGGAGTATTTTAAAATGAACAACGAAGAAAATAAAACAGTACAAAACCCAAAAATTCTTGGGGAAGTTGAATTGCCTAAATTAGACTTAAAACAATATGAAGGTAAAGTTTCAGAAATAGCCGAAATAGAATATAGAGAACATATTGAACATGGACTTTATTGTTTAGTAAAATCAAAACCATTAAACGATAATACAGACAACCCTGTATATGCAACACGTATTCTTGGATTAATTGCACAAAAAGACGAAACTGGAGAAATTACTGGTTACGGCTGGGGTTCTGAAACTAAAGCCGGATTATTTTTAAAGAAAATGGGTGTTACAAAATTAAGTGACCTTGTCGATAAAAAAATAGTTGTACGATTTGAAATAACTAAAAACAAAAAAGAAGTATTAACTTTTTAGTTGAATAATTTTATTTTCAAAAATAGTAAGAATCATAATAAGTATACCAAAAAACACCGACCTAATTGTTTTGTACCTCAACACAATTTTTTTCTTTTATGATTCTTACTATTTTTTTATTTTATTAAAATGGTAGATAGAAATAAAAATTATTTGAAACCCTTAAAACAAAAATTTCTCAAACGAAGAAATATAATTAGTTTTGATATTGAAACCTATGGAGAAGATAACAAATTTTATATGGGTGGTATATATTCAAGTGAAGGGTATAAACCCTATTATTCTAAAGATGAAATGATAAAAGCATTTAATAACCCCGATTTCTACGGTAACACCTTTTGTTGTGCAACAAATTTAGGGTTTGATTTAGTTGGTATCTATTATAATCAACCAAAATGGAACCATCTTGATATAGTAATGAGTAATGGAAGAATGATATTTGCAAATATTACTAATAGAAAGAACCAACGAATGGTGTTTCTTGATAGTTTGAATTTTGCACCTTTAAGTGTTAAAGTAATGGGTGAGATATTAAAACTTCCTAAATTAAAAAGTCCAAAAGCACTTGGTAAAATACCAAAAAATGATAATGAAAAGACAGAACTTGAAATTTATAATAAACGTGATTGTGAAGTAACGTATAAATTCATGCAATTATTAGATAAAGGATTTAATGAACTTGGTGGAAAAACAAAAACAACAATAAGTAGTACGGCATTAGATATTTACAAAAGAAAATTTCTTCCACATACATTAAAAAAGGAAATTGTTTCACTTGGTTATGATGTTAATGATATTATTTTTAAAAGTTATTATGGTGGAAGAACAGAAGTTTTTAAACGTGGTAAAATAGAAAATTGTAATATGTATGATATTAATAGTTTATACCCTTCTGTGATGGTGGAGTTATACCCTAACCCAAACACAGTTAGACACTTAAAAAATAGTACTCTTAATATAATAAACACGTACGAAGGTGTTTCACAAGTAACTTTATATTTATCTGAAAATACACGTTACCCTTTACTTCCTGTTCGTATGGGTGGTAAATTAATATTTCCAACTGGAATAATACAGGGTTATTATACCCACGTTGAATTGAGAAAAGCATTTGATGAAGGTTATATTTTATTAAATATTGGTGAAACAGTATATTATAGAAAAGAGTTTTACCCTTTTCGTGATTATGTAGAAACATTATACGCTAAACGCTTAGAACATAAAGAAATAAACAGTCCTTTAGAAATAGTATATAAATTATTACTTAATAGTTTATACGGTAAATTTGCTCAAAAGAACATGGAAGAAACAGTATTTTTTAATAAAGAGTTTCTAAGTGATGAAGAAATAGAGAAAGTAAGAGAAAACCCCAATACATTTATGAAAGATGATAACAATGGTTTTATTTCTAAAAAGAAAATCTGTGAAGAACCTTTTGTATTTCCTATATTAGCATGTTATACAACAGCACTTGCACGATTAAAACTTTATGATTTCTTAAAAAAATATAATGGTTTATATTGTGATACTGATAGTATAATAACTAAAGATATTATACCCACAAGTTCAAAACTTGGTGACATGAAATTGGAGTATAAAATAAAAACCGGTGTTGTTGTAAAACCGAAAATGTACTATGCCATAACAAGTGAAGATAAAGAAATTATAAAATTAAAGGGTGTTCCAAAAAGATTAATTACTAAAGATGGAAATACTATCACTATTAATAAAGATGTTTTTGAACAAATACTTAAAGGTGATTCTGTTGAGTATGTTAAATTTACTAAATTAAAAGAAGGTGTGAGAAGAAATTTAACTCCTAATTCAAAAATGTTAGTACAAAAATTTATTAGTGTAACAGATAATAAAAGAGTATGGTTTAAAGATTTTAGTAATGAAGAATTAGAAGATAGTAAACCTATTCATTTAACAAGAGATGATTATAATGATTAATTATACGATAGATGTATTTAATGCAAGTACACAAGTAATTACTGAACCATGCATTGGTGGATTAACAAATTATAATTTAATATTTTATTTATTTCTAATTTTACTATATATTTTTATAACAAAAATGTTTTTTGCAAGTATTCGTAAAGTTGAATTAAAAAACTTTGATAAAGATAGAGAATTAATTGTTTTAATATTATATCATGTTTCAACATTAATTTTATGTTTATGTGGAGTATTAATTTATTATTTGGTATTTTTATAAAATGATAACAGAAGAAATAATAACTAAGATAGAAGAATTTAATTCTTTAGTAGAAAACAGTAAACATAATAATATAGTGTTTAATATATTGTATAAAATGGAACTTGAAAATATGCTCAATCAAAAAGGAATAGATTTATTTAATAATATATCAACATATAATTTTTATAAAAGTAATGGTGAATTAGATTAAAATATGATAAAATGGTTAAAACAGAAGTTCATACTTGTATAAATTGTGTAAGAGTAGTTCAAACGGAAACAATATACAAAAATGTTTGTTTATTGTGTGAAGAAAAGGGTATACAATATTTATAAACTATGTAAAGCAAACATTTAAATAATAGTATATTAAAAATTTAGCATGGATTACGCAAACAAATTAATTGACGTATTAATATCTGTTGTTGTTTTTGGGGCAATGTTCCCAATAATTAACACATCTGTTAATGGGTTAGGTTTGGATAATATCACAGTTGGGGCAACTCAATACGATTTTTCGTGGGCTGGGTATTTGTTAGTTCTTGGTTTAATTTTCGGACTGGTTTATCTTGCTATGAGCCAATTTAAGAAAAAATAAATCTTGAATTATACCAAACGTGTTGGATTTTATGAACTTTTTATTATAAAAAATAATTTTATTATAAAGTTTTTATAAAAGATTTATTCAACTAAAACAATAAAAAATCTTTACTTAAAAACTATTTTTTATTTTAAAAAATAATAAAAGGTATAAAATGAGAAAAAACATATTATTAATAACACTTCTATTTACATTTCTAATTATAAATTCATCACTAATAACAGCCGATTATTTTTCTTATGTTGGACAACCTTTTGATTTAAACCCTCATAATCAAGGTAGTGTAGGAAATCTTTACGACGGTGAATATTATGTTGGTTTTGTTGATACTATTTATCAAGGTGGGCAACGTGGTTATACTGACCTTTATAATTCTTCAACAATGACTATTATGCCTTATTCATCGGGAACTTATGATTATACAACTCCTTTTTCTTCTCAATATATTAAAATTAGTGGTACATATTATAACGGTTTATACATTCTAACTGATATTTTAAACGACAATTTATACGTTTATGATGATATTTTTGGAACGGCTATTTATACAAGAAAATTTTATGATAATCCATTAAGTATTGCTATGGATTCATCTTATATTTATTATCCAAATTCTAACGGTTTAAGTGTTCAACTTATCGACGGTGGTGCTTATTCTGACGATATAGTTTTAGGTTATCAACCTATTTCAGTCACACATTTTAATAATACTTTTTTTACTGTTGAACAAATTACGTCTGGAAGTTTTTTAAATTTTACAATTAGAACTTATACTGAAGATTTTGATTTAATAGATACTTTTGAAACTTCAAGTAATTTAGCACCTACTACAACTATCGCTGTCGGTGGTGCTATTGTTCCTGAACAAAATTATTTATTATTAACAAATGCATATTATGGTGATAGAGTAATGGGATTTTATAATGTAACTTATGCACCACAAATAAATTATAATTTTACTGATTTATACGACGATAGTCTATGCGTTACAGAAAATATTTTATGTAATTTAACTACTGTAACCACAAGTTCTTTAACTGGTGCTGTTCAGTATATTTGTGAAAATTATTCTAATGTTCAATATTGTAGTGATGGCTGTATTAATAAAGTTGATTCTGACGGTTATAATTATGGTGTTTGTGAACAACTTGGGTGTGAAAATGAATGTAATATTATCGGTCAAGATAGTTGTACATCACAAAACACTTATGCAAAATGTGGACAGTATGACGCCGACGCTTGTTTAGAGTATGGAAGTGTATTCTATTGTCCTTCCACTCAATATTGTTATACTGATGAACTTGGTGGGTATTGTGACCTACTACAAGATGAAGAAACTACTTATACTCAACAGAGAATAACTGTTCTGACATCAATATATAATAATACTGGAATATTACAAAGTAACTCTGACACATTAATAGATAAAGTAAACGAAATAAAAGATTATATTTTAATTGGTATTAGTCCTTTAACAAGTTTTGTAACAAAAACTATTGATACCTTCACTATTGCAACAATATATGATGAAATAAATATAACTACATCAACAACAGTATATAATAATGATTACAGTCAAAGTTTAGATTATATTGCTTTTGATTGTGATTATAGAGAAAGTTTAATTTCATTTGATGATTTAACACAGGGTGTTTCACCAACTACATCATGGAGTAATACAGTAACAACTGAAACATTTGGGGGTTTTGAAAGAGTATATACCGATAACATTTCAAAAACAATAAGCACAACAATAAATCCACGTATTGAAACAATAATTAATATATTACAAAATGAAACAACAGTAAATAATATACAATTACGAAGTGATAGTGATGTATTATTAAATTTTGAAATAACATATAATTATACAAATTATGAACTAACAATAATTGAAACAGTAAATAATAAAATATTGTTATCATCTATTGGAACAAGTAATAATATAGATAATATTTATTTTGATATTACAACAATAAATAATATTAACACATCAACAGTAAATATTCAAGTTGAAAGGTTAATATTAGGGCAATATATAGATGAAAATTATTATAGTTTACCATTATCAATAAGTAATACAGGAATAAATAATGTTAATTATTTATCTGATAGTAATTTATATATTTATCAAATTGGAGTAAGTAAAATTGACGATTATCCAATTTTTAATAAGAATACTGAAAATAATAAAATACTTCAATGTAGTTATTCAAATAATGGGTGTTATGTATTAAAAATATATGGAAATGAACAAGGTATGCCAACATATTATTTTGATGATGAAAAAAGAACTTGTGTCAATGGAATAGATGGTGAATATATCGATTTAGATGTTCAAAGTGTTAATACATTATCAACAGTTGAAAAACTGTTTAAGAAATCATTTAATGATGAAGAAAAAATATTATTCAGTACAATAATAATTTTAATATTATTTGGTTTTGGCTTAGTTGGTAGTTATGTTATTGGAGAAAAAATTATTATTTTAATAACAAGTTTAATCTGTGGTTTATTACTGGTTTACTTTGTTATTATAGGGTTTATACCTTTATGGATTATTGTACTATTTGGGATAATAGGTGGTACAATAGCAACCATATTTGTTAAAAATGTTGTTTTAGGTACTGGGGGGAATTAAATTGGGTTTCTCTAAAACCGAAATAATTTTTATACTAATGATATATTACACAGTATTATCTATCACTATGAGTTTTATTGGTGGTACAATAGCAAATATTGAAAGTCCTAATATAACAACTTATGATAATATAATTCAACCATTTAGTAATGTAATAACTGGTTTTTCGGCATTGCCTTCATGGATTAATACGTTATTATTTACTCCTTTAATAATCACTTTAACATGGATTGTCGTAAGTAGTTTACCAACTATTAATGGGGGTTCATAAAAAATGCGTAATAAAATAATAATTATATTTTTAATGTTTATATTTATAAGTAGTTTTGCAAGTGCTATTGATTATGATAATTTTGAAACATTTGTAACATTTGATAATTGGGACGGTTCAAAATTCATTGACGAATTTAATAATATTAATTTCACAAAAACAGGTGGTTCTTATGATGTTGAAGATGGAATGTTTGATGATGCTGTAAGTGTTAATGAAGGTAATTATCTTTCTGATAATATGCATTATCTTGTTGGTGAACCATCAACTGTTGGGTATTGGCTTTATACTGACCATAAATTTAGTAATGCGTGGGCAAGTAGTGTCGATACAAGTTCTTTAGTTTCACCCCGTACTGTTTCTAATATGCGTCCTGATTTGGGTTATAATGGTATAACAATTCAAGGGAGTACTTACTTTACTAATGCAATTTATTCTCCTATGAGTATTAATTCTTGGCATTATTATGTTGTTGTTTTTGATGGTTCACAATTTACTTGGTATGAAATGCTTGATGGTAGTTCATTACAAGTTGCACGTGACCCCGTATTCCCGACTAAATATTATGTGAATCAAACGATAGATAGAAACCCTTATCTTAATGGAGATTCAAGTACTTCATATACTTTATTAGGTGACAATACCGGTGGTACGGTTCAATATACCCGTTATTTTGATGATTATTTTATTTATAATGGAGTTTTAACAACCGATGAAATAACAAATATTGCAACTGGTGGGTATGATTATGTTTTAACAACAATTAAACTTTCCCCATCAATAGATGATATTTATAACCCTTGTAATGAAACAATAACATTATCAAATGATGGTGTAGAAGTATTTTTTTCATGGGGTGAAAATAATGGTTCAACTGTTCCTTATACATCTTATCTTAACATAAGTAATATTTTAACATCTTATCAAATTGGTGTGTATTCAAATAATGAAACTAATGATACCATAACACTTAATACATCATTCCCAAATGGAGTTTATAATACTTCATTATATACAATAGATGTTAATGGATTAAATACCACAACATATGGTAGTTGTTCATTTAATTTTTGTATAAATGATTATGAAAGAATAATTAGTTCTTGCGTTGATAATGAATTAACAATAACTTATAATGATTTAAATAATTGTCCTTTACAATATGATTTACCAGTAGATAATAATCAGACACAAAGTTGTGGTACTGTTTCAATAGATAATGATTATAATATGATGATATTACTATTTATTTTATTAGTATTCTTTATTGTATTATGGTATTTTAGTTCATCTTTTATAATGGGTAGTTTAACATTATTATATAGTTTTTTAATATCAATATTTGTTAATATTACATATACAGATTCAACATTATTTATTGGTACATTATTATTTAATTTAGGGTTATTATATATTCTAATTAGAACATTTCAAAAAAATTAAAATTAAAATTAAAATTTAAAAAAATGGTAGTTGAAACACAAGCCGTTCCGGTTGCAATACTGGTCGGTATAGGATTATTTTTTCTTACAATAATATCTCTTTCTATTTTTGTTGTTCGTAAGAAGTTTTTACATAATACAGTAATAGTAAATTTCATTAGTGATGGGGGGTATATTACTAAAAAACGATATAATAGTAAAAAGATTTTAGAAACTATTGATTTTGATAATGGTAAATATATTTATAATAAACGTAATGAAATAAATACGTATCGTGGTAAAGAAATGTTTTATTATGTTAATAATCCTCACAGCATTGATATTAAAAATATTAGTGGTGATAAAGGAAATATTAACAGCGAAAATTTAAAAGCGATTATAGAAACAGAATTAATTGCTAAACTTTTTAAAAAAGAAATAGTGAGTTTTGATAATATACTTTTAATAATTGCTATTTTATTAAGTGTTGGTTGTCTTATTGTTTTATTTATGATAATGTCAAAAGGTGTAATATTAAAAGATGTTCCACAAAATAGTGATTTAATAATTAACGCTATTAAAACAGCATTACAAAAAGGATAATAAAATGGTTACAGATAAACGTATGGAAGAATTAACAGAAATTGCAAGTCTTGAAAAGTTCATTAATAAGAATGTTAAAGAAGAAAAAGATTCAAAAGAACTTTTTTCAAAAGAAGATATTGAAGTTAAAACCGATATTAGCGAAGAAGAAACAAGTATTATAGCACGATTAAAGTTTTTATGTGATGAATTAGAACTTCATAATTTCAGAAAGAGTTTGGTTTATCTTCTTGAATTAAGAGTTAGTAAAAACAGGAAATCAAGAAAAGAATTTATTGATAGTTTACGACATGATAGTAATTTTAACCCTAACAATAATAATAATAATATAGGTGGTTTTAATAATGGAAGATTCAATTAAAGAACTTATTAAAAATGAAAGAATTATTAATAAGGAAATTGATAAGTGTAAAGAAGATATACCTTGTTTAATGTTATATCTTCCTTTAGCAATTCAATACATGGAAGAAAGAAATAGATTAATTGGGTTATCATTTAAAGAGAAAATAACACTAAAAAAGTTAAAAGCATTTCGTTATATGTATAAAAAGAAAATAACAAATACGTTAAGTATTGAACAACAGAAGAAGTTGAAACTTATTAAATAAAAATGGTTAATATACATAAACTTAAAGAGAAACGTAAAAATATTTTAAGACAACTTAAAGAGCATTATAAAAAAGTTCATCATCTTAAAGAATTAATTAAAGAACTTGAAAATGCAAAATTTAATATTAAAATTTTAATGGAGAATATTAAAAATGAAAAAAGAAAAAACTAAATTAATAAAAGAATTTAATAATTATTTTATAAAAGAATTTAATATTTTAATTTCAGTACCACTTATTGTTTTTTGTACTGGATTGGGTGTTTTTATAATATATATGAAAACTACAAATTTTTATTTATCTTTTTTTATGTCAAGTTATGCAATCCATGTGATAACTAAATTATTAATGAGAAATAGTGAATTAAAGGCATATATACAAAAATGATTATATTATTTATTGGTGGTATGGGTTCGGGAAAAACACTTTCTATGGTTAGAGAGGCCTATAATTATCACATTCAAGGTTTTAAGATATTAACTAATATGAAGTTAAATTTCCCACATACTTTAATATCATCTAAAGATATACAAAACTTCGCTAAAGAAAGAAAGAATCTTTATGATACTGTAATTTTAATTGACGAACTACATATATTTTTAGATAGTAGAAGAAGTATATCAAAAAAGAACCTTGTCGGAACTTACTTTATTACTCAAACACGTAAACAGAAAGTTAAGTTATTAGGTACTACTCAACACCGTCACCAACTTGACAGAAGAGTTCGTGATAATGTTAGTATATACGTAGATTGTGAAAAAATAGAACTACCAATTAATGATAAAGAAGGAAATAAACAACTTTTAATAGTTAATCATATTAATACACGTTCAAAATATGAGAAAATAAACTTTATTGGTAACCCTTATTTTAATAAATATGATACTGAAGAAATCATTTTCGATGATGGGGAAGAAGATTAATATAGATTTTCAAAAACATATAATAATATAAACATGATAAATAAAATATAGGGTAAAATGTATAATTCTAAAACTATTCTACCGGCACATGGTTCAATTCGTGTAAAAGTTGCTTTTGAACTAAATGATAGTTCAACCCATGTTGAGTTTGGTTATAGTCAAAGTAACAATGTGGAAAAAAATTATAAACGTATGTTAAAAGAAGCCGTTATTAATGCTTTTTACCGGTTAAATAATCGTCTTGGTGAAACACTTATTAAAAATAGTGATTCAACAATAGATATTTATATAGAACGTAAAATAATAAAGAATTATGAAATTATAAATTATACTTATGCATATTATGAAGATAGGATTTATAGTTATAAACGGGTGACTGTTGAAGGAGAAAATTTATATTTAATAAAGAAAAATAATAAAATAATTAAGGGTGTTCCCCCTAATTATTTAAAAGATGAAAAATTAAGAAAATTGGAAAACGAATTTTAAACATTTTCTCTATTTCTAAATAATTTCATTTTTAATTCTTGTTCTTTTAATCTCACCACAATACTAACAGATTTTGAATACTCCCATACTTGCCTGTCGATATTTTTTAATTCTTCAAGTTCTAATTTTAATAATTCACCTAAACTATACATTTTTATTTCGTTCATTTTATTTCACTCCATTACATAAACTTATAATTTTCTCTTAAATATTCTTCAACATCTAAAATACTATCATCATCAAGTATTCTTCTAATATGTTCTTTAATTACTTGTTTAACTCCTTTTTTGAATCTACCTAAATTAATATCTTCACCCCGTACTATTTCTAATATAAATAAATCGCAAATTTCTTTATTTAATATTTTATCTTCTTCCATTTTTAGCACCCGTACCATTTTAGTCACCATTACATAAAAGGTATTTTCTCTATACTAACCAACATAACATTAACTGTTGGTATATTATCTATTCCAATAAACTTATACCCTTGTTTTTCTATTAGTTTAATATCAAGAAAAGTAAATATTGTTTCTATTGGTAGATGAAAATAAAAAAGATTATTCGCACCGGTTGTTTGCTTTAATTGTATTTCTTGACCTTGTAATTCTATTTTATTCATTTTATTATCCTCTTGGGAATTTTATTAATTGTTTATCATAATCATTCCCATAATATGATATTAATATTATTAAAATAATTTCTTCTGTTAATCCACATACATTAATTGTATTTTCAAATGTCTCACCTGTTGCCGTTTGTTCATAACAACATAATTTTAAATTTGTTATTAAATATTCTTCTTTATAGTTATAGTTCATGTTCAACACCTTTTTTTATTGTAAAATTTAATCCTTTTATTTGAATAATTTGTTCTTGTCCTTGTTCTAATTGTATTGCTTTTGGTATTGTTATACGAAAAGACAAAACAATAGTTTGTTTATCTAATAAATCACTCATGTTCATCACCTTTTGTTAAATAGTTATTTATTTGTGTTTCTGAATTTAATGCCCATAAATCCGTAACGGCTAAATATATTGAGAAGGAAAACCCTTGTTCACCATAATATACTTGCTGGTTTTCACAATATACATCATAATCACTTAGTTTGATTTTATCAATACCATAATTTGTGAAAAGTATAACTTCATCATCTTTTAATTGAAATTGTTTTACAAGTTCCTTATAGTTCATTGTAAGCACCTGTTAAATTGAATCTTTCACTATCTGATTTGACTAAAATTAAAAACTTGGTAGTTGATATAGGTATAACTTCAAAAAGCGATAATTTCGCTATAAGATAGGTTTTCTTGAAGTATCGTTCTAAATAATTAATGATTCTTTTATTTTTACTTTCTACCACCATATAAAATAAATTTCTATTGGTTACGCATTGGGTTAAACTGTAATCTTTTTTGTTAAGATAAAACAGTTTTTTTATTGGTTTAAAATTTTCCATGAAATATAGAAAGGAGTAAGTATTTATAAAGGTTTGCAAGTGTTTAAATATACTTCCTAAGTGTTCCACAGGAAACAAGGGTGAAAAGAAAAAAGAAAAACGTGTCACCAAAAGAAAGTGAAAACAAGAACAAAAAAATAAAGTGTCACTCAACAATGTTCCATAGGAAATGAAGGTGAT
>Ga0210003_1003729_pt1 | contig 12283 bp, 12 predicted proteins | sample LantaG_FD_182804 | JGI IMG/M metagenome (GOLD analysis project Ga0210003, IMG submission 182804) | Deep subsurface microbial communities from Baltic Sea to uncover new lineages of life (NeLLi) - Landsort_02402 metaG (SPAdes) (version 2) | ecosystem: Environmental > Aquatic > Marine > Oceanic >...
TGTACTGCTTATGGGCGGGAAGTAGCCGGATATATAAGTAGAAATCTATCGGAAATTGGAATAACAGTTGTAAGCGGTCTTGCAGTTGGAATTGACAGCTATGCCCATAAGGCAGCATTAGAAGGAAAAGGTGGGAGCATCGGGGTACTGGGTTGTGGTATTGATATCATTTATCCTCCTGAGAATAAATATTTATATGAAGAAATACTTTTGAATGGCAGTATAATAACTGAATTTCTTCCAAAAACTCCGCCACTCAAAAACAATTTTCCGGTTAGAAATAGAATAATCAGTGGTCTTTGCAGAGGTGTTGTAGTTATAGAAGCTGGAGAGAAAAGTGGAGCAATAATAACCTGCGAAATGGCACTACGGCAAAACAGAGAAGTATTCGCAGTTCCGGGAAATATTTTTAATTCAATGAGCAGGGGATGTCACAAGCTAATAAAAAGCGGCGCAAAGCTAGTTGAAAGCATTGATGATATATTGGAGGAATTTTCCCAGTATTCTGAGGGAATCTTAAAATTGTGTGGAAACAGTGGTTATAATAACAACCAGCAAGCAAATGATAAGCAGGGTGCAAATCTTGATAATAATGAGCTAAAGGTCTATGATTTTATTGGATACAACCCGAAAAGTGTGGAGGAAATAGTAAAATATTCAAAAATAGAGGTTAAGGAAGTTTTGAGGATTTTGACATCTCTTGAGATTAAGCAGCTAATTAAAGAAGATAGTTTTAATAAATATAGTAGATTATTTTAAATTTTATACTAAAATAATAATATATTTTTTAATTAGAACCGGTAGGGAGCATAAAAGAATGGCATTATTCAGGAGAAAGAAAGTAGGAAGACCCAAGAATCCTCTGGGGTATACATTGTACCAGTATGATAATATTATCAGAAAGGATTTAAAGAAGATCATAGCTGGAATACTGGCAAAAAGGAAACTTGATGCCAGGAAGACCAGTATTATTTTAGAAGATGCTTTTAGAAAATTTGATACAATACTTGATGATTTATCCCAAGAGAATTTAAAGGTTGATTATAGATCAAGCAAAGTAAGATATATAATTATTGATATGATAAATAAACTTAAATCTTTTTTTAATAAAGCAAAAACGCATGATTTTAATCCATTAAAAATAGAGAAAGATGAAAAATCTCCTGGATTGGAGAAAATAATGGAAATCCGGGAGGTTATAAAAGTAAAGATGAAGGATATTGAGAGTGATTATTTGTGATTATGGATTTATTTAATTGTCTGGAACTATATATAAAGTACTTAAAATATGAAAAAAATTTATCTCTAAATTCTATAAATTCCTATCAAAAAGATATCTTACAATTTTTACATTTTTTAAAAGGTAAGAATATCAATGAAACTGCCAGGATAAATTTAGATATTTTCAGAGATTTTCTTAAGTCTTTAGATAGTAATAATTATTCAAATAGAACTATTATCAGAAAGTACTCTTCCTTCATCAACTTCTTTAGATTTCTTGAAAGAAATGGTTATATTGATTTTCAGTTAACCCAGGCAATAAATGTTCCCCGCAAGCGTCACCGGTTTTACTCTTTTATGTCTATAAGTGAAATAAAAAGGCTTTTTAATAACATCAAGCCTGAAAATGATTTAGAAATCAGGGATAGAACTATACTTGAATTACTTTATTCTACTGGCGCCAGAATAAGCGAGGTGGAAGGTTTAAAAACTGGCGATATTGATCTTGAAAATAGCGAAATAATAGTTACCGGAAAGGGTAGAAAACAGAGAATGGTTTATTTAAATAAGACTGCAATATTCTGGATAAAAAAATACCTGCAAGCTAGGAGTAAATTAACTTATTCACGTAAAGATAGATATATAAGGGATAACCATTTATTTTTAAATAAATTTGGAAAAAGATTATCCTCACGCAGCATGAGAACTATAGTTAAAAAATATGTAAAAAAAGCAGCTATTGGTAAAAATATCACACCTCATAGTATCAGACATAGTTTTGCTACTCATCTGCTTCAGGAAGGAGCGGGAATAAGGGAAATTCAAGAACTTCTGGGGCATGAGAACATATCTACCACACAGATATACTCACATTTAAATATTAAAAAATTAAAGAAAGACTACAGGAAATTTCACCCCAGAGCAGAAGCAAAATAGAATAAAAAATAGTTTTTATAAGTTGTTTAGAAGTGAGTGGTGCGAAGCACCAGATTTGAGACACTAACATTTATTATTGATTATTTGATGAAAGATATGTATTATGCTAAAGTTTAACGTTGAAATTACGCACACCACTTACAGCATTATGGTGAACAAATATGATGGTTAAAGTGGTGGAGGAAAAACCATAAGAATAGGGAGGTATTATTTTGAGTATTGTAACTATGAAGCAGCTCCTTGAGGTAGGGGTTCATTTTGGCCATCAGACTAAAAAGTGGAACCCTAAGATGAAGAAATATATATATACAGATAAAAATGGTATATATATAATTAATCTCCAGGAAACACAGAGGCTTCTAATTGAAGCGTATGAATATATTGAAAAAGTTGCGAATGAGGGCGGGATTATATTGTTTGTAGGTACAAAAAAACAAACCCAGGATATAATTGAATCTTATGCCACCGAATGTGGAATGCCCTATGTTAAGAATAGGTGGCTGGGAGGCGCTCTTACTAATTTTGAAACTATAAGTAAGAGAACAAAAAGAATTGATGAAATAGAAGAGATGGAAAAGTCAGGTATTTTTGAAAAGTTACCCAAAAAGGAGGTTCTGGGAATAAAGAAAGAGTATGAAAAGCTTCTATTCAATATCGGAGGTATAAGAAATATGAAAAAACTCCCCGATGTTCTTTATGCTATTGATCCTAATAAAGAGATGATTGCTATAAAAGAAGCAAGGAAGCTGGGAATACCTATTGTAGCTATAACAGATACAAATTGTGACCCTGATATTATTGATTTTGTTATTCCGGGTAATGATGATGCGATTCGTTCCTGTAATCTGATAACAAGTGTCATATGTGATGCTGTAAAAAAAGGAAAAGAGCAGAAAGTTAAGTTAGAGGAAAGCCCGAAGGAAAAAGAAGCAAAAAAGTTAGAAGAAGAAAAAACTGAAGGCGATTTAGAAGATTTACCTGAAGATAATATATGGGTTTAAAGATTGTAGGGAGAAATAATGAAAATCAAAGCTGAATTGGTAAAAGAATTACGGGAAAAAAGCAGTGCCGGTATGATGGATTGTAAAAAAGCTCTAGTTGAGAGCAATGGAGATATAAAGAAAGCAGAGGAGATATTAAAAGAAAAGGGACTGGCGAAAGCTTCCAAAAAAGCTTCCAGGGCTACTAAAGAAGGTATAATTGATAGCTATATACATATAGGCTCTAAGGTTGGTGTAATGGTTGAAGTCAATTGTGAAACTGATTTTGTAGCCAGAAATGAAATGTTCAAGAATTTTGTACATGATATTGCACTTCATATTACAGCAGCAGCGCCGTTATATGTTTCAAAGGAGGATGTACCTCAAGAGGTGCTGGATAAAGAGAAAGAACTTTACAGGAAGCAAGCCTTAAATGAAGGTAAACCTGAAAAAATTATAGACAGGATTGCTGAAGGTAAGCTTAAAAAATATTATGAAGAAAATTGCCTGCTGGAGCAGCTATTTATAAAAGATAATGATGTAAAGATTAGAGACTTGTTAAAACTGAATATAGCAAAAATTGGTGAAAATATAGTGATTAAAAGGTTTGAAAGATATATCCTTGGAGAAAAATAATAAGTAATTTCTAATATTTTTTTGCTTAAAAGATAATAGGCATAAAATATATGGAAAAATTAAAATACAACAGGGTTTTACTTAAGATCAGCGGCCAGGCATTATTAGGTGATTTAGATTATGGAATAGACCCAAAGGTTACCAATAATATATCCAGTCAGATAAAAGAAGTAGTAGAGTTAGGTGTAGAAGTCGCAGTAGTTATTGGTGGAGGGAATTTCTGGAGAGGTGTTTCTGCCAGTGCAAATGGTATGGATAGAACCACCGCTGATTATATTGGAATGCTGGCTACCATTATGAATGCATTAGGGCTACAAAATGCATTGGAAAGAATTGGAATAATTACCAGGGTTCAAACTGCAATATCAATGCAGGAAATTGCTGAACCTTTTATCAGGAGAAGGGCAGTAAGACATCTGGAGAAAAAAAGAGTGGTAATATTTGCTGGAGGGACTGGTAATCCGTATTTTACAACTGATACAGCTGCAGCGCTGCGAGCGCTTGAAATAGAAGCCGAGATAATATTTAAAGCTACAAAAGTTGACGGTGTATACGATAAAGACCCTGTAAAATTTAAAGATGCCAGGAAGTTTGTTAAATTAACTTTCCTGGATGTATTAAAGAAGAATCTCAGAGTTCTGGATTCTACAGCTACTTCCTTATGTATGGAAAATAATTTACCTATTGTTGTTTTTGATATTACAAAGCCAGGCAATATAAAAGGAGTTATAATGGGTAAAAAAATTGGCACTTTAGTTACAAAGGAGTAAAAAATGAAAGATGCACTACTGGTTGATGTGAAAAAAAGAATGCATCAATCCCTGGAAAGAACTCAACATGAATTTAATACTGTTAGAACAGGAAGAGCGTCCGTGTCTTTACTGGATAATATTTATATTGAATATTATGGCAGTAAAACTTTATTAAAACATATGTCTAATGTCAGTATACCTGAACCGAGAGTTATTCTAATTTCACCTTATGAGCCAAAATTTTTAAAGGAGATTGAAACTCAAATATCCAAATCCGATCTGGGTATTAACCCATCGAATAACGGAAAAGTTATCCGGCTGAATGTTCCTCCCTTAAATGAGGAAAGAAGAAAAGAATTAGTCAAATTAGTTAGGAAGATTGCAGAAGATGGGAGAATAGCAATTAGAAATATAAGAAGAGAAATAAATGATGAATTTAAAAAATTGGAAAGTGGAAGCAAGATAACTGAAGATGATCTGATAAATTCTCAAAAGGAAGTTCAGGAAATTACTGATGAATTTATAGAGAAGCTTAATGATTCTTTAGCCAAGAAAGAAAAAGAAATTATGGAAGTGTAGGTAGGAAGTACTTTGAGTTTAATTTCTTCTATTTTTTCTTCTATAAGAGTTCCGACCGTAAAAGAGCTAAAAAAAAATAATATTCCAGAGCATGTGGCTATTATTATGGATGGAAATGGCAGATGGGCTGTAAAAAGAAAATTGCCACGGTCCGCTGGTCATAAGGCAGGGGTTGAAGCTCTCAGGGAAGTCATAACAACATGCGTACAGTTAGGAATAAAATTCTTAACTGTATACTCATTTTCAATTGAAAACTGGCAAAGACCAAAAGACGAAGTCAATTTTTTATTGAATCTATTTCTAGAATCATTAAAAGAGGAATTGGAAACCTTGAACAAAAATGGGGTAAGAGTATTCTTGATAGGTGAGAGAAAGTTAATTCCTTATAAAATACTGGAAGCTTTTGAAAATGCAGAAAAGCAAACTGCAAATAATAATAAGCTTTTTTTCAATATTGCTTTTGATTACGGCTCCAGGCAGGAAATTGTAGATGCGGCCAAAAAGATATATAAAGCAGCCGCTAGAAATGACATAGACATTGAAAAATTGGATGAAAAAACATTTTCAGATTACCTGTTTACAAAAGATTTTCCTGATCCCGATTTTTTAATAAGAACCAGCGGTGAATATAGAGTAAGTAATTTCCTGTTGTGGCAGATTGCATACTGCGAATTTTATTTTGTAAAAACGCTCTGGCCGGATTTTAAAAGGAAAAATTTCCTAAGAGCAATTTATTATTATCAGCAACGGAGTAGAAGATTTGGCAGGTTGTGATTTCTTATGCAAATCCTGACTACTATTCTCCAGTATATTCTGGCAATAATTGGATTATCCCTAATAGTAATAGTTCATGAATTAGGGCATTATTCGTTTGCCAGAATCGGTGGAATACATGTTGAAGAATTTTTTATAGGCTTCGGTCCGAAGCTTTTTAAATTTAAAGACAGGCGCGGCACTACTTACGGTATATGCGCTATACCTGTAGGAGGGTACAATAAATTATTAGGTATGGACAGAAATGAATCCATACCCCCTGATATGAAGGATAAGTCTTACCACAACAAACCCTTCTATAAGAAACTACTGGTCTTAATTGGAGGGGTCGGTTTTAATGTTATTTTTGCAGTAATACTGGTAGGAATCTTCTTGAGCATGGGGGTGCTGGTTCCCACAACAATCATCGATTATATTCAGCCTGAAGCGCCTGCTGATATAAGCGGCTTTAAAATAGGTGACGAGGTTATTGCTCTTAATGATAAAAAAATTGAGAGCTGGGATGATTTTTCGGAAGTAACAAAAAAGCAGCCTGGCAAGGAAGTAACCTATACTGTTATCCGGGATGGAGAGGAAATGAAATTTGAAGTTATGCTGGATGATATTGAAGGACAGGGATTTCTAGGGATAAGTCCGCAACTTGTTGAAGAGAAAATGGGTTTTTTTGAAATAGTAAAAGAAAGCTTTAGAATGACGGGGAATATAAGCGTTACTTATGTAAAGTTATTTGGAATGCTGTTTTCAGGCAAAATACCTCTCAGCGAGGCAAGGCCGGTTTCACCAATTGGATTGGTAAGTTTGTTTCAGCAGTTTGCATCAATAAGTATGCAGGATTTTATATTTTTCGTCGCGCTGGTTTCTATTCTAATGGGTTTTGGAAATTTAATTCCAATTCTTCCTTTAGATGGAGGAAATATTGTATTAATCATAATTGAGGCTATAAGGAGAAAACCTGTTCCCAGGAAAGTTTTGGAGATCTTCAATTCTGTAGGCGTATTTATTCTGGTTTCCATACTTATAATTGGTTTCGTTTTTGATATAATAAATCCTTTTAAAATCATAAATATGTAATAATTAAATACATAATAATCTCAAATGCAAATAAAAAGAAAAAAAACCAGGATTATACAGGTAGGGAAATTGAAGATAGGAGACAGCAGCCCTATTATTGTCCAGTCCATGACTAAAAGCAAGCTGGAGGATTTAGACGACATTAGAAGTGAAATAAAAGAGCTGATCGGCAGTGGTTGCGAGCTCATTAGAATAGCGATACCCGAAAAGATATCCATAAGTTATCTTAAACGATTAATTAATGAAGGGATTTTTTCAGTTCCAGTAGTAGCTGATATTCAATTTGATTACAGGTTAGCGCTGGAATGCATGGATATTGGGATTGATGGGATAAGAATAAATCCGGGTAATATAGGTGGGCATGAGCGAGTTGGAGAAATTGTAGAAAAAGCTAAAAGAAAAAAGGTTGCAGTAAGGATTGGAATTAATTCGGGTTCTATAGATAAAAAGATTTTGAAAGAAAATAACGGGAACATTGTCAACTCAATGGTTGAAAGCGCGCTGGAAAATGTTAGACTTTTAGAAAGTTTAAAATTTAAAAATTTTAAAATATCGGCAAAAGCATCATCAGTTCTGAATACCATAAATGTATATGAGATAGTATCAAATAAAGTTGATTATCCCCTGCATCTGGGTGTGACCGAAGCAGGACCTAAATTCAGGGGCAGCATAAAGTCTTCAGTAGGCATTGGTATCTTATTGTCTAAAGGAATAGGAGATACCATCAGGGTTTCGCTGACCGGAAAATCAATTGATGAAGTAAAAGCTGCATATATAATTCTTAATAGTTTAGGATTAAGAAAGGTGGGAGTGGATATCATTTCCTGTCCCACATGCGGAAGAACGACGGATGATTTAGAGCAAATTGTAGATGAAATTGAGAAGCTGACCGCAGATATAAAAAAGAATTTGAAATTAGCAGTTATGGGTTGTATTGTAAATGGACCTGGAGAGGCAAAAGATGCAGATCTGGGGATAGCCTTTGGTAAAGATAAGGCTGCAGTATTTTTAAAGGGCAGAGTGATAAAAAGAGTAGATAAAAATATTGCAGCTAAAGAATTAAAAAAGGAGTTAGAAAGATTAGTTTAAATAGGCAAAAGGGAGCTTAAATTGAAATTATCTCAATTTTTTATTCCGACTTTAAAAGAAGTACCCAGCGAAGCCGAAATACCAAGCCATTCCTTAGCTCTGAGAGCTGGACTTATCAGAAAAGTTGCATCAGGTATTTATTCTTTTTTGCCACTGGGATTCAGGGTCCTAAAAAAAATTGAAGAGATAATTAGACAGGAAATGAATAATTCGGGCGCTATCGAGTTATTTTTACCGGTTATGCAACCTTCGGTTTTATGGGAAAAGTCAGGGAGGTGGAAAGAATATGGTCCTGAAATGTTCAGGTTAAAAGATAGGAACAAAAGGGATTTCTGTCTTGGACCTACTCATGAGGAGCTAATAACCTATCTGGCATATTTAGATTTGAAATCATATAAAAATCTGCCTGTAAATTTATATCAAATCCAGGTCAAGTTCAGGGATGAAATGAGACCGAGATATGGATTACTAAGAGCCAGAGAGTTTATTATGAAAGATGCCTATAGTTTTTGCAGGAACGATGATGATTTAGAGGTTATTTATAAGAAGATGTATGATGCTTATTGCAGGATACTTGAAAGAATTGGTCTCCAGTACAAGGTGGTTGAGGCTGAGACGGGGCTGATTGGCGGGAGCTATTCCCATGAATTTATAGTACTTGCTGAAAATGGCGAAGAAAAATTGGTTTTTTGTCCAGCATGCGGTTATTCAGCAAATTATGAAATATCAAAATCCATTTCTGAGACTGGTAAGGAAAATAAAGATAATAAAATAAACAAGTGGGGTGATTTTACTTATCCAGAGCAGGGAGACAGGTGTAGTAATTGTGGGAAAGAACTGAAGATTGAAAAAGGAATCGAGGTCGGACATATTTTTAAGTTGGGCGATAAATACAGTAAAAAGCTGGATGCCAGATTCCTGGATGTAGATGGAAAGTTGAAGCCTCTGATTATGGGCTGTTATGGAATAGGGGTCACTAGAATACTGGCAGCAGCGATAGAACAACTGCACGATGATAAAGGGATAAAATGGCCGCCTTCTATAGCTCCATTTACAGTTAATATTATTGTTACCACTGAAAAAAATAGCGAGTTATCTAAAGCAGGCGACATGATATATAAGACTTTAAAAAAATTAGATGTCGAAGTTCTTTATGATGATAGAGATGTAAGTGCAGGAATAAAATTTAAAGATTCAGATTTAATAGGAATCCCTGTTAGATTTATTTTAGGCAGGAAATTTCTGGGCAGTAGATTAATTGATGTTGAGTATAGGAAAGATTGTAAGAGAGTAGAGCTACCCGTAGATTCTATTCCAAAGTTTATAAAAGAATTTGAGGCTGCAAATAGCCTCTGATAACCTCAAAATGAACAATCAAAAAAGTAAAATCAGAGGAATTTTAGAGAAGATTATTTTTAAAAATTCTGAAACCGGGTTTATGGTTGGAAAAGTAAGGTTAGAGGATAATAGTCTGGTAACCATTGTAGGAAATGCTTTTGAGCTTCAATGTGGTGAAAAATTGGAAGTGACTGGAAAATGGATTTTAAACAGGAATTATGGACAACAATTTGAAATTGAAAGCATTAAGACAACTGAACCAGCTACTGCTGTTGGTATCGAGAATTATTTAGGCTCAGGTTTAATAAAAGGTATTGGACCGGTAATGGCAAACAGAATAGTTTCTCATTTTAAGCTTGAGACTTTAAAAATACTGGATGAAGAGCCAAAAAGATTAAATGAGATAGATGGTATTGGTAAAAAAAGAATAAATTTAATTTCAAAATCCTGGAAAAAACACAAAAATATAAGAGAGGTTATGATCTTTTTGCAATCCTATGGAATAAGCAATACTTATGCTACAAAAATTTATAATAATTACGGCGATAACTCCATAAATGTTATAAAGGTAAACCCTTATAGGCTGTCAGAGGATATATTTGGAATAGGTTTTAAAACTGCAGATAAAATTGCATTAAAAACAGGTATTGAAAAAGATTCGTTGTTCAGGATAAAGGCAGGAATAATTTATTTACTAAAGTCTGCAGAGGATGAAGGGCATTGCTACTTCCCATATGAAGAATTTATAGAGATAGCAGAGAATTTTCTTTGCACGGAATTAGGAAAGATTATCGATGCTTTAAGTAAACTTGAAGGGGATGGAAGAATAATTATTGTTAAAGATAATGTAAGCAAAGTTTATCTGGCCAGTATCTATAATGCTGAAAAATATGTAAGTGAAAAAATTCTTGCGCTTTTAGACGATGAAATGGAACATAAGATGAGGGGAAGCAAAAAGGATGGTATATACGATTTAATAAATAATCTGGCAGCAAAAGAAAGAATAATTCTGGATGATATTCAGATAAAAGCCATTGAAAAGGCGGTAACTGAAAAAATACTGGTTATAACAGGAAGTCCCGGTACAGGAAAAAGTACCATACTGAATTTTGTTATAAAAATTTTTGAAAAGGAAAATAAAAGCGTTCTTTTAGGCGCTCCAACGGGAAGAGCTTCTAAAAGGCTTTATGAGACTACTGGTAAGGAAGCAAAAACTATACATAGGCTTCTAAATTACAACCCAAAATTAAATAAATTTTTAAAAAATGAAAAAAACCCTATTAATGCAGATATTGTAATAATTGATGAAGCTTCAATGCTGGATATAAGGTTGATGAGAAATTTGCTTTTAGCCATAAAACCTCAAACCTGTGTCATTTTTGTAGGTGATGTAGACCAATTACCATCAGTAGGTCCTGGAAACGTTTTAAGTGATATAATCAGTTCAGGTATAGTTCCTGTAATTGAACTTAAAAATATATACAGGCAGGAGGGTGAAAGTCTTATTATACATAATGCCCATAAAGTCCGGGATGGCCAGTTTCCATATATCGGTAAACCAAAAAATAATGACTTCTTCTTTATTGAAAAAGAAGAGCCTGAAAAAGTTGTTGATTTGATATTAAATCTACTGACCCAAAGGATTCCTAAGAGCTTTAATTATAATCCCCTTTATGATGTCCAGGTTCTGGTTCCTACCAATAAAGGAATTGTGGGAGTTAATAATTTAAACTCCAAAATTCAGGATATTTTAAATTTTAATAGTCAAAAAGTGTTAAGAGGTTCTGTCCAGTACAGACTAAATGACAAAGTAATGCAGTTAAAAAATAATTACGAGAAAGATGTTTATAATGGGGATATAGGATTTATAAATGGTATAGATATGGAAATGGAAGAAATCACAGTAAATTTTGATGGCAGAAATGTTGACTATAGTTTTTTTGAGCTGGACGAATTAAGTTTATCTTATGCTATATCTATTCATAAATCTCAAGGGTCTGAGTTTAAATGTGTCATAATACCCATCTTAACTTCTCATTATATGCTGCTGCAAAGAAATTTACTTTATACAGCGATTACCAGGGCCAGGGAACTTGTGGTAATAGTTGGAAGTAAAAAGGCAATAGGGATGGCAGTAAATAGAAATATTGTTGAAAAGAGATATACTAGTTTAAAGGAATTGCTTAGAAATTTTTAACTTACAAGCCGGGAAGTCCCCTTGTGATAGCTGGGGGATGAAAGGCTTCAATTGACATTCTGACGAAAGGCTTATATAGTCATTTATATAAAAAAGTAAATATAATATATAAATTATACAAAGGCAGTCACTTGAGTTTATGCTTTGCAATATCATTTTATGCAATGTATAAAATATAGAAGAAAAGTTCTCAACTGATGAAAAGATTATTGATTTGCTAAGAACAAAGATAAATGAGATTAGTAAAACATTCAGAGTTGATGTGCTGAATATGGAATGTGACAAAGACCATTTTCACTTATTATTCAAAGCAAAACCAACTTTAGATATACCAAAATATCTAAATGCTGTAAAAACAATATCATCACGGGAAATAAGAAGGAAATTCCCAAAAATAAAAAAGAAACTTTGGGAAGATACTTTTTGGTCAAGGTCATATTTTTTAGCAACAACAGGACAAGTAACACTTGACCAATTAAAAAAATATATAGAAAGTCAAAATGCAACTAACTAAACAAATTAAGATAAAGCCGACAACAGCACAAGAAGTAGTGCTAAATACATTATCAGAGAAATGTAGGCTTATCTACAACTTTGCCCTAAAAGAAAGAAAAGAAGCATTCAAAAATAAACTGGAAGGCATAAATTATATAAAACAACAAAATGATTTACCAGAACTAAAGACAAAATATCCAGAATACAGTTGGGTT
>Ga0210003_1003730_pt1 | contig 12280 bp, 13 predicted proteins | sample LantaG_FD_182804 | JGI IMG/M metagenome (GOLD analysis project Ga0210003, IMG submission 182804) | Deep subsurface microbial communities from Baltic Sea to uncover new lineages of life (NeLLi) - Landsort_02402 metaG (SPAdes) (version 2) | ecosystem: Environmental > Aquatic > Marine > Oceanic >...
TACTTTATTTTACAGTAGACAGTATAAAATGAAGATAGATGTAATTGAAAATGTACTGAAATATAATAAAGACCAGGCAGATAAAAATAGAAATTTGTTTAAAAGCAATAATATTTTAGTTTTAAATCTGCTTTCATCACCCGGGGCAGGGAAGACTTCATTGATTATCGAGACTATAAAAAGGCTAAATGGTAAGAAAGACATCGGGGTAATTGAGGGAGATATTTCCTCAACTTATGATGCTGAAAAAATCAAAAAATTTACAGATAATGTAGTTCAAATAAATACCGGTGGCACCTGCCATTTGAATGCCACTATGGTGGCACAGGCGGCCAGTAAACTGAAAATTGAGAATCTGGATTTAATAATAATCGAAAATGTAGGTAATTTAATATGTCCTGTAGGATTTGATTTGGGGGAAGATTATAAGATTGTTATTTCATCGGTCAATGAAGGTGATGATAAGCCGGTAAAATATCCACCGGTCTTTATTAAAAGTAATTTGATTTTACTGAATAAAATGGATCTAATAAAGATAAGTGATTTTAACCAGAAGTTTTTTATTAAAAAAGTTGGTGAGCTTAATCCTCGCTCTGAGGTGATAAAAATATCTTGTAAAACTGGTATTGGCCTGGAAAAATGGGTAAAATGGGTTTTAGATAATTGCAGGAATAAAAATGATAGTGAATGACCAGTAAGTTCAGTGAAATTGTTAAATTGGCAGGAAATCACAAACAAGTTTTATTGACATTGATGGTGGCAAGTGATATTTTAATTTGATGTTACAAACCTATTACAAATAATATTACGGAAAGTGATTTAAAGGTAAGAAAAAGGAAGGAGATTTTATGCTGTATAAAGTTCTGGATATAGGCGTTTACAGAGATTTTGTAAAAGCTCTGATTTCTGAATATGAATTTATAGGACCGAAAAAGAAAGATAAATCAGAGCATGACTTTGTTCTGATCAAAGATATTTCAGAACTGGACACCAATTATATGAGAACCACTATCCCACCGGCAAAAAAAATATTATTCCCTCCCAATGAACAATTAGTTGCTTATGAATTAGGAGAAAACATTAATGTAAGGTCAGTGGTTGAGAGCAGTAAAAAAATTCTTTTTGGAATTAATGCGTGGGATATAAATGGTATGAATTTTTTGGATAAGTTTTTCACTACAGATTTTATTGATGAGAATTATGTTGCAAAAAGAGAGAAATTATTAGTTATTGGAATGGATAGTGAACCCACTGAAACAAATTTTTCCCCCAGTATGGGAGCTGAGTATGCTAAAGATGGTTTCGACATTTATCTTACCGAACTTAAAAATAAGTATTTTGTAAGAATTGCCACTCCCAAAGGAAATGAAATTGTTGAGATTTATGCAAAAACCCGAGATGCATCGGCTGAAGATTTCAAAGAATATGATAAATATATGGAGGATTATCGTATGAAATTTAAAGTGGATGTTGATATTAAAAATTTCTATGATAATTTTGAGTTAGCTTATAGTAATGAGGATTTCTGGAGAGAAATTGCAAAAGATTGCTACAGTTGTGGATCATGTAATCTTGTTTGTCCTACCTGTTTTTGTTTCAATGTGAAGGATGATATTGAACTTAATTTAAAAGACGGCAGCAAAACAAGAGAGTGGGATTCCTGTATGATACCTGAATATGGATTGGTAGCAGGAGGACATAATTTCAGACCTGATAAAGAGAATAGACTGAAACAGAGATACAGATGTAAACTAAAGACATTTGTTGATAAATTTGGAAAGTATGCATGTGTAGGCTGCGGAAGGTGCATAGAAGCATGTCTGGCCAAAATTAACATTGCTGAAGATATTAATTCAGTTAAAAAAGAGGTGAGCATATAAATGGGGTTTGAAGCACAAGTAAAGAAAAACAAAAATACTATATATGTTCCTGATATTGCCAGGATAACTCGTATAGAGTATTTAAGTCCTACGGAAAAAGTATTTAAAATAGTATTTGATGATGAAGAAAAGCGAAACAGTTTTAATTTTAAACCAGGTCAATTTGTTGAATTGACTTTGTTTGGATTAGGAGAAGCACCTTTTTCCATTGTGTCCAATCCGACTAATAAAGATTTCTTCAAGCTTTGTATAAGGAATGCTGGTAATATTTCTAATGCTCTTCATAGAATGGTAGAAGGTACAAAAATTGGAATAAGAGGTCCATTCGGAAATGGATATTTCCCTTATCAGAAGATGAAAAATCATAATGTCCTTTTAATTGCTGGTGGATTGGGAATTGCACCATTAATGTCACTGATAAGATATATTCTGCATTATAGAGAAGATTATAAAGAGATAATGGTAGTATATGGTGCAGTTAATCCCGGGAGTATCTTATTTAAGAATGAAATTCAATATTGGAGCAATCGTGGTGATATTTCATTATGCCTTTCAGTAGATAATCCTGATAATAAATGGACCGGAGAAATTGGGGTTTGTACAAAGTTAATACCAAGGGTAGATTTTCCATCAAATGATACCTATATTGCAGTATGTGGGCCACCTATTATGTACAGATATGTAATTTATGAGCTGGAGAAAAAAAAGTTTAAGCCTGAAAATATTTACCTCTCCCTGGAAAGAAGAATGGAATGTGGAGTGGGTAAATGTAACCATTGTCATATAGGTGATAAGTTAGTATGTGTAGACGGACCGGTATTTAATCTGTGGGAAATAAGGAATTTAAAGGAGGCTTTGTAATGAACAAGCCAAAAGTTGGAATATTTGGATTCACCGGCTGCGGTGGGTGTCAGCTTGAAATATTAAATCTCGAAGACCAGTTATTGGATTTAGTAAATGCCATTGAAATTGTTCATTTTACTGAAGCTATTACAGAACATAGTGATGATTATGAGATTGCTCTGGTAGAAGGTTCTATAACCACCAAACATGGAGTTGAAAGAATAAAGAAAATTGGCAATATTGCAAAGACAATAGTAGCCATTGGAGCGTGTGCAGTAAGTGGTGGATTGAATTGCCTGAAAAATTTATATGGTCTGGAAAAGGCAAAGGAACTGGTATACGGAGATAAAAAAGATTGGATAGATTCTATCGAAGTAAAACCAATTGATGAATACGTAAAAGTTGATTATTATGCCAGGGGCTGTCCTCCCAACAGATTTGAAATAGTGGATATAATAAGATCTCTCATTGTAGGAAGAAAACCGGAGATACCCAATTATCCTGTTTGTATAGAATGCAAGAAAAATGGAAATACCTGTGTTTACGAATTAGGAATAACCTGTCTGGGTCCAATAGCAAGAGCAGGCTGCAATTCCAGATGCCCCAATAGTGCTGCAGGTTGTGAGGCTTGCAGGGGGTTAATTGATGAACCTAATGTAAACGCCCAAAAAGATTTACTTTCAGAATATGGATTAACTGTCGAGGATATCATGGAAGAATTTAATCTGTATAATGCCTGCAAGGGAAAAACTATAGAGCAAAAGGACAAATAGTTTCGGAGGTTTATTATAATGGCGAATAATTTAAATGTAGAAGTGGCACCATTATCAAGAGTAGAGGGTCATGGTGATTTAATCATAAATGTAAAGAATAAAAAGATTGAAAAGTTAATATTTAGAATACCGGAATCGCCAAGATTTTTTGAAGCGATGCTGGTTGGAAGAAAGTATGATGAACCGTCACATATAGCTTCAAGAATTTGCGGGATTTGTTCGGTCGCGCATACATGCGCTTCTATTAAAGCAACCGAGAAGGCAATGGGCATCAAGCCATCCCAGCAGACTATAAAGCTTAGAAAGCTTATATATCATCATGAAAATGTTCAAAGCAATGTGCTTCATGTTTATTTTCTGGCGGCACCTGATTTTTTTGGTGTGGGGAGTGTGATTCCTCTGATTGAAACTCATCCTGAAGTAGTTAATATTGCTTTAAGAGTTAAAAAGATGGCCAATGATATGGTAAGAATTATAGGAGGGAGAGCAGTTCATCCAATAAGAACTGTGGCCGGGGGATTTACAAAACTTCCTACAGAGGAAGAAATGATAAAAATGAAAGAAATACTTCAGGCAAGCTATCCCGACTTAGAAAAATCTCTTGAAATTTTAAGAACTTTAAAAATTCCTGAATTTGAAAGAAAAACAGAGTATATTTCTATAAGCGACACGAGTGATTATGCCCTTTATGATGGAAATATCAAATCAACTGATGGTTGGGAGATTGATGATCAGAATTATCTGGATAAGATAAATGAAAAAGTAGTCCAACATTCTACTGCCAAACACTGCTGGGCAAGCAGAGACGCATTTATGGTTGGTGCTCTTGCAAGATTCAATAATAATCACGATAAGCTTACAGATAATGCCAAAAAATATGCCGAAGAGCTGGGACTGGTAGCTCCCTGTTATAACACATTTATGAACAATATTGCCCAATTTGTGGAAATTGTTCACAGTGTTGATGATAGCATAAGATTAATTGATGAAATTCTGGAGGATGGTCTAGATGAGGGTAAAGCAATGGCAGACATTAAACCCGGAGCAGGTAGAGGTGTGGGAGTTGTAGAGGCTCCAAGAGGTTTGCTTATTCATGATTATACCTACAATGATAAAGGCAGGGTAGAGAAGGCTAATTTAATAATTCCCACAGGAATGAATTATGCAAATATTGAAAAAGATATGCATGCATTAGTTTCGACTATACTGGATAAGAGCGAGGACGAAATTAGGTTAGCCTGTGAGATGTTAATAAGAGCTTACGATCCCTGTATATCCTGTTCAACTCATTTCCTGAAAGTAAAATTAATAAATAGGTAAAGTATATTATTTTTTTTAAATAATATAATGACTCACACAAATAAAAATGATTCCAGTAGCAGTGGTTATGCCAAAACAGATGTAAAAATAATTGGTTTTGGGAATAAATATAGGTCCGATGATGGAATAGGCATAAGGATTGTTGAAGAATTAGAAAAACTGGATTTTTTTAAAAATATAGAGATTATTGATGGTGGAACTTCTGGTACTGATTTAATATTTTTAATAAAAGGCTGCAGTAAAATAATAATTATAGATGCTATAGATGCTGGACAGAATGTAGGTGATGTGGTTAATATAAAGATTAGTGATGTTGAAGAATTTATCAAAAGAGATTATAAGAGTCTATCTCTTCATGATCTAAATCTTGCAGATATATTGAAACTGATTAAGGCTTTAAAAATAAATGCTGATATATCAATAATTGGCGTTAAACCAAAAAAAATGGATTTTGGAGATAGATTATCTCCAGAAATAGAAGAAAAGATCCCTGAAATAATTTCACTGGTGAAAAAGGAAGCTGGTGTATAATTAAATATCAATTAACGATATACAATGTCGCAATTTTTGTAACATTTATAGCTATATTGTAACAAACAAAGCATATTGTTATAATCAATTATCGTGAAAAAATATATCAAATATTTTTTCAATATTTTTATAGTGAGGAGTTAAGATGTTTAAAGAAATTAGTGATATAAAGAAGGTTTGTGAAACTATAAATTCAAAATCAGAAAAGATTAAGGATTTAGCAACCGAGCTTGATAAGCTTATGGAAGAAATTAAATCTAAAACAAGTCAAGAAGAAGCTGTAAATATAACTCTGGCCATAAGGAAGGAATTGACAAATTTATTCATCTTAAACTCCAATATAGAAGATAATTTAAATGCAATGCAAAAAATATCTAATTCTATGAAAGGAGAGTTTCTAAAAATTTTACAAGAGTAATGCTCTATTTATGTCTTTCTCTGGCAGTATTTCCCGGATAACTGTGGAAATAACCTTGTTACTAATTTCTTAATCCTTTAGAAGCGGATTCTCTTATCAACAATTAATATATCCTTTATTTAGAATTTAACTCAACTAAATGAACCGAACAAGAGATACAGGGATCGTAGGCTCTTGCTACCATCTCTAGTTTATCTGATAGGGATTCCTTAGACTCATTGATGAGTCTCTCGACTGAAACCCTGAGGTCTTTCTCCATATTGGCTAAATTTTGTGCCGTAGGTGTAATGACATCGGCGTTAGTAAGATTTCCTTTATTGTCAAAGGCATAGCTGTGAAACAACATGCCGCGTGGTGCCTCACAAGCAGCTGTTCCTTTACCGGCTTTAACCTTTACCTCGGTAGGCCTTTCATCTTTTATTCCATGTTTAAGAAGCTGCTCTATAATCTCAAGTGACCTTTCTACAGCATAGACCAGCTCAACAGCTTGAGCGAGGTTGTTGTAAAGCACATTTTGTGATGACGAATTTAAACCTAATTTTTTCATGGCCTTTTTAGCTCCACCAGTTAGCTTGTGTCCATTTAACATTATCCTTGCCAGAGAACCTACCATAAATGGTTTGTTTTTAAACTGGCTGTGCTTCGCGTGAGAATGCAGGACAACCTTTTCGTTACATACTTCTTTATACTTACTTATATCTATTGAGTCACCGGTTGATAAAATTATCCTGTCTCCAAAAAAGTTGAATTTGCCATCGATAGATTCCAGCGCCGCATAAACTGTTAGGGATTCAGGGAAGTTAGGAATTTTCAAAGCAGCCATTAGATCGATAGTGGCTGAGGCTTGTTGTAATCCTTTTTTCAACTGCTCTTTTAAGTCAAAGAGCAGTTCTTTATTCGGCAACCTTCCAAAGCCACCGATCACTGCGTTTACGGGATGAACTGCCCTGCCGCCTATCGTTTCCTGGATAGTATTTCCAAGTTTTTTTAAATCCAAACCCATTTTTACCAGTTCAGGCTGATCTGCTGCCAGACTAATAGCTCCTGTATAACCCAGATAGTCTGGTACTGCCAAACAGAATAGATGGAGAGCGTGGCTCTCTATATTTCCTCCCTGGATTAAAAGGTCCCGCAATAGAGTAGTTTGAGGAGTGATCTTGACGTCAAAAGCATTCTCTATTGCAAGCAATGAAGTTATTGTATGAACTGCAGAACAGATAGCGCATATCCGCGATAATATCGGCGGAATCTCATCATAGTGCCTCCCGATTACCAGAGGTTCAAAAAAACGGCTTCCCTCGAATATATCTACGTTTACATTCGCAACCTTTCCATCTTTAATATTGACTGTAATACCGCCGTGTCCTTCGACTCTACATAAATGATCAATGACTATTGACTTGTTCATTACATTATTCCTTTTTAAATTGTTCCTGCAAAATCTCTGCTTGAGCAGCAAAGTTTCGCAATTTATTTTCTATATCTCTCAGGGTAAATCCCTTTTCTTTCAATATCTTTACCTCGGAAGCAACATTAGCCTCATCTACAGGACCTCTACAGCCAATGCAAGGGATATTATAACCCGGGCAGCGTGCATCGCAACCGGCCACAGTTATAGGCCCCAGGCACAATTCATTTCTCTCAACTAACATGCAGACATATTCGTTCATCTTACATTCCGTGCATACCGCATAACTGGGCAGCAAAGGTTGGTCGCCATGTAACAAAGAGGCAACTGCCTTTAAGAACTGCTCTTTCTCTATTGGGCATCCTGAAATAAATAGGTCAACCTTAACAAAATTCTTCAAAGGCTGGGCCGGGATGCTTTTAAAAAACTTTCCTTTTATGCCGTAGACCTTCTCTAAAAATTCTTCCCGCGGAACATTATTTCTCATAGCCGGAAGTCCGCCCCACACGGCACAGGTGCCAAGTGCAATAAGCAATTTTGACCTTTGCCTGATCTTCTTCAACGACTCCTCATCCATAGGCTGGACAACCGATCCATCGACAAACGCAATATCCAGCTCGCAATTGTCATCATTTTTAGTCATAGCTGTAGGAAAACACCTGATATCGATAGCACCAAGAATATCGATAAGCTGGTCCTCGCAATTTAGAATCACTATTTGCTCGCCAGCGCACCCTGTCAATCCGAATATACCAATTTTTGGTTTCACCATAACCTTCCTTTACTCAACCATCTCCGGGAGGTTTATTGCATCCCAATAAGTAAATATGGGTCCATCTATGCAGGTATATTTATAGCCAATGCTACAATGCCCGCACTTACCTACACCACATTTCATCTTTCTTTCCAGAGACATCAATATCCTATCCTTGGAGAAATTTCTTTTTAACAATTCCTTAAGAACAAATTTATACATAACAGGAGGCCCACATAGAGCAGCATAAGTCGTAGCAGGATCGAGTTCTACATAATTAAACAACTTTGTTACCACCCCGAAATGGGCTCTCCATATTCCTTCCTCATCTTTGTCCACCGTTAACAAACACTTCATATCGGGTCTGTCAATCAGTTTTAAAAGTTCATACTTGAATAACATCTCATCAGGGGTTTTTGCGCCAAGCATAAGTATAATATCTTTAAATTTTGTACGGTTGTCCAGAGCATACCAGAGAAGAGACCTTAAAGGAGCCATCCCCAAACCACCTGCTATTATCAATAAGTTATTATCCTCTAACTTCTCGATAGGAAAACCATTACCATAAGGGCCCCTTACCCCAACTAATGTATTTAAAGGTAATCTGAATAACGCATTTGTTACCCTCCCGGTTTTTCTCACACAGAGCTCAACAATTCCCTGCCGGGTAGGCGAAGATGATATCGAAATAGGTGCCTCACCACTGCCTATTACACTCAATTCAACAAATTGACCGGGCCTGTGTGTAAAATTCGAAGCCATCCTGGGATCTTCAAATTTTAGCTGAAATAAAATATGATCCTGAATCTGCGGAAGAACCTTGATAATCCTTGCTAGGTACGGTTGATATATATCATTTTTTACTTTTGCCAGAGTTGAGCGAGTACTCATAATTTTACACCTCGTATTCTATTAATTACCTCTATAATATCTATATTGGCCGGGCATGCCTCTATACAACGTCCACATCCGACACAACTTGGCCTTCCATATTGGGCAACAAATCCCCTCTGTTTATGGAAAAATCTATTCTTAACCCTCGATGACCGCTCTGCTCTGAAATTATGCCCTCCGGCAACCAGGGCATAATCCTTAAATAAGCAGGAATCCCATTGTCTTTTGCGTACTCCATGGTTGGCATCCAGATTAATTTCATCAAATACATCATAGCAGTAACAAGTTGGGCAGACCATTGAACAACTGCCGCAGCTAAGGCACTCCTTGCCAATCTCTTCCCACACCTTGCTTTCATACTCCAGGTCCATTATTTCTGGCAAGTCACTAAGTTCGATATCCACCTTGAAAAGATTCTTCTTCTCATCAGACCTCCTTTTATACTCTGCTATATCCTTTCTATTCACTTCTTTAAAAAGGTCTTGAGTCTTACGCACCATATCATCTCCCCGGCCTGTTCCTACCCTAACCAAATAGGAGTTACCAATATCTGATAAGAACAGGTCAAAACCATCTTCTACAAAGTCTGCCCTCATTGAACGGCAGAAACATTTGTCATCCGGGATACAATCCAATCCGATTATGGCAACATTCTTTCTTCGGGTGAAATAACGATTGTCTACAAATTCTCCCGCAAAGACCAAATCGAGTATCTTAAGAGCATAGATATCGCAAGAATGAAGTCCAAAGATCACATATTTTTTTTCCAATTCTTCTGTCAACGATTGGTAGCCTTCCTCTTGAGAAAATTTAAATAGAGTATCAGTTGGTGGATGGAAATATTTCTTAGGCGGCAGGATGGTCCTGGTATATTCAAGCTCTATCCTGGATAAATCGGTAAGTTTTGAGAAAACAAACTGATTATCGCCTTTTTTAACAGGAGCGTGTACCTCACCGAAATTATTCAAACTGAAAATAAATTCATTCAAATTTTTCTTATCTAACTTTAGTATCTGCATGGTCTTAATTAGATTCTTTCTTAAATTTTGGTAAATTGACAAAAAAGGTACTGCCTTTTCCTAATTCACTTTCAACCTTGATGGAACCGGAGTGCGCCTCCACTATCTTCTTGACAATAGACAGGCCCAGACCTGTGCCGGCAATATTGCGAGTCTTGTCACTTTTAACTCTAAAAAATTCATCAAATATAAATGGGAGATCTTCTTTAATAATACCTATGCCTGTATCAGAAACCTCTATGACTATATGGTCCTCTTGCTCCTTCGCCTTTATTAAAACACTGCCTTCTTCATGGTTAAATTTTATCCCATTAGAAATCAGGTTGGTAAACATCATTTTCAAGCTCTCCTTATCACCTTTGATTTTCTTAATGTTAGCAGGGGCATCTATTTCCAAAATGATTTTCCTCATCTCTGCTTGTGGACGCATGAAACCAATGGCGTCTGTCAGGATAGAAGATATAACTAACGGTTCAAACTTTTCTACAACTTCGCCTGCTTTAATTCGCGTCATATCTAACCAATCATTGATAAGCTTTAACATCGCATCAATTCTCTCCCTTACTCTCCCCAGCATCTTTCTTTGCTTTATTGCTACCTCACCTACTATCCCGCCCAATATCACTTCAAAATACTGCTGAATATCAGCAAGGGGGGTGCGCAGTTCGTGGGAGACCATGGTGATGAAATTCTCTTCCATCCTCTTTTTCTCTTCTCGGAGAGTAACAGCTTCAAGAGCCAATTTCCTCTTTTCTAACCCCCTCTTAACAATAAGGCGCAGCTCATCCGGAGTAAAAGGCTTGGGGAGAAAATCATAAGCGCCCTCTTTCATTGACTCCACTGCAGAGTCTATTGTTGCAAAACCGGTAATAACTACGGCAATAATATTTGGATCGATATCCCTAATCTTTTTAAGGACTTCCATACCACAAACCCCGGGCATCTTCAGGTCAACCAGAACCAGATCAGGCTTTACTTCTCTTAACTTATGTAATCCAGTTTCACCGTCCCCGGCTGTCTCTACCTGGTATGCCTCCTTTATCAACACCTGAGAACAGGAGTCCCTTATAGCTTCTTCATCATCAATAACTAAAATAGTAGCCATCTTAATTCCCCAAAGCATTTATTTCTTTAGAAGATTCTCAATCCGCTCCAGCAAATCATCTGTCTTGACAGGTTTCTCCACATAGTCATCTGCCTCAAAATATTCTCCGTCTGTCTCTGAAGAGAATTTAAGACCGGTCGCATCAGTAATAGCTGATATTGCCAATACCGGGATTTCCTTCAATTCTGGATCGTGTTTAAGTTTATAACAAATAGTAAAGCCATCGTCAAGCTTTTCCATCATGATATCAAGAAGTATCAAATCAGGCTTCTCAGAATTGATTTTTTCCATCCCTTCATTTTTGTCATAGGCAGCTACTATCTCATAGGATTTGTTCTCTAAGATTGCCTTAGTTGCCTCCACAAAATTTGGGTCATCGTCAATAATTAAAATCTTGGCTATTTTCTCCATTATGCATGCCTTCTTTCTCTTTTGTTAATTATATATTTCTCCACAGGTAATCTTATGAGGAAAGTCGTACCTTTTCCAACCTGACTTTTAACCTCGATGTTTCCCCCATGGTTCTTTATTATTCCGTAACTAATAGCTAACCCGAGTCCTATTCCATTAGTTTCATCCTTGGTTGTAAAGAAGGGTTCAAACAACTTTTTCATATTCTCCTGGGGGATCCCACAACCTGTATCAGTAAATCCGATTTCTATGGAATGTATGTCCTTCAGGAGTTGGGTACAAATAGACAAACTCCCTCTTCCCTGCATAGCCTCTACCGCATTCAAGATGATGTTCATAAAAACCTGTTGAATTTGGGTTTTATCTATCATTGCCATAGGTAGGTGAGGGTGAAGTGTTTTGTTTATCCTAATATTTTGAAATAGTACTTGCTTCTCAACAAGGGATAAAACCCTCTCCAAAATCTCATTTATATTTGCCGGCTCCTTCTTTGGTTCAGTTTTCCGGGCAAAGTCCAGGAGTCCCTTTACGATCTCTTTGCACCTTATAGTCTCCCTAACAACCTTTTTTAAGTTCTCTCTTCCGGAATCCTGTGGTTTTGACTCTTCCAGCAAGAGATTGCCATAAACCAAGATTGCTCCTAGGGGGTTGTTTATCTCGTGAGCGACACCAGCGGCTAACCGTCCAAGGGAGGCTAATTTTTCTGATTCCTGTATCTTTTGTTGAGCACGCGCTTTTAATTGGTCATCTCTTTCTTTTATAGAAGAGGCCATGAAATTAAACGCCTCTGCCAATTCACCAATCTCATCCTTCGGGGTAAACTCGACTCTTTGCGTTAAGTCTCCCTCTGCCAATCGCTTTGATGCACGAACTAACCGATTAACAGGTTTAAGTATACCAGAAGCTAAGAAATACGAAATAATT
>Ga0210003_1003731_pt1 | contig 12279 bp, 10 predicted proteins | sample LantaG_FD_182804 | JGI IMG/M metagenome (GOLD analysis project Ga0210003, IMG submission 182804) | Deep subsurface microbial communities from Baltic Sea to uncover new lineages of life (NeLLi) - Landsort_02402 metaG (SPAdes) (version 2) | ecosystem: Environmental > Aquatic > Marine > Oceanic >...
TCCTCACAGGTCAATGAGAGTGCATTCATGAATCTTTACTCACATCTTGCTTCACATTATGACTCCATAATAGCCATTCATCTGAGCGACAAGCTTAGCGGTACTTTTAACAGCAGCCAGAAGGCAGCAAGGGCAATAAGCAGTGAATTTAACAAACCTGTGACTGTAATAAATTCAAGGAATCTCTCGGGCTCCCTGGGATTGATAATCCTGCGGGCAGCACAGGCTATCGAGGATGGTCTGCCACATGATCAGATTGTTTCAATGACTGAGAAATGGATCAGCAAAGCACGGATATTTGTCAGTGTCAGAACATTGAAATATATGGTTAAAGGAGGCAGGGTTTCCTCCGCCAGGGGTCTTATAGCACGCATACTAAACATTAATCCTATTGTTACCCTTGATGAAACCGGGAAAGCAATAGTGTTCGATAAGGCTTTCAGTCAGAAGTCAAACATGGAAAAGGTAATTACTCACATAAAATCAGATTCCCCGGGGAAAAATATTTGGAACTATATCGTTCTTCATGCCAATAATGAAGAGGCAGCATCCTGGTATTCTGAAAAAATGGAGAATTTCACCGGTAAAAAGCCGGTTTCGGTTGTAAACATATCCCCTGTTATTGGGGCCAATGCCGGAGTAGGTGCTGCCTCGGTAGCCCTTCTTTACGAATAGTGATGCGGATATGACATTCTTACAGATTTATTTACAGGCACTTGCAGTCATCATGGTTATGATGACCCTGCTGTGGATAATAAGCATCATCAAAAAAAATGTCAGTGTCGTGGATATTTTCTGGGGATTTGGTTTTGTACTGGCCGCCGGATTATATTTTCTGCAGGGAGAGGGTAATGAAACCCGGAAGATCATAGTCATGGCTATGATTTCTGTATGGGGATTAAGGCTTACTGCTTACATTGCCTTGCGAAATTATGGTAAGGGTGAAGATTTCAGGTACAGGCAATTCCGTAAAAATTATGGTGAAAAAAGATACTGGTGGATCAGTTTTTTCCAGACATTTCTATTACAGGGTATTCTTATGTGGCTTATCTCTGCCCCTCTCCTCGGAGCCCAGTTTTACGGACAGGATAAACCTTTGAATATCCTTGACGGGATCGGAATATTTTTCTGGATCACAGGCATTGTCTTTGAAGCCGGAGGAGACTGGCAGCTTGCTGTTTTTAAAGCTGATCCTGCTAATAAGGGAAAGGTCCTTGATAAGGGATTCTGGCGTTACACCCGTCACCCGAATTATTTCGGAGATTCATCTGTATGGTGGGGTTATGGTTTCTTTTGCCTGGCCGCCGGAAGCTGGCTGCCTGCACTGGGATCCCTGCTGATGACCCTGCTGATAATAAAGGTCTCCGGAGTAGCCATTCTCGAAAAGAGCCTGAAAGAGAAGAAACCTAAGTATAAAGAGTACATTGAAAAAACAAGTGCTTTCATCCCATGGTTCCCTAAAAAATAACATGAATAATACTATAATCCATCTTAAAAAGAAATCCATGAGAAACAAACTTATTTATTTATTACTCCTGCCTTCCTTTCTCCTTTTAAATCAATGCAGTAATGAAACAGGCGTTAAAACATATTATGCTGATGTAATTGTCTATGGAGGTACTTCATCAGCAGTAATGGCCGCTGTACAGGTTAGCAGAATGAACAGATCTGTAATTATGGTTTCTCCGGATATGCATCTCGGAGGGCTCTCCTCTTCAGGACTGGGATTTACAGATACAGGCAACAAGGAAGTTATCGGTGGTCTTGCAAGAGAGTTTTATCATCTGGTCTATGATCATTATCAAAAGCCCGGATCATGGAAATGGCAAAAACAATCGGAATATGGCAACCGCGGCCAGGGCAGTCCTGCCATCGACGGGGAAAAGCGAACCATGTGGATCTTTGAGCCTCATGTTGCTGAAGAGGCTTCTGAGAAAATGATAACAGACAATAAGATAACTGTTTTCAGGGATGAATGGCTTAACAGGGAAACCGGAGTTAAAAAGAATAAAGAGTCAATAATTTCAATAGAAACTCTCAGCGGTAAGATATTCAAAGGTGAAGTTTATATTGATGCAACTTATGAGGGGGATCTTATGGCTGCAGCAGGTGTCAATTATACTGTTGGCCGTGAAGCAAACAGGGTTTATAATGAAGTATGGAACGGGGTGCAGAAAGATGCATTCCATCATGGTCATTGGTTCAAGGATAATATTGATCCCTATAAGATACCTGGTGATCCGTCAAGCGGGCTTCTTCCTCGTATTTCATCAGAGGTTCCCGGTGAAAATGGGACAGGAGATAATAAAATCCAGGCATATTGCTTCAGACTCTGTCTTACACAACATCCTGAAAACAGAGTCCCGATAACAAAACCTGAGGGTTATGACAGTACCCAGTATGAACTTCTTGTAAGATTATCGGAGACAAGATGGAATGAGTTTTTCGGAAAATATGATCCTATACCCAACATGAAAACTGATGTAAATAATCATGGCCCCTTCAGTTTTGATAATATCGGAATGAATTATGATTACCCGGAAGCATCTTATGAAAAAAGAATAGATATAATCAAAGAGCATGAAACATATCAAAAAGGATTGCTCTATTTTATGGCAACTGACAAAAGGATTCCCTCAGATGTAAGGGAAACGATGAATAAGTGGGGATATGCAAAGGATGAGTTTACAGATAACGGTAACTGGCCTTATAACATCTACGTAAGAGAAGCACGCCGTATGATAGGTGAATATGTAATGACAGAGAATGATGTCCTCGGAAAAAGGTACGTGCCCAGGCCTGTTGGGATGGGCTCATATACAATGGACTCACATAATATTCAGAGGTATGTTACTCCTGATGGATTTGTCCAGAACGAAGGAGATATCGGAGTCAGACCGGATCGTCCGTACCAGATCGACATGGGGGCTATAATGCCTGTGAAGTCAGAATGCAATAATTTACTTGTCCCGGTTTGTGTTTCAAGCTCTCATATTGCTTTCGGATCAGTCAGGATGGAGCCTGTATACATGACACTTGGGCAGAGTGCCGGAACAATCGCATCTTTAGCAATAGAAAATAAAGAAAATATACATCACCTTGATTATAATGATATCAGGGAAATACTTGAAGCTGACGGGCAGATCCTGAATTATCCGTTACCTGAAAATCATAAATAATATCCACTTTTCAACTTCATTTCACTTTTTTAATATCTTTGGCACCCATATAAATATTAAATGGTAAATCTTGAACATCCGCCACCTGATTATATTTTTTCTCCTGTATTCGGCAAAGAGCCTTCGGAAAGATCTGATATCCGTATGGCTTATGATGATAAATACATGTATGCCGGGGCGAGACTTTATTACAAAGATGCTTCCATGATAAGATCTGCAAGTTATAAAAGAGATTATTCGGGGATGGGCGGTGACTGGTTCGGATTTATTCTCGACACATATAATGATAAGGAGAATGCTGTTGCATTTTTTACCTCGCCTGACGGTTTGAGGTTTGATGCAAGCATCCGGAAAGATGCTGTACTTACTAACCCAACCGAGATGCCGATGAACCTGAGCTGGAACACCTTCTGGGATGTACTTACAAAGAAGGATTCGGCAGGATGGACAACCGAGATAAGAATTCCCCTGTCAAGTATACGGTTTCAGGAAATTAATGGAGAAGTAAGGATGGGTATAATCATACAAAGATGGATACCCTCAAAAAACGAAACATATCTTTATCCAGCTATCCCTCCCAACTGGGGTGATGTCTCGGCCATGAAACCCTCACAGGCACAGGAAATAGTACTTCGCGGCGTAAAACCAGGCAAGCCGCTTTATATTGCTCCGTATGCGCTGGCCGGCTTTGAAAGCATATATGACCTTAACGACGATAGAACGGAGTATTTAAAATCGGATGATCCTGTAATTGATGCAGGTCTGGATATTAAATACGGCATTACAAGTAATCTTGTTCTGGATCTCACCGCTAATACAGATTTTGCTCAGGTTGAAGCTGATGATCAACAGGTTAATCTTACCAGGTATTCGCTCTATTTCCCTGAAAAGCGGTTCTTTTTCCTGGAGCGGGCAAGTGTTTTTGATTTCACTACCGGGAGAAATGATAACCTGTTCTACAGCCGTCGGATAGGACTAAGTGATGAGGATGAGGAGGGAAATCAGGAACCTGTACGTATTTATGGTGGCGCACGACTGACTGGCAGGCTGAAAAAGTGGGATGTGGGATTTCTGGATATGCAAACCGCTCCTTTTCGAAAGAAAAATTCATCGGGAACCTATACAGATATTCTCCCTTCAGAGAACTTCGGTGTGCTAAGATTACGACGTCAGGTAATAAATGATAATACTTATATCGGAGCAATTGCAACAAGCCGGCTGGGAGCAGACGGATCATATAATTTTGCCTATGGCGTCGACGGTATTTTCCGTGTCTTCGGTGATGATTACCTTGATATCAAATGGAGCCAGACATTTGAAGACTCTGTAAGCAACACCTCGGTGAAAGATCCTTCACTTTTTACTGTCTCATGGGAGAGACGCGCAAGAAAAGGTCTCGGCTATCAACTTGGATATCTGCAATCGGGGATTCATTTTAATCCCGGTGTCGGTTTTGAAATGCTTAATGACTATACTTCCGTTAATGCCGCGCTAAGTTATGGATGGCTGCCGGGTGAAGATTCGAAACTCTACAGTCACTCTCCGCAAACCAGGATGTTTTACAGGACATATATTGATGACGGTTCAATGATGAGCTTAACAAGTTTCACCGGATGGGGCTTCAAGACAAAGAGTCAGTGGATGCTGGATCTTAACATAGTATACAATATTGATAACCTGAGGGATAGTCTTGAAATAAGTCCAAATGAACTCTACATCAACCCGGGGAAATATAAATATTCCAACCTTTGGATTATGTTAGTCACCCCGATGTCAAAGCCATTTTATGTGAGGTCGAGAATCCAGGCAGGACAATATTATGATGGTTCAAGGCTCTCGGTTCAGATGGAACCGACATGGAATATCTCGAAACATTTTGAACTGGGAGGGATATATAATTTTGATTACGTGAACATCAGTAAAAGAGACGTTACCTGGATCAATCATATCCTCGGAATAAAGGCTCTTTATATGCTCAATACAAAACTTTCAGTAAATGCTTTTATTCAGTACAATAAATCTGTGCATGAGACAATAACAAACCTCAGGATAAGGTATAATCCGAAAGAAGGAAACGATCTTTACCTGGTGTTCAATGAGGGCCGCAATACAGACCTTACACGCGAAGTCCCCAACCTGCCGGTCTATTATTCAAGGGCCGTTATGGTTAAATACACCTATACCTTTAATTTATAGTCACCTGCCAAACAGCATAATGCTGTTCATGTCTTCTTACTCAAAATCAACAAGGTATTTATACAAATCACTTTTTGTTGAAAGGATGACAGTGGTTGTTGAGTCAAATGTCCTTTCGAAGGTCTCCATCGTTTTTACGAAGGTGTAGAGGTTCCTTGCGACAGCTGACTGGTCATATGCTGCTGCATAGATAGAAGTGGCACGGGCATCAGCTCTACCCCGTATCTCTTCTGCTTTCCTGTAGGCTTCCGACTGAATCTTTTTCAGGTCGCGTTCTCTTTCACCGCTGATCCTTGAAGCTTCACCCTGCCCTTCCGATCTGAATTTTTCCGCAATACGGATTCGTTCGCTTTTCATCCGCTCATAAACCTGGGTCTGCACTTCACTAACATAATTGATATGTTTCAGCCTGACATCCAATATTACTATTCCCAGATCGCTGGCCCTTTCATTTGATGAGTTAAGGATCATCTCCTGTATCTGCAGTCGCCCTACATTAATATCAATGAGTGTATCGCCTACCTCTTCTCCTATAGAACCGGATGAGGCGGGAATTCTGTTCACACTTCGCACAATTTCCAGGAGATCGTGGTTTGCAATATAATCACGTGTTTCTCCGTCGAGGATATCCGCCAGTCTTGATATAGCTCCTCGTTCATCGGTGAGTCTTTTGAAAAACTGCAGAGGGTCCGTTATCTGCCAGCGGGCATAGGTATCAACAAAGATGAATTTTTTATCCTTTGTCGGGATCTGGTTGGGATCGCCATCCCATTCCAAAAATCTCTTTTCAAAAAAATTGGCATTCTGAATAAAAGGCACTTTTATTTTCAGCCCGGGGGTTGTCTTTGCTTCACCTATTGGTTTCCCAAATTGAGTAATTACAACCTGCTCCGTCTCTTTCACCATAAAAACTGTTTCAAGGATCAATATAAGCGCAACTATTAAGAGGCCAATCTGGATTATGAGTTTTTTGTTTTTCATGATTTCCGGTATTATTTGTTTGTCATTTGCATCTGCAGCAGAGGAAGCACATTATTGCCATCTTCATCCGTGATAATTTTGTTTCCCAGTTTCGGTATCACACTCGCCATTGTTTCGAGGTAGATCCTTCGCCTGGTAACCTCAGGAGCTTTGATATATTCCCTGTACAGGGCATTGAACCTTGCTGTCTCACCAAGTGCATTGTTCACACGTTCTGTAGCATATCCTTCGGCTTTCTGGATTGTCTCTTCCGCCTCTCCCGTGGCTCTTGGTATGATTTTGTTATATTCCGACCTGGCCTGATTTAACAAAGTTTCCTTTTCCTGCTGTGCCTGGTTTACGGCATTGAAGGCATCCTTAACCGGATCGGGAGGATTTACATCCTGCAGTACTACCTGTTCTATCTTGATGCCCAGGGAGTATTCTGTGCATAATCTCTGTATCTCCGCCAGAACACTTGTTGCTATTTCAATTCTTCCAACCGTAAGTACTTCATTTACAGTTCTGTCGCCGACAATTTGCCTCACGCATGCTTCTGTTATATCACGCATGGTATTCACCGGTTCTCTTACCTTAAACAGGTACTTGTATGCATCGCTGATACGGTACTGGACAACCCATTCCACATCAGCAAGGTTAAGGTCCCCGGTAAGCATCAGCGATTCATCTGCAGTACCCACTTTTGTATACTGCGACTGTGATTGAATCCCGCTGCTTGTTGTACGAAAACCAAACTCCTCCTTATTCTGTCTTTCCACTGCTACCTTATACACTCTCTCAAGCATGGGGATCTTCAGGTGAAGTCCCGACCCCTCCTGCCTGATATATTTGCCGAAACGTGTTATAACGCCGACCTCTTCAGGTCTCACCTGGAAGAATGTCATCCAGAGGAGTATAATCAGTAGTAACCCGGAAATGATATACTTTAACCAGGGCATGATCTGGTTCCATTCCGGTGGTTTGCTGGTACTGCCAAATTGATTGTATCCCATATATTTAACATTTGGTATTTGTACAAAGATAACATTTATGATAAACTTATCCCTTTCTGATAACGGATCTTCCTAAAATGCAATGTATTTCAAGGTGTCCGCGAGGATCTTTTATATTGAAAATCATTGCTTATTTTGTTTTTTGTATCTCAGATGGTCAATATGGAATAAATTGATCGTAAATTTGTCTATTAAAATAAATTAGTATATGATGAAACGCACTATTATTATCACAATTATTGTTTTCACAGCAATAACACTGGGACTGATTATCTTCAACAAAGTTATCTCAAGGGATAAGAGCCAGAATCTATATGCAGAAGCAAAAAGAGGTCTGTTTGAAATAGCAGTGGCTAATTCCGGTGAGCTGTTCGCTGAAAAATCAGTTGAAATTAAAGGTCCCGAAATCGATATGGGAAATCAAAGGCGGCGTGGAGGAGGATCAGGTGGTTTCAGCAGGATGCGCGCAATGAATTTTGAGATCCAGGATATTGTAGCTGAAGGCACAATGGTGAAAGAAGGTGACTATATTGCACAACTCGACAGGACTGAATATGACAACACTCTGAAGGATGAAATTGAAAACCTCACCACACTTACGGCAAACCTTGAGATGAAGATCCTTGATACAGCAGTAACCCTCACTGACCTGAGAGATGATATCAAAAATCAACAGTATGTCGTTGAGGAGGCAGAAATCACACTTGCCGAATCAAAATATGAACCGCCTGCAACAATACGCCAGGCAGAGATAAGCCTGAACAAAGCAGAGCGTAACCTTGAACAGCTGAGAAAGAATTACACTCTTAGAAGGGCCCAGGCACTGGTAGATATTAATCAGCAGAAAAAGGCCTATGCCGATGGTACTGAGATGGTGCAGGCCCTACAGGAGTTCCTGGCGCAGTTTACAATAATAGCACCCTCTTCCGGCATAGTAATTTACAAGGAGGACTGGAACGGGACCAAAAGAAAATCAGGATCATCGATTAATCCTTTCGACAGGATTGTAGCTACCCTTCCGGATCTGTCATCAATGATTTCACAGACCTACATAAACGAGATCGAAGTAAGCAAGATAAAGGAAGGACTGAAAGTAATTATTACCATAGATGCACTGCCCGAAAAATCATTTACTGGTACAATTACCAGTGTCGCAAATATAGGTGAAGTGCTGCCTAATTCGGATGCAAAAATGTTCGAGGTACTTATTAAAGTGGATGGTTCCGATAATACGCTGAGACCTTCAATGACATCATGGAATAAGATCATAATCAATACTATTAATGATGTTGTTTACATTCCTACCGAATGTGTCAGAACAGGATCTGACGGTGTTACTTATGTATATACCAAGAAAGGCGATAAGCAGGTCGTGCTCCTCGGTGAGATGAACGATAAAAATGTAATTGTAAAAGAAGGAATTGAGCCGGGCAACATGGTTTACCTGATTCAGCCTGAAGAGCCCTGGAAATTCAAAATTACAGGCGAAGAGCTGATCACTCAGAATCTGGAAGAAGAATAACAGCCGGTGTGACGTTGCAACGGTATGCTGTTTAAAATTAAACCATGGAAATAGTAGATAAGATACTTGAATTCGTGATCTTCCGTATAGGGGAATATGAGCTGAAGGTCTATACCCTCCTGGCCGCCTTTCTGATCTTTCTGGTTACCAAGCTTTTAATATGGATCATCAAGATAGGGGTAATTAAAAAACGCTGGTTTAAAAAGTTGGATAAAAGCACTTCCTTCTCATTATACCAGCTCATAAGATATCTGACGTGGACCATATCAATAATCATGATATTGGATACTATAGGAATAAGCATCACTGTTTTAATTGCAGGATCTGCAGCGCTGCTGGTTGGGGTAGGACTCGGATTGCAACAGACTTTCAACGATTTTATTTCCGGGATAATACTGCTTGTTGAGGGAACTACAAAAATTGGCGATGTGCTGGAAATCGACGGCGATGTGGTAATGATACAGAACATCGGACTGAGGACCTCCAAGGGACTGAACAGGGACGATATAGTTGTAATAATACCCAATTCACAGATCACAACCAATAAAGTAATAAACTGGAGCCACCAGTCGAAAAAAACCCGTTTCAGGATTAATGTCGGGGTGGCTTACGGAAGTGATGTCGATAAAGTAATTAAGATACTGGAAGAAAGTGCATTAGAGCATCCCGACATAACTGAAAAAAACCTTATTGAGGCAAGATTAATAGACTTTGGTAACTCTTCACTCGATTTCCAGATTCTCTTTTTCAGCAGTAATGTTTTCAGGATCGAAAAAGTGAAAAGCGATATCAGGAAAATAATTAACAGGAAATTTATTGAAAATGGAATAATTATTCCTTTCCCCCAGCTCGATCTTCATGTTAAGGAGGGAAAGAAATAAACAACGGGTTTCTTTCATTATATCTCCTGATATATGAAAACATCATTCTTTTCTTTATCCTGTTCCGCAGCTTTCTGAATTCTTCATAAAGAACAGTGTCCTTCTTAATTAACGTTTTTACACCCTGCACATCATATTCCCACAGTTCGCCGGTTTCAAAATCAAGGAGATATTGAATACGTTCCAATCCCGGTTCTGGCTCTAATTGTCTGTAATCATGCCTCCTGGTATAACTATTAACATACCTGTTATAATAAGGATCATAATACTTATAGGGGTAACCGTATTTGTCATAAAAATCTAAATAACTTCCAGTAGCCGGATCATAGTAAATAGTGTCGTTGAGTTTTATCTCTGCAATTACATGGCAGATCTTCCCCATAAATGTGAGTGGACTGAAATTACCCTGGATCTGTATATGAACAATTCCGTTATCTGCATATCCCCATAAATCATCCTTTCTCACCTCTTTTTTCACACCCGGATCATCATAGTAAGAAATCTCCTTTCCAACCAGCAGCTTACTAAAGAAATCCTTACTGTTATAGTCGACAGATGTTATAATTTTAGTTTTTAATACAGGCCTGTTATTTTTTACCTGGTTGAAATCAATATAAATACCATCGGTAAACCTGAAGTCAGGGGTATATTTTATCATCCCATCCTGCTCCTGGCCGCAGAGTGACACCCGGGAGCCTCCGGCAATGACTCCGGTTAACATTATCAGAAATCCCGTAAGTCTTCTCATTGTAAAAAGTTTTAAAAGACGGATCCGTAATAATGTGCCTGATTTACAAAATTATAAATTTTACAGTCAGGAGGACCTTTGAAACAGGGATTCATTCTCCTCCTGCAAATTAAACGGACATTTTTATTAGTTTTGATATGAAATACAGGTATTAATAGTTATTTCTGATGAGGTAAAAATATTATTCTTCTCAATTATACTGATTAATAACTGTTTACATGAAAGCAAACCTGCCGGTTAAAATCCTTAAATTTCTTATGGGCTATGCCATTGTGATGATTCTTATTACATTGCTGCCACAGGTAAGAAATGAATATCACGCCTGCCTGGCCTGCTGATCAAAAAACAACGGCTTTTAATACGGTTTTTAATACGGTGATCAGCCGGCAACCGGCTTAAAGACGGTCTCCATCGCGGAGACGCTGAACTCTGAATGCTGTACCCGTAATAAACGCGAAAATAAATTTAGCATATATAGTAATTATCTCGTAAATTTGATAATTATCTGCCCCCGTGATTATTAAGTATTGGTTATTGTCAGGCAATAGCATTATACCTGTTTGCCTGAATGCAAGCAGGATAAACTCTTTTATTATGCTATTGTAACTGACGGGGCTGTGCATTAAATGGACCAGGGCAAATAACTTAAAAGAGAAATACCTGCTCTTATCAGGCAAATGCATATTGTAATGTGGAATTATGATGGGACTATAAGGAAGCTAGGTTTAAGGGATTTAACGACAGATCAGGATAGCCGACGCGTAAAAGCATGTGTTTGGCTAACGCCAAACACATGCTTTTCTCAACCAGATATATAATTCAGATAATTCTATCACCAACCTTAATTCCTTTATTTTTAGTACTTTTAGTTCAAACTTTATAATTTCATAAAATGGACAAAATTGAAAAAGTTGAAAATTTAATTTTTTCAGAATTAGTTGATACTATTTATAACCTTGCTAATAGACTGGGCTACGAGAACTTAGTTAAAGCCGATGAAGTGATAACTGCCTCTTTGAAAAGTCCTTTAAGTACTGAAAAGATCATATTTATTTTCTTAAAAGAAAGATTGACAGGAGTAACGAACACTGAAGTTATAAAGAATCAAATAGATGATAATCTAAAGATACATCACCCAAATTCAGTTTTCATAGTATCTCAAAATAATATTTCCAGTGGCTTCAAAACTACCATTTCTCGATTGTATGAGAATTTTACTCTTAATTTTATTGACCGTGATGATTTAATAAAACTGTTAAATGAGAATTACCCTGATTTTTGGAAACATAACGACTTAATGCTTATTGAATATGAAAACCAGTTTCATCAGAATTCTTTAAAAGAAACTGATTTAAAAAAACTAAAAATATTTAATGACAAGTACCTTAAACTACTTGAAATTTATATTGATCCTAGAATTTATCAATTTTACGAAGATAAAAGGACAAAAACTCCCGTAAGAAAGAAAGTTACTATTGATGACATATTACAAGAAGTAAAACCTTCTATTATTTCCGGTGACGCAGGTACTGGTAAATCTACTATACTTAAAAAAATTGGAGAAACATTAATTGAAAAAAACCTTCAAGAAGAAACTAAATACGTTCCTGTCTTTATCACAGTAACGGAGATATTTGAAAATGAGTATAAAATTGCTGATTTAATATCAAAAAAAATTAAGTCTTGTTTCCCATCACTTGGATGGAGTGAGTTTTTAAGTAATTATAAGATTACCATACTTGTTGATAGTTTAGATGAACTTGAAGAAGAAATACAAAGA
>Ga0210003_1003732_pt1 | contig 12277 bp, 21 predicted proteins | sample LantaG_FD_182804 | JGI IMG/M metagenome (GOLD analysis project Ga0210003, IMG submission 182804) | Deep subsurface microbial communities from Baltic Sea to uncover new lineages of life (NeLLi) - Landsort_02402 metaG (SPAdes) (version 2) | ecosystem: Environmental > Aquatic > Marine > Oceanic >...
CTGCTACTCGCTCTTCGTGGGCTTTCTTCATTTCTTCTTCTGTCATTTCTTTCTGTTCATCAACCATTGGGACACTCCTTTTCAATGTATGTGTTTATTTTATTAACGTATTTATTAATTTTCGTCATACGGATTAAAAACTACCAGACAGAATTTTAATGACTTTATGAAACAAAATATTACTTAATAATCTTACAAACTGGAGGCATACTCATCTTATGCATCCCATTATCGTGTCTCGTATTATAAATAAATAATACTTCTTCTTGTCTTGATGTTAATTTAATGCTTTTTTTAGTTTCCATATAATCCATTGCCCATTCAAGTTCGGGATACGTAGCACCAATCTGATCCTCGTCCGATCTATCATTATCCCAAAGCCCGTCTGTTGGAACAGCGTTGACAATACTTTCACTTACTCCAAGATATCTGGCGAGTTCCCATACTTCAGTCTTCAACAAATCACCAATAGGACTAATATCAACCCCACCATCACCATATTTAGTGAAAAAAGCAACCCCAAAATCTTCAACCTTATTACCAGTTCCTGCTACAACACAACCATTACTATTGGCAAAATTGTAAAGAGTAGTCATTCTTAAACGCGAACGCATATTGACAAGAGCCAAATCAGAAGCCGCACACGATGGAATACTTTTCTTGAAAGTTTCAAATGTTTCCGTCAGATCCACTTCAAACGAAGTAACATTTGAATGTTTTGCTTTCAACCAATCAATGTGTTCATGTGCCCTTTCAAGATGTGATGATGGTTGATGAATAGGAAGTGAAACTAAAATTGTTGGAAGTTTTGTTTTAGCACAAAGAGTACTTACTAAACTAGAATCAACACCACCAGAAACACCAACAACAAATCCATTATACATCTTCAACCAATTGATAATTTGTCTTTCAACATTCTCACAATTCATAAACATTCTCCTTCAATCATTATTCCAATAAAAATTTAAAGTTTAGCTTGAGCGAACACAGCACCTGCTTTTCTCATACGAGCAACCGATTGTTCCTTGTTGTCAACACCTGTACAGAAGATACCTTGTTCCATATCCATCCACATCACAGCATTCTCAAAGACATAGACTTTGATTCCTCTTGCAAGAAGTCCCATCACAGCGGCCTCAATACAAATGTTTCCGACAAGTCCATAAACCCAAGCTTCAGTAACCTTATTGTCTTTTAGCCATCCGTCAATCTTATCATTGCCGAGAGTTTTATCAAAGACATCGTAAGTCTGCTTTTCAAAAATGATAGCTCTTTTATTAGCCGTCTCTCTAATACTTGCTTGTCCAACGGTTTCTACAATACAATGAGGAGGAAAAACCTTAAATTCGGGGTCGTTTTGAAGATGTGCATCCATTGTTTTTATAACCCGAATGTTTTCATCCTTGGCCAACTTAGTTAACTTTTCAAGAACTGGTTTGATTTCTTTGGCACCGGGAACATAAAGATTCCCGTCTTGGTTCACAAAATCACACTGGGTGTCCACATCAACAAAAACTTTCATAACACCTTCCTTTGTAGTAGTTACTCTATGGCTTCAAAATATTTTTCCACTTTAATAAAGACTTTTATCCAAAGCACTTTGCTATCATTTGATTTGGATTTTTCCATTGAGTTATTAATATAATGTATTGCGGAACGAAAGTCAATGGTTTCTTTTAATAAATTTTCAAGGAGTCTTTTTAAACCAGCAGCCACATTTTTATTTTTAAGAGCCACGGCTTCAGATTGTATTTCGGCGATGTCTTTTAGGAGCTGAACCAAAAGTTTTTTCTTATCTTCTTTATCCATTTAAAAAATCCCCATCTGATTAATTTTATATAATAGTTTTTCCAATCTTTGAATTCCCAATACTTTCTGAATTCTTTTAAGGCTTCTTTATAATGTTGTTCGCAAAGGGTTCTATGCCAACCAATATTATTTCTAACACTAGCTTCTTCACCGCAATACTCACATATCTTTGCAGATTGGATTTCGTACTTATCAACGACAGCGTACATATCGTCTGTACCATTGTCAATGTAAACACGAAGAGTTCCGTACTTTTCTTTTATCTGAACAATGTTAATATCTAAATTTTCAGAAAGAGGATTTAGTTCATCAATCATTTTTTCTATAAGGGAGTACCATCCTTCCGAACACTCCCAACCGTCTCTACTAGGATACCTAATCATTTGATATCATAAAGGCAAATTATCATCTTCTCCTTCCTCATTGTCAATATTTTTTATATCTTCCATAAGTTCTTCCATAGTAACTGTACTATTCTTCAATTCTTCTGGAGTCATATTTTTTATTTTCTCAACCTGTTCTGTTAGCTCTTCAAGTCTTCCTTGAATATCTTCTTCATCGTAAGATATGAAAGTCAATTCCCAAAGACAATGGGAAACAATATCGGCTCTTGTAAGCATAATATTGTTTGCTGTCTCTTCATCAATCTCCATACCCAACCATTCATTCCAAGGGGTAAAGTCAAGACCGTATGTGACTTCAGCGTCCAACCAATCTTGTTGAGCATCTTCAAACATCTCTGCGTCACTAGTATCTTTGTTGAGTGTTCCGTTACGACCATAAAGATCCCAGTAAGGTTCAAAATCTATATCATCGGATAAAACATCTTTCTCAATATAATTCAAATATATTTTCATTTTGTTTTCAACAGAATCCATTCCTCTAAGCTTGAAGAAGACTTTCTCATAACCAATTAAATCTTCTTCAACTATGTTATAATTCTTTTCTAATGCTTCTTTGACTTCATCCCAAGTCAAGTCTTCAATCAATTCTTCAAATTTCATTTTGAAAATCCCTGGTTAATTTTATTGGCAATTTCAAATTCAGACCAACAATGTCCACTAAATCTTGTCTTTTCTTCTCCATCAACATATACGATACAAGTCGGCATTGAACTAATCCTAAGAGCTTCTTTGACAGAAGTACTATTTATAATCTTGAAGTATGAATTTCCAGTTGGTTCCTTTGCCTCAAGAACTTTTCCTATAGCAACATTGACATAGTTCATAAACTTTCTACAGGGAGCAGTATCAAAAACAACGAAGACTACAACTTTACCTTTGGTTGGAATTTGAACTGGTTCTGTAATGTCAATCATTTTATCATCTCCATAGTGTTCTGTGGTGGCGTTCTTTATACTGTTATAATATACGAATCAGAAATTCCATGTTTGACAAATGGTGAAGTAACGAAGTTATTTAGCGTCAGCGTCACCATTTGTTTGTTGTGTGTTGTCTTGATTCTCCACAATATCATTCTGTTGTGCCATTACACTTGGTAATATAGGAAAAACTTTCATGTAAACATTGGCATCTTTATCTTCAAATGATTCACAATAAAACTTACCATGCGTTGTTTTAACAATAGCCGATTTATCATCAATTACAGACACTGATGTAATATTAAAACCAGCGGATTGTCTCCACACTCCAGCATAAATAGCATCGTGAAAATCGAAACCTTCAGTTACATAACACTGCATAATAAATCTCCTTTTGTTAATTTGTTTTGGCACAACCTATAATTCAAAAGAGAATCAAGATTGCGCACAACGTTCGCAAATGTATGTTGTTTGTCTTTGCAAATGACATACTTTGCGTGTTGTATGTAGTTTATGCCATTTCCATAGTGTCTGTTGGCGCATCTTCATATATCCGCAAAACAAACTCGTTATCAGTTTCTTCGTTGTGATTATTATAACACATAAAAATAAAACCAGAACCACCTATAATATTTTTTATGAAATCAACATTTTTAACATCATCCAAACTATTAAACTTATAAACTTTAGCACACATTATCTTTTTATTTAACGTACATATTGGTACATTAAATACAATAATTTTATCTTCTCTAATACCAATATCAATTAAATTTTGTTTTGTAATAAACATTTTCAATTTTCTCCTTTTTGGGAATTTGGGAACTCGTATCTAATTTCATTTTCATCTTCTTCGATTTTCAGATTAATACTACACTTCTTACAAATCAGCAAAATAATATCATTAATTGTTTCAAACGTTGGGCTATTCTTAATCAAAATTCATTTGTTTCTCCTTTTTTGATTGTATTCTCCTGCGCCAACATCTTAATTTAATAGTGGCATAAATTACATACAACGTCCCGCTAAACGGTTGCAGTGCCGCTTTTGGCATTGCATACCTTTAGCTGTTGTATGTAGTTTATGCCACTTCCATAGTGTTCCGTGGTGGCGTGTCTTTTTTCATATATACAGCATATATAGGGATGCTATAGTTTATTTTCATATCAAGTCGACTATTATACTGCAATGTTGTTTTATATATCTCATATTCATCATTACCGAATAATTTTGAATAGTTATTATCAATGAGCCAGTTTTTCAAGGTAAGTTCGTTATCAAAATCTTTTAATAAATCAAACAATGATACTAATACATTTTCTCTGCACATTGTTTCAAATGAAAATGGTTTGTCATGATAAATTTTTGTAATAACATCACAATAGTATTTTTCGTCTTTCCTTTTATCATACTCATAAAAAATTATATTACCAAATGGAAGTATTGGTGATTGATAAAAATTTAGTTTCATTTGTTCTCCTTGTTTTGGTTTTCGCCACCACCTATAAATTCAAGAGTGGCATAAATTACATACAACGTCCGACAAATGGTGAAGTAACGAAGTTATTTAGCGTCAGCGTCACCATTTGTTTGTTGTGTGCTGTCTTGATTCTCTACAATATCATTCTGTATTATTTTCAAAAGCCTTCTTAATTTCAATATAATCTTCACGAGCAAAATAATCTTGATAAATTGTAATATTTTTTAATGTTCCAAACTTTGTTATTTTTTCAGTTCCTTCTGGATTTAATGGTACGTTATCACTTATAAAATATTTTTTTGTGGATAATAATGTACAAACCAATGGTGATGCAATTACGACACATTTACAATGGTCAATATATGGGTCAATATATTTTTCAATTAATGCTCTACTTTTTGAAAAATCATCTAATATTTTCAAACCATATTTTTGCCAAATCACAGATTTTTCATTTTTCAACATTTTTAACTCCTTTTGTTAATTTGTTTTGGCACAACCTATAATTCAAAAGAGAATCAAGATTGCACACAACGTATGCCAAACGGCTGACGTTTTGAACTATAATATTTTAACTACCAAAGACTTTCAAAATGTCATGCCTTTGGCTGTTGTAAGATGTGCTCACCATCACCTTGATTTTCTGTGGGCCAACACTCTTTTTTTAGAGCAACATATTTATGCCAGTGGTAATTCCATTTGTACCACCAACCTTCTTTATCAACTGTATACTCTGATAACACCATGCTGATCTCCTTATTTTGGCCCACCTATTTATTCAAAAATGGTGAGCATTTCACATAACGTATGACAAATGTACGCCGCCTACGTTGCCATATAGCAATCGTTACACACATGGTACACTACTTCTTTAACCTTACACACCTCGCACATTTCAGGTGGCGTACTTTGTTTGTTGGTTGCCTGTTGAGTGAGTTCTTTAGCTCTAGGACTTGGCGGCCCACTCGGCGGATGTAAAGGAGCCTTACCATTGTCAAAGTGCTTCATATTACCACGAGTTTTACCTTCAGTTAGCATAGCCAAGGCCTTTCAATAAAATTTAAGAGCGAAATTGCAACCAACGCTTCCGGCACGGATGCCGTTTGATAAGCTCATCACCACACCTCGACAAATGGCATTCCTGCCGGTGTTGTGAGATGTGGAGGGAGCCTACCTTGATTTCTTGGGCGGCTGCCGCTTCGTGCCTCGATTGCCAACTCCACCGCCAGAACCGTCACGGCGAGGAGTTCCACCACACGCACCCATTCCACGTCCAGTTCGCGGCCCCGCTCCTGCTGGGCCAGTACCATCTCGTCTCGGCATAAAAACCTCCTACTGTTTATGTGATAGCCGCTCACTACAATTTTGAAAAGGCGACCGGAATTTCTCACAACTACTATTATGTGTAATTCCCTTGTGTAACTTGTTGATTTATTTATAAAATAACCAATTCATTTTATCATTTTCATAAATTGTTCTTCGCTAATAAGTTCCGTTCCAACTTTTCTTGCCTTTTGTGCCTTTATAGAAGTGGAAGTCGGATCGGCTATGACTAGGTAATCTGTATCCTTTCCCAAAGAACTAGGACAATAACCACCAACATCCTCAACCATTTTTTGTGCGTCTGTTCTTTTTATATTTAGAGCACCAGTAAAAACAACTTTCTTATCTGTAAATGCGTTTGCTTTCTTTGTTGCCATTTTCTTTTTCTCCTTGATTGTGATTCCGACTTTCATCAGTTCAAGAATTACTTTTGCTTTCTTCTTTAGTCCTTTGATGATGGACTCGGCAGTAATTAATCCTATTCCATCTATCTCTGAAAGTTCATCGATACTCGCAACCATAATCTTATGTGCTGAATTATATCCATGTTTCTCAAGAAGGGCGGCTGTCTTGCCACTAAAGTTCAGAATATTCAATCCACCAATGAATTCTTCAAACGTCAATTCCTTTTTAGAATTCAAAGTCTCAATAATTTTATTAGCGGATGATGAACCGAAACCATCAATTTCACAAATCATTTCTGGTCTAAGTCTATAAAGGTCGGCGGGTTCCTTCACCATATCCGCATTGTACAACTTTTCAGCAGTCGCACTAGCTATTCCTTTTAGACCTAATTTTTTCAGCCACTTATTCAGATTACCCATTTCTCCACCAGAACAATTCTCATTCTCACAAGTAAGGAAGATTTCACCGATAGAAAGTCTTTCTCCACAAGCAGGACAATGAGTTGGCATTTCAAGCTTCTTCCCTCTCTTTACTCCGGGATGATTGCTTAGGTTCCCACAAATACCAGGAATTACATCACCACCTCTTTCAACCAAAACAATATCTCCAACGTGGAGATTTAATTCTTGAAACCTTTTGTAGTTGTGAACCGATGCTTTTGAAATTCTTACTCCGTCGATTCCAACAGTCTCAAATGTAATAACTGGTGTGACTCTCTTTGAATTTCCAAGTTGACCTTTTACACCAATCACTGGTGTTTTCTTCTTCATACTTGTAAACTTCCAAGCTATTTGTCCTTTCCAATTCTCACTGAGCATTCCGAGTTCTTCAAGAAGGGCTGTTACATTTGGTTCAATAACCAATCCATCGATTTTGTGGTCAAGCCCAGCCCTTGTTTCTTGTTCGTATTCGTTGTAGACCAACTTAGCCGTCTCAATATTCCCAACAAAATGTTTACAGGTATCAAGTCCAAGTTCGTCTTCAATGAAATTATACATTTCACTCTTGGTACTAAAGTCGCCTGTAGCAAAATAGTACTGAACATAAAGGTATTCAGTGTACTTTCCATCTTCTCCCTTGGCAATTCCCGAAGATCCATTCCTCTCATTCTGATATTCTTTTTCACCACGAGCATCGCAAATAAGATTGATTGCTTTGAAATCTTTATACCTCAACATAATTTCTGCACGAAGAGTACCAGTATAGGGAGCATCAAGTTCTTCCTTGACGTTTTGCATTCGCCGAACATTTGTTGTGATATTTTCACCTACTGTACCATCACCACGGGTCGTGGCTTTTATTAATCTACCAATCTCGTAATCCAAAGACAAAGATATTCCATCCAACTTCTCTGATGTAATTATTTCTTCATCAATAAGATCAGTATCTTTAGCCCATTTTTGGAACTCTTCGACCGTGTGTACCTTGTTACAAGAACACATTTGTATTTTGTGGCTGACTTTTTCCCACTTAGTATTCTCTGGAAGTGGAGAACCGATAGTCTTGAGGAAAGGGTCATTCGGATATTTCTTTGTGAATTCGTCTTTGAGGTTGTCAAAACCAGCATCAGACATTGTACTAAATGATTTGTTGTAGTAACTATCTGACGCTTCAATGAGGGCCAATTTCATCTGTTCGTAGTTCATATAAAAACTCCTTGGAGAATATGTTCATCAATAATATAACATATTCCAATGGAGTTGTCAATCTTTTTGTGGGGGTTATTTTTCGGGCTGGTTCTCACCAATTGTGTCTGTATCTAATGTACTATGAACTTTTTTGTCATACTTCTTAGAATTAAAAGAAGAAGCCTTATTAAATGCTTTTGCCTTTACAGGGTAGACATTTACTTTAGGCTTCTTCTTTTCAGTAAAATAATGCTCTTGGAATTCCAATTACTTTTCCTTATCGTTCCATTTACATTTAGGACATTCCTCATATTCTCCATAGAAATCATCTAGGTCTGTCTTGATAGTTTTTGTAAACGCACCACACTCTGGGCATTCCTTTGGTTTGTCTTCTTCGTTTAGTTTCCTTGTTTTGAAATCTGTAAAGGATTCTTCTTTGACGGCTTTCAAACCTAGTTTCTTTCTAAGCTTATTCTTATCTTCTTTAGAAAGTTTAGATCCTTTTACCCAACCCTCGGCAGTATCTTTACTAGAACCTTTCATCTTATCTTTATATTTCTGATAATACATATCAACCGACTCGGTCTTCATATCATAAGAACCATCCGCCTTGTCAAGTTTATCTTTCTTACTTGTGCCAGACAAAAACTCTTTATTAGTCTTAACATCTTTTGGTTCTTCGTAACCCTGTTCCAAAGGAGTATTCTTTGTGTTGGATTTCTCTTCAGAAGATATAGATTCATCTTCGACCATCTTTGTCCACTTGATAAGTCCAATAGGATTTCCTTCTATAACTTCACCAGTCGCTTCATCTTTCTTATCAGCAGTATCATCAATAAGATTATATTTCTTAACCTTCTTCTTAACTGCTTCTATGATTGATGTTAGAGACTCTATATGTGAACCATTGGTATAGAAGCAAAGAGGATTTCTTTCTTTAACCCATTGGTCAACTGCTTCAGCAAACGCCTTGACAACCTGTGGACTTCCATCACCCATTCCTATACGATGAGATTTGATGTTCTCAAACTCGAGCATCCATTGGGTATTATCGTCGTAGTCGCCTGCGATTGACGTAGCAAGAAAAGCATACTCCATCCCTTCGACTTTGAAGCGGGTTTCGTACTTTCCTTTAAGAGAGTCAAATACTTGCTGAGCTTCAAGCTTTTCGCTAAGCTGTTTTAAAAATGCCATTTTATTTCTCCTTAAACGTAAAAGTCGGGGTCCTTTTTTGTAGCCTGTCTCTGAATATAATTTAGAATTCCGCCCAAATCTTTTCTTAATGTTTCCTCTTCTGGAATCGCAAAATGTTTAGAAACTTGGTCGTCAAAGAACCTCTTTCCGTTATTGATGTTTCTATAACCCAAAGCTCTTGAAAGAATATCCAAAACCAATTTAACATCCTGATTTAATTCTTCTGGACTCTTTGTGTGGTCGCTATCTCTAATTAATTTTTCTATTTCAGACTTATAGTTGAAAATAATATCATCAACTGTTTCTTCTCCGTCGTCATAGAATTCTTTCAAATATTTTAAGAAAGACATTTAATCTCCCCTTTTAGTCTATGATTGAACGCAACGTACGGACGACTTCTCTTGGGTCTACTCTCATTTCTTCAAGAACGTGAATCATAAACTTAGCAAAATCATTTGCATTAAGTTCATTCATCTGAGTCTTGAAGCTTAACAAGTCACTCTCTACAAATGTGTTGTAGATTTTTTCGAACTTTTCGCTAGATGATTCCTGTGTAACGTATTCACCAATTTCATCTTCGGCAAGGTATCTGTCATACTTATTCGTGTTTTTCATTTGGTTCTCCTTATAAAAAATTATTCTTCGTTTCTTCCGTGTTTTTGAGTCTTTGCTTTTATTTTATAAACTTCCTTTGAAAGTCTTTCCATTTTTTCTATGGCATCTCTCAAAGACCTCTCGGCTTCAAAAGCAATGTCAGTATCTGGTTGGTCTACTATTAATTTATCCATATATCTGGCCGCTGCTTTAACAGCATCAAGATGCTCTATGATATCATCTATACGAGCAACTCCCAATTCACTATCTTCATCACCATCAATTGATGGAGTCGTTCTTTTCATAGAACCTCTTTCTTCAAATTCACCATCATCTTCTTGGACAACAAGTTTGTCAAGTTCGTCAATAATTCCCATAATAATCTCCTTAGTAAGTTTTTACCTCTATAATTTTATCTTCAATAGCAAGTCTGACAATTCTAGCAATCTCTTTTCCATCAAGCTTCTTTTCTCTGTTCCAATCATCAAGACTTTTGTCTACCAAAGCGATGATTGTTTCAACTTCTGGTTCGGGAATCTTTATATCATTTTCTTTAATAAAGTCATCCAATGTTCTTTCTTCTCTGTCTTCAATCTTTTCTGGAGATTTTGACAGAGTAGGACTTTTATTTCCGACATTTCCGAACGTTGCGTTATCAGAATAACCGGGTTCGGATTGTGGCCCTTCCAAACTTTCTTTAAGAAATTCAGTAAATCTACTCATTAGTCACCCCTCAGTACCAGTTCTAAATGGTATAATATTGTCTTCTGGTTCTTCTTGGGAAGACATACTGTTTTCCCCAGCAGTTATCATTTCATAAAATGGTTTGATATCATTATCATTAGGAATTTCACCATAAGCAGATTTCCATAAAGATATTAAACCTTTTTCTATATTCTCAGGATAAATCATTACTCCTAACTTAATAGCTTCTTTACCATATTTATCAGATAATCTTTCTATTAAGTATTGTTTGTATGCTTTCATTTTAAGTCCTTAATGAATTTGCCAATTGCCTCGTTGTTATTTATATCAATTGAGTTGTCTAAAATCCACTCTACAGTTGTATTTATAATTCTACCAACTTCAGGACCGCCTTTTAATCCTGTCAATTGCATTACCCAATTTCCATTAACAACTTTCTTAATAGCTTCAATGGCTTTTCTATCCTTAAACCTTTCTGTCAATTCAGCAATCTTATCAATGATTTTCTGCCAACCCTTTGCGTCAAAGAGCTTTCCACGAGACTTTGCATCAGCTTCCGAGACTTTTACAAGAATATCAAAGGCATCGTTATCCATAAGTTGAGCAATCTTATTGTTAGAAATTTTCAACAAGTCGTGCATTTTCATGTGATTAATAGCGGCAAATTGTATTGTTTTCTTAGTTTTCAAATCCATTGTTAATCTTTTTGCCAAGTCATCTATAATCTTATCGGCTTCTTGAGCATGACCAAAATATCTATGTATTCCTTCTGCATCTAGTTCATGAGTTACAGATTTTCCAACGTCATGAAATAAAATAGATAAATTAATAAGTCTATCTTTAAGCGGATTGGATTTTAATGCTTCTATAACATGAGCCAATACTGTATGCTTTCCATCTTTATCTTTTTCAGGATGGTGATCTTTTGAGTGTTCTAATTCTGCCAACTTAGCAATTTCTGGAAGAATATATTTTAATAATCCAGTATCATTTAATATTTCAATTGCTCTAGCGAACTGAGGACCAGAACCTTCTGCCATTTTATTTAATTCTTTATAGATTCTTTCTCTTGAGACTTTAGCAATCTCTGGTGCATTCTTCTTCATTGCCTCAATTGTTTCTGGGCTTATATTAAAATCAAAACGAGAAGCAAACCTAGCAGTTCTTAACGACCTTACTTGATCTTCTTTAAATCTTAAATTTGGATCACCAACAGTTGAAATGACTTTATTTTTTAAGTCTTCCAATCCTCCAAAGTGATCTATAATTTCTCCGTCTGAATTAATTCCCAATTGATTAATTGTCAAATCTCTTCTAGACGCATCGTCTTTAAAACTTGTTACTAGTTTAACTTTATCGGCACCTTTGCCTTTTGTCAAGTCTTCATAAGCATCTGTGCGATATGTTGCTATTTCATATTGGTATCCTTTATATGGTACTACAGACACGCCCATAGCTTTGTTTTTACCAATATCAATAACTTTCCCAAAGACTTTTTCGACTTGGTCAGGTGAGGCATTAGTTGTGATATCAATATCATTTCCTGGTCTACCCATTATTAAATCTCTAGCGAAACCCCCAACAATAAGGGATTCATAACCGGAGTCTTTTAACTTTTTCATAATGTCAAGAGCATATTTAAGCTCTTCATTATCTTTAGTATATTCATTCCAGTCTATAGATTCTTTAAAATAATGTTCATCAAATCTCATTATATGTTTCCTGTTTCATTAGGTTTACCAAGAATTTTATTAGAATATCTAAAAATAAGATTTGGATGTATTTCTGCTTGTGGAAAATATTCTTTAAGAGTTTTTA
>Ga0210003_1003736_pt1 | contig 12270 bp, 8 predicted proteins | sample LantaG_FD_182804 | JGI IMG/M metagenome (GOLD analysis project Ga0210003, IMG submission 182804) | Deep subsurface microbial communities from Baltic Sea to uncover new lineages of life (NeLLi) - Landsort_02402 metaG (SPAdes) (version 2) | ecosystem: Environmental > Aquatic > Marine > Oceanic >...
CAGGAAAAACCTTGCAGAATGCGCGTCTATTCCTATACTGTTCATGTGCGGGCCTCCTGAATTGGGTTATACAACTCGGTATTATACCGAGAACCGCGTCAGGATGCCCGTTTTTTATTATATCAGGGCGCGCGAGTCTTCGAGCGTGTTCCCTGCCCTCTTGCAGCCTTGATTTCATACCATCGGGCGGGACGCCCGCGATCCCAGCAGACGATGCGGGCGAGACGCCCGCGATCCCAGCGGATGATGAATACTACCGGGAGCATCAACTATAGAACTGTCACATTGCCAAAAAAACTTTGCCTGCTTCTGTAGGGGCGGGCCACCTGCCCTCTCGGGCAGGCGTTGCCTTGCCCGCGCCGGCGTCCTCGCCGGCATCATTCATGTTCCCTTCCAATCATCAAAACCTTTGGACGGCAAGATTCGGTGATGGTGGGCGACACCGTGCTGGGGCAGGGCAAGCCCAGCCCCTACCATGGCGCCCTTCGGGCTAATAAGGAATGGAATGTTGAATTGATGCGGGCGGGCAACAGAGGCCCGCCCCTACAGCGCAATGGCATTGACTTACTGCATGTTGACTATGGTGTTGTCCGCCCCGTTTTGAACCAATGGCGAGCCAGCTACCGTAGGGGCAGGTTTCAAACCTGCCCTCCCCCATCTGGTCGTTGTTTTGAACATAGGGCGGGTTTGAAACCCGCCCCTACCTTGTAGTTGTTTCGAACCTCACAAAAAAGCAAATAAGAAGTCTTACTACCGCGAGCATCAACTATAGAACTGTCACATTGCCAAAAACTTTGCCTGCTTCTGTAGGCGCGGGCCTCTGTTGCCCGCCCGTCTTCGTCTGATGCTGACCGGCACTTCCTATTTCAGGCTTTCAAACAGGCGGCAGTAGCTCTCGTAGCGGTCGCTGTCGATCTCGCCGCTTTCGTATGCCTCGCGGACGGCGCACCCCGGTTCGTGCGTGTGGGTGCAGCCGCGATACTTGCAGCGGCCCAGGTACTGCTCGAACTCCGGGAAGAAGAACGGGAGGTCTTCGGCCGGGAAATCCCACAGGGCGAATTCGCGTATGCCGGGCGTGTCTACCACCCAGCCGCCGAAGTCGAGCGACAGGAGCGATACGGACGTTGTCGTGTGGATGCCTTTGCCGGTGCTTTCGCTCACCTCGCCCACGCGAAGCTCCAGGCCCGGCTGCAGGGCGTTGAGTATTGTGGACTTGCCGACTCCCGACTGGCCGGCGAAGATGCTGCTGCGGTTGCGCAGAAGATCGCGGACGGCATCAAGCCCTTCGCCGCTTTCCGCACTGCACTCCTGAACCGGATAGCCAAGCCCTGGGTACTGCCGCAGCTTGCTGCGGGCTTCATCTGCGCCCGGCAGGTCGATCTTGTTGAGAAGGATCACGGGCTGCAGGCCGCCGTTCTCGGCGGCAACCAGGTAGCGGTCGATCAGCCCCGAGCGGACGGGAGGCTCGTCGACGGACGCCACGATGACTAGCTGGTCGATGTTGGCTGCCACCACGTGCTCGCGCTCCATGTATCTGCGCGACAGAACGGTGGTGCGCGGCAGCACTCGCTCTACTACGCCGGTGCCGTCGTCCAGCCGCGTAAACAGCACTCGGTCGCCCACGGCAATAACATTGCGTTCCTGTGTCTCAAGGCTTTTGAGCAGGCCCCTCAGCACTGCCCGGCGGCGCATGCCATCGGCTTCCACAATGCAGCCGCCGGAGATGACATCTACGATCACTCCCTCGACTGCCCCCTCGGGTGCCCCGCCGGCGCCACCCATCTGCTGCTCTCGCAGAACCTGGCGGGCAAGCTGTATGTCGGAGCGGCGGCGGTCGTGGCGCGACACGATTCGCTCGAAGGATGCCGCCGGATGCTCGAGGTCGCCGCCGCGGTAGCGTTCGTTCCAGCGCTTGTCGCGTGTGGGGGCGTGTTCGTCCGTCTTGCGTGTTCTACGCAGCTTGCGCCGCGACGGTTCCGGTTTTTTCCGGCGTTTGCTCATAGCCCTCCATAGCACCGGCCGTTTATGAAAACGGAGCGGGTGGTCGCCCGCTCCGTTGGTGTCGGCCGGTTGTCTGACGCAGGACGCCTATATCCTGGGCAAGCTCGCGATGCCCTTGTCGATTGCTTCCTGCGAGCAATCGATGTCCTGAAGTTGGTTGTCGAAGTATGCGGCGTAGGCGGAAAGATCGAGCAGGCCATGCCCGCTGAAGTTGAACGCGATGACCTTTTCTTCGCCCGTTTCCTTGCACTTGAGTGCTTCATCGATGGCCACGCGTATGGCGTGTGCCGTTTCGGGCGCCGGGATGGTGCCTTCGGTGCGTGCGAACGCGACAGACGCCTCGAAGCATTCGTTCTGGCGGCGCGATTCCTTCTCGATGATCCCCTGGTTGACGAGCGTGCTGACGGTCGGCGCCATGCCGTGGTAACGCAGGCCGCCCGCGTGAATGGGCGGGGGCACGAAGTTGTGGCCGAGCGTGAGCATCTTCAGCAGCGGAGTCATCTCGGCGGTGTCGCCGAAGTCGTATGCGAAGGTGCCGCGGGTGAGCGTGGGGCAGGCGGTGGGTTCGATCGCGATGATCCGGATGTCTGCGCCGTTGAGCTTGTCGGGCACGAATGGGAAGGCGAACCCTGCGAAGTTGCTGCCGCCACCGGCGCAGCCGATCATAATATCGGGTGTTCTCTCGCCGGCGATCTTGAGCTGCTCCTTCACTTCCAGGCCGATCACGGACTGATGCAGCATCACGTGGTTCAGCACGCTGCCCAGGCTGTAGTTGGTGTCGCTGCTGCCTGCAGCCACTTCGATAGCTTCGCTGATGGCGATGCCGAGGCTGCCGGGCGTGTCGGGCGTTTCGGCCAGCACCTTCTTGCCGAACTGCGTCGTGTCGCTCGGGCTGGGGATGCAGGTGCCGCCCCAGGTCGACATCATCATCTTGCGATAAGGTTTCTGATCGTAGCTCACGCGCACCATGTAGACTATGCACTCGAGGCCGAACATCTTCGTTGCGAAGCACAGTGCGCTGCCCCATTGGCCGGCGCCGGTTTCCGTCGAAAGCCGTTTGATGCCCGCCTTCTTGTTGTAGTATGCCTGTGCCACGGCGGTGTTGGGTTTGTGGCTGCCGGCGGGGCTGAGGCCCTCGTGCTTGTAGTAGATTCTGGCCGGCGTGTCGAGATACTTCTCGAGGCGTGTCGCCCGGATCAGCGGCGACGGCCGCCACAGGGCGTAGATATCCAGCACCTCCTCGGGAATGTCGATCCACCGCTCCGACGACACTTCCTGCTCGATGAGCGCCATCGGGAAGATAGCGGCGAGCGCATCGGGGCCTATCGGTTCGCCGGTCGCCGGGTTCAGCGGCGGCGCCATCCACTGGCCGATGTCTGCAAGAATGTTGTACCATTTCCTGGGCATGCGATCGGCAGGCAGGTCAATTCGCTTGACGTTCATCGCCTCAGCTCCTTACTCGGTGAGTGAACAATGTTTTTTTCGGCGGAAGGACGTCCGGCGCTGCAACGACTTGCAGGTTCGGCCTTCGCCGCGAAATGGTGCACGAGCAATTGCACCACAGGCAGCACGTTTCTGCCTTGTTTGCTGAAATAGATAATCTATTCTACGTTTCAACGGTGCGCGGGTCAACAGAAAAACTACGCTTTTGGCAGGTTGGCGGGGGGGCAGGCGGCCTCCTTGGAAAAATAGACCGGAAGCTCCCATAATTTCGGGTTTCGACGGCGCTCGAGGCCGGTGTCCATGCGGCAGCGCAATATCTTGGCGAAGGATGGAACGACCGCCCCTCATCGGCCAGTCAATCATTTCCTGCCTGGCCGCCTGCGAGTCCTTCGTTACCTGCCGAGCTCAAGCCAACCATCAACGCCGTAGATTCTTCTGACCAGATCATCGATTATCTCGGCCGCTCCGTAGGCGTGCAGGTGCCAGATGATTCCCGGCGGATTGCCCTTCGGGCCGCCTCCAAGGCCCTGCTGGTGAACGGGTTATCGCAGCGGCCGATCTCCATACCGTTGACAAACGCATAATCCCTTACGAAACATGGTGGGGCAAGACCGGCCGCGGCTACGGCATCAACGCCCGCGGCTGGCAATGGCTGCCCGAGTCGTCCGGCCTGGCGATCCGCGAAAACGGCGCCGTGATCGGCGATATCCGGCTGCGCCGCGATGCGGGGTCGAACCGCGATTCCAGTGTCAAGCCCCCGGCCGTGACGGCGCGCAGCTCAAACGGGGAAACAGATCCTGCCGGGCTTTTGGGCGAGACAGCCACCGTGACCGTCCAGATACCCGGCTGGTGCTGTGCGGTTGCCAGACGAACACCCCGCGGCGTGCTGACGGCCAGCGCGTCGGCCTGCACCCGCCGTCGTGGGAGTGGACCTGATGGCGACCAGAACGATGAGGAATGCCGCGCAATGGCTCACAACTGGCCGCCGTTCGTCATGACTGTGCGGGATGGCGTGGTGCAGATGACCTATGGTTTGGGCAGGCACCAGCGGGCGATCGAGGCGGAGGCGTTGCCGGGATCGGCATGGAACCGGCCGGGCAACTTGCAGGTGTACCTCGGCGGGCGGACGTCGGGGCGGCACCTGCGGGTCGACAACCTGTTTTTCGAGGCAAAATAGCGGCGTAGCACGCTTGGGGAACCGCGCAGACGTCAGCCTTGCGTTTCGTCGCCGGCGTTACGGGGGCGCGATCTGGAATCGGAGGTCGCGCCCAACCGTGTTTGTCCGTGCGCGTCCGTGCCGGTCCGTGTTTGTCCGTGTGTGTGAGGGCTCCCGCACCTCACGCTTCAGAACTGCCGTTGCCTGACATCTCCTGCTTCTTGAGGCGCTCGAGCTGCTCGGCTGAGTCTGCTATTATGATGACATCGCGGCAGATATCCCACTTCATCCCCACCGGGCCCAGGAGGCTGTCGAGTGCGTTTGACAGCGGCTGGGATTTTATCTTGAGCGGTCCGACGAGCGGGATGTCGGTCAGGCCGGTGCATCGAATGCATCCGCCGCGCATTTTTTCACAGGCGCCGTAGAAACGCTCGAGCGCGTCGGGCAGGGGCAGTTCGGTCAGGTTCAGCTCCGAAATGAGGTATCCCGGCGTCAGCGATGCTTCGTTGCAGGGGCCTGCGAGGGGGTTCTCGAGCTTGCCGGACTCGAGGTATTCCTTCCAGCAGTTCTCGCACCAGCACATTTCGACGGGTTCAGATCGGCTGAAATCGGTGAAGCGAAGCATCCGCTCGGCAGCTTTGCCGCAGACGAAGCAGGAGCTGTCGCCATTGTGGCCTGCTCCGCCGGCTTCGAACACCGCCATTGTGAACGTCTTCCTGGTTACGTCCGAATAATCCATCGGCTTTCCTCCTTGCTGCCGCCGCGCCATGTGAGGCTCGTCGGCTGCATGTTTGCGAACCGGGGCGTGCCACGCCGGGGAAAGGAGCGGGTTTGAAAGCCGCCCTTGCCCGGGATGCCGCCGGTCGCATCGACCGTGCCGGCTGGCTCCCGATTCGCAGAAGAAGGCACGTGCAATGCTCGTATGGAGGCCATTCAGGCATTGCAAGTGCCCTCGCTTCTCCATAGAGTATACGCGCGCCTGTTAAAATTGTCAAGTGGAAGATGGCATTTGTCGGCCTGCCGATTACCCCGTCCGCTGCAAGCCGCGTCGTGGGGCGGCGCGGCGCCTCGGGGTGCTGCGCGGGCTGTTGCCGGTCTATCCGGCAAGGGCCTGCCTGACGAGTTCTTCGGCTTTCTTGAGGGCCTCGGGGATGCGGGAAGGTTCTTTTCCGCCTGCCTGGGCCATGTCGGGCCGTCCGCCTCCGCCTCCGCCTACGATTGGGGCGATTTCGGAGATCAGCTTGCCCGCGTGGATGCGATCTGTAAGGTTTCTGGTTACCGCGGCCACCAGCGATGCCTTGTCGTCTTTCGCACCGCCCAGCACCATCACGCCCGAGTCGACCTTCTGGCGGAAGGTGTCGGCTGCGGTGCGGAGCTGCTTCATATCGGTGTCGGGCATTGCGCTGATGACCACCTGGCAGCCGTCTATCGAGACGGCCGAGCTGAGGATGTCGGTTATCTTGCCGGCGCTGCGCTTCTGCTGCTGAGCCTCGAGCTCCTTGCGCAGCTCCTTGTTTTCGGCCACGATTTTCCTGGCGCGATCGACGAGGCGGTCGGCGGGTGCGCCCAGTATTTCCGCCACGTGCTGAAGTGTCGCGCCCTGCTGTTCGAATATCTCGAGTGCAGCGGCGCCGGTTACTGCTTCGATTCGGCGAACGCCGGCTGCCACGGATTCTTCGGCGACTATCTTGATCAGGGCGATCTCGCCCGTGCGCTCGACGTGCGTGCCGCCGCACAATTCGCTGCTGATGCCGCCGATCTGCACCACTCGTACGCGCTCGCCGTATTTCTCGGTGAACAAGGCAATCACGCCGGCCGCGCGGGCCTCATCAAGCGTGCTCTCGTATGTTGCAACGGGGATGTTCTGAACAATTGCTTCGTTGACGATCTGCTCGATCTGCTTGATTTCCGACTTCTTGCACGGGCTGAAGTGCGTGAAATCGAAGCGGAGCCGGTCGGGCGCCACCAGCGATCCCGCCTGCTCGACGTGCGAGCCAAGCACCTCCCGCAGGGCGTGGTGCAGCAGGTGCGTGGCTGTGTGGTTGCGGCGGATGTTGCGGCGCCGCTCGGTGTCGATCGCCACCTGAACGCTCTCGCCTTTCCTGAGCGTGCCGCGGGTTATCTCGCCGGTGTGCAGCACGTAGCCGTCGGCCCGCTGCGCATCGCGCACTTCCAGCTCGCCGGCCGGCCAGGTGATGGTGCCGTGATCGCCCATCTGCCCGCCCGACTCGCCATAGAAGGGCGACCGGTCCAGCACCACGTTCACTTCTTCGCCTTCTGCGGCGCTGTCGGCAACGAATTCCTCAGCGATGATCGCCTGCACCGTGGCCTCGAGCGATGTTTTCTCGTAGCCTTCAAACAGCGTCGGCTCGATGGAGGTCTTGATCTCGCTCAGCGGGCCGGTATGGAAAACCTCGCCCATTGTTGTGCTGCTGCGGGCAAGCTCGCGCTGGCGCTCCATCTCCTTCTGGAAGCCTTCGCGGTCGACTGTCATCCCGTGGGCGGCAAGCTCGTTTTCGGTCATGTCCAACGGGAAGCCGTATGTGTCGTACAGCAGGAATGCGTTCTTGCCGCTGAGTGCGGTGGCGCCGCTCTGCTGCAGCTCCTCGATCATGTTCTCGAGCAGCCTCGCGCCCTGCTCGAGCGTCTGGTGGAAGCGTTGCTCCTCGATCTGAATGATGCGGGCGATGTTTTCGCGCCGCTCGACAAGCTCGGGATAGAAATCGGCCATTGTTTTGGCGATCACCGGCACGAGCTTGTATATGAAAGGCTGATCGGTGCCGAGGTCGATGCCGTCGCGCACGGCCCGGCGCAGCAGCTTGCGCTCGACGCTGCCGCGTCCTTTGTTCGAGGGCAGGACGCCGTCGGCGATGCAGAACACGAGCGCCTTCGCGTGGTCGGCCATCCGGCGGAGCTTCGCGCCGGCGGGCGTTTCCTTCTTATAGGCAACGTCGAGCAGCTTGGCTGCCTCGCGGATGATCGGCTTGTACAGGTCGGTTTCGGCGCTCGAGACTACTCCCTGCATAACGGCGGCCATCCGCTCGAGACCCATGCCGGTGTCGATGTTGCAGTTGGGCAGGGGCTCGAGCACTCCGCCGTCTTTGCGGTCGTATTGTGTGAAAACGAGGTTCCAGATTTCCACGAAGCGCTTGCAGTCGCACGCGGGATTGCACTTGCCGCCGGCGCAGGGCTGGCCGGTGGTGTCGAAGTATATCTCGGAACAGGGGCCGCAGGGGCCGTTTGGCCCGAGCGTTGGGGCGTCGGCCGGCCAGAAATTCTCGTCGGCTCCCATCCGCAATATTCTCTCAGGCGGCAGCCCCACGACCTTCTGCCAGATGTCGAACGACTCGTCGTCTTGCTCGTAAACCGTCACCCAGATGCGTGCGGGGTCGAGCTTCATCTCGTCGACGAGGAACTCCCACGCCCACTCGATCGCTTCCTTCTTGAAGTAATCGCCGAACGAGAAGTTCCCGAGCATCTCGAAGAATGTATGATGAAACGGGCTGATGCCCACGCGGTCGATATCGCCCGTGCGAATACATTTCTGGCAGGTCACCGCCCGCTTGAACGGCAGCCGGCCCTTGCCGAGGAACATTTCCTTGAACTGGTTCATCCCCGCGCCGGTGAACAGCAGCGTGGGGTCGTTTTCGGGCACCAGGGAGGCGGACGGGTAGACCGTGTGGCCTTTTGCCTCAAAGAACCTGAGGTAGCGCTCTCTGATATCCTGGGCTTTCATCTCGTGGTTGCTTTCTCCGTCGTGTACAGCTTGCCGAAATGTTGGCCTTGCAGGCGGCTTACTCATTTTCGGCGTCGGTGTCGGCCGGCTCGGTGGAATCATTATCATCTGCCGACCCGATGACGTCGGTCAGGCCGACCTTCTCGAGTATCTTCCTTTCGAGTTCATCGGCAAGTTCGGGCGTTTCTTCAAGGAAAGCTTTGGATTTCTCGCGCCCCTGGCCGAGGCGGGTTTCGCCGAACGAGAACCAGGAGCCGGTTTTCTCGACCAGATTGACCTCGATGCCGAGGTCGATCAGGTCGCCGGATCGGGAGATTCCTCTGCCGAAGATGATGTCGAATTCCGCTTTCTTGAAGGGTGCGGCCACCTTGTTTTTCACCACCTTGGCGCGGGTGCGGTTGCCGATCGCATTCTCGCCGTCTTTGATGCTGCCGATCCGGCGGACGTCTATCCGCACGGAGGTGTAGAACTTGAGTGCGCGGCCGCCGGGCGTTGTTTCGGGGCTGCCGAAGGTGACTCCGATTTTCTCGCGAATCTGGTTGATGAACAGCATCACGGTGCGCGACCTGCTGATGGCGGCGGTGAGTTTGCGCAGCGCCTGCGACATCAGCCGCGCCTGCAGGCCCACGTGCGTGTCGCCCATGTCGCCTTCGAGCTCAGCGCGCGGCACAAGCGCCGCCACTGAATCCACCACGATAACGTCCACCGCGTTGCTGCGGATCAGCAGCTCCGCTATGTCCAGCGCCTGCTCGCCCGTATCCGGCTGCGAAACCAGCAGGCCGTCGATATCAACGCCCAGCTTGGCGGCGTAGGCCGGGTCGAGCGCGTGCTCGGCGTCGATGAAAGCAGCAATGCCCCCGTTTTTCTGGGCGTTGGCCACCACCTGCAGGCTCAGCGTTGTCTTGCCGGAAGCTTCCGGACCGTATATTTCCACCACCCGGCCGCGCGGCAGCCCTCCCACGCCCAGGGCAATGTCCAGCGACAGCGAACCCGTGCTGATGACCGGCACCTTGACGCGTGAATCGGACCCTAGCGACATGATGGAGCCTTTTCCGTATTGCTTCTCGATCTGCGACAGCGCCCGATCGAGCGCACCTTTCCTCGCTTCCGCTTCATCTGCAGTTTTTTTTGCCATCTTGCTGTCCTTACCCGCTGAAGCAGCAGTCGGGGCGAGTTTGCCGCTTCAAGTTTCAGTGCCCGCTGCGCTGGTGCAGCGGCGCCTCCGCCAGCCTGTTGTATACCGGCCCTTCCGGCGTGAGCTTGCTTTCGAACAAGATCACCGACGCAACCGGCGATCGGCCCATATCCGCCGGCTGCTCGTTCTCGAGCGCGGCCAGCAGCTTGCGAACATGCCTGCCGCCTCGAACCCTGCCCAGCGTGATGTGCGGGCTGAATCTCCGGTTTTCCTTCGCGATGCCCAGCTTCTGCAGGCGGCTTTCGATTGCCTCGTGCAGCCTTGCAAGCGGGCCGCCAAGCTCGGCCCTCACTCCCACCCACAGCACGGCAGGCCGCCGGGGCGGAAACGTTCCCACGCCGCAGACTTCGATGTCGAACGCGTCGCTCTCCGCCGCAGCCTCGCCGAGCGCCGCCGCTATGCCGGCCACCAGTTCAGGGGCTGTTTCGCCGATGAACTTGACCGTCAGGTGCGTGTTTGCCCGTTGCACCCACTTGACGTCGGCTCCCACGGCCCGCAGGCGGTCGCGGATCGCGTCGATGTGGTCGAGAATGCGGCCGTCGAGTTCTATGGCGATGAAAGTGCGCATATCCGCCGCCTGAGGGCGCCGTCAGAACCGCATCATTGTTTCAAATTCTTCAAACCGCGCATCGATATCGGCGCGGCTGATACGCTGGAACGACGTCAGGCTGAATCCCTGCACGTTGAACGAGGCTACGACCGTTCCGTATGCGAGGGCTTTGCGCAGCGTCTTCGAATCGATCTTGCCGACGCTCGCCAGGTAGCCCATCATTCCGCCCGCGAAGCTGTCGCCCGCACCCGTCGGGTCGACCACCTCATCCAGCGGGTACGCCGGGATGCAGAACACGGTGTCGCCGTCGAACAGCACCGCGCCGTGCTCGCCCTTCTTGATGACAACGAACTTCGTGCCGTATGCAAGTATCTGCCGGCCGGCCTCCACCAGGTTGTGCGTGCCCGTCAGTTGCACCGCCTCGGCGTCGTTGATGACGATACCGTCGAGCTGCCCCAGCAGGTTCACGAGGCTGTCGCGCTCGTTTTCGATGTAGAAGTTCATCGTGTCGTTGACGGCCAGCTCCGGCGAGTCGAGCTGATCCAGCACCAGTTTCTGCAGGCGCGGGCTGGCATTTCCGAGGAAAACGAACTTGGAATCGCGGAAGCCGGCGGGGATTTTCGGCTCGAAGCTGCCGAACACGTTGAGCTGGACGTCGAGCGTTGTGGCGGCGTTCATCGCTCCTTCGTAAGAGCCGCGCCAGCGGAAAGTTTGCCCGCCGACAACTTCCAGCCCCGACAGGTCTATGTCTCGGGCCGCCAGCAATTCGCGGTGTTCAGGCGGAAAATCCTCGCCGACCACGCCGACCAGCCGAACGGGAGTGAAGAAACTTGCCGCGTAGGAGAAATAAGTTGCGGAGCCGCCGAGCACGTCCTCGACCACACCGTGAGGGGTTTGAACCGAATCCAGTGCGATCGATCCTACGGCCAGTAAAGCCATCAACCTGCCTTTCCGGGAAATCTTGCTCGCATTGACACGCCCCGCAAGCCGGGGCCGTCGGAATTCCTTCATCTCGCGTGTTGATTCGGGCCATGATAGCACGAAGCAGCCGGGGAATCAAGTAATTTCAGACGGGTCGTGGTACGGGCGAAGGGCCTGTGTACGCGGGCGTCTCGCCCGCATTTCTCGGTATCCTCAGGTGGCACAGACTGACACGGACTGCCACGGACGGCGAGAGCGCCCTGACCGCTTCGCGGGCCTCAGCCGTACCTGGGTGGGGGTGTCGTGCATGGCTTTGCACTTGTGGCTTACGCTTGCAAGCCCGTGATTGTGCGTGCCGTGCCGGCCGTTGTATGCCGTGCCAGCCGCATCCGCCCGTCTATGTGCGTCTTGTCCGCGTTCGTCCGTGTCTGTCCGTGCCGGCGGCTGGTCGCTGCAGGCGCCCGTCAGCGGCTTCGCCGCATACCTGCTGGTTTCGCTGAAACGGCCATTCCGGCCGGGCGACCGCATCCAGTTTCCGAATCTCGGCCTCACCGGCGACGTCCACACCACCGGCCCCATGTACACCATCCTCGACCAGGTCGGCGGAGCAATCGGCAGCGAGGAAGCCGTCGGCCGCCACATCCTGGTGCCGAATCCCCTCCTGTTCAGCCAGGTGGTCATCAATTATACGGTGCTGCAGGAAGCGGCCTACATGCTCGATGAAGTCGTTGTGCGAATCACCTACGATTCCGACTGGGAGGCCGCCGAGGGCCTGCTGCTGCGCGCGGCCAGGGAAATCACGGCCGACATCATCCAGGCCACCGGCGTTGCACCATACATCCGGTCCGACTTATACGACTACGGCGTCTACCTGCGGCTGCGGTTCCAGACACACGTCAAGGACCGCGTCGAAATCCAGTACAAGATCGTAAAGCAGATATTCCAGGAGATACAGCAGACGCCCGCGGTCGACCTCGCCATACCCTTCGTGTATTCATATCGTGCCGGGATGGACAAGCGCGACGAAGGCCCGCGCGAGCGTGAAGACAAGGAACTGCGCGACATCCGCGAAATCGCAGTGGAAAGCATCCAGCCGTCGCAGCCGCTTCCCGACGACAACGAAGTGAAGCAGATAGCACAAAGCATAGCCGCCCACGGCCTTCTGCAGCCGATAGTGCTGGTGCCCAAGCTCAATGAAAGCTGCTACGACATCCTGGCAGGCCATCTGCGGTTCGCCGCATGCAGGCACCTCGGCTGGAAAACGGTGC
>Ga0210003_1003737_pt1 | contig 12266 bp, 16 predicted proteins | sample LantaG_FD_182804 | JGI IMG/M metagenome (GOLD analysis project Ga0210003, IMG submission 182804) | Deep subsurface microbial communities from Baltic Sea to uncover new lineages of life (NeLLi) - Landsort_02402 metaG (SPAdes) (version 2) | ecosystem: Environmental > Aquatic > Marine > Oceanic >...
AAGGATAACCCACCCAACTATCATCGGAGGGATAAATTAACTTTTCAAACTGTGTTTTTTCAGGTTTTGCTGAGTGCTGGTAAGTATATTCTTTTCTTACTCTATATTTATCAATGTTTGGACTGTCTATATAGATATTGCCACTAAAAGCTCTAACTGAATCAATTACAATTTCTACTGCACCACCGGTCAGATTTTTAAAACCTATATATCTTATTGCATTTTTGCTTGCGTCAGCAATCCCTGATATATCTTTTATTACTTCCTTCCAGCATTCCTTATCCAGTGCGCCTGTATTTACTGTTTGCTCTGTATATGCAGCTTCCCCTATTCCAAAAGTAAATCCATTTGCATTGGCAACTTCTGAATAAATCCAGAATTTTAGGCTATCGTGTCCTGATAAATCCTTTACGTTTCCAGCCCCTAAGTCGTGGATAAAAGTTTCGTTTAGGGTAGATGAAATTAATTTTATTGCCTGTTCGCCCTGTTGTTTTTCATCAGAGGCTTCAGTTGAACCTGCCCCGCTTGGAGTATAATCTGTCTCAACTTCGCAGTTATCTAAAATGGTAGAATTAATTTCAAAATTATCAGAACCATAAGGATAAATACGAGTTATAAGTTCTGATGAATCTTCTTCCTTTTCGATGTAGTCCGAGTTTTTATCGTACCTAATTTGCAATCCCGTATGAGTTCCAATTTCTCTTTTTAGGTCTACTGTTCTATCCTGCGAGTGAAAATATAGTTCTCCACCGCACCGTTCAGCAAGTAAATTTAAAGCTTCTAAAATAGTAGTACGCTTATCAGTTCTTAGATATACAATCTCATCTATGTCGCAGTCCCCCGCTATCCACTCACAATCTGTTAATATATAATCAAGCAAGTAAGTCGGTGTTTTAAGAAGTGAAAATCTGTCTATAGTCAAATCTGTAAGCTCAAACATATTATGATACAGGCTTACATCAAAATAAGTTTTACCCTGTGATTTTATTTTCTTTAAATTCTTGGCAATGTATTGCTCATCAGATACATCAACATAACTTTCAGCAGATATATAATCATCGGGAAGTATCTGCATATTAGCTGTCCAAGCTCCATTAATTTCTTTAGTAGTTTTTAGAGTAATAGGTTTTGCTATTGAGATAACCGAATATGGGGGTTCTACATAAGGAGTTGTTTCTTCTGCATAAACATAAAAAATAAAATCATAATCAGGATATAATCCCCATTCCCCTTCAAAATAATCGGCCATATTCCCTGAATGTGTCGGAGAAGAACCATCAGCCGCAACCCTTAATAAATTATTAATATCTCCATCAGAATATTCCACCGATATACAATATTTGGTTCCTTCTACGAATAAATACTGTTCTGCACCTTCGAAATCAAAAGTTATTAAATTAAAAGATTCAGATAATGTAGTAATATCAATAGTATTTGAAGTAGTCAATAAACTATCAGGGATACTGCTTATTCCATAAATTCCAGAATGAGAATATAGTTTAGCAACGATATTACCTGTCGGACTGCCACATTTTTTTAAATACCACTTACAGGCGACAAGATTCCCCGTTTTTCCAGTAAAAGATTGATCGCCTTTACCGTCTACATAATAATAATAAAAGGACTCATCATAATTACGCTCATCGTAACTATCTACAAGTATTATATCTGCCATTATGTTTTACTCCTTATAAGTACAATATCAGGTCTAACGTGCCGTGCCGATACCTGATTAATCCTTATACCGATTAATGCCTCATCTAAAGTAAAAGCAATAATCCCAGCTTCTATTTCTTCAGTAAAATCAATTTCATCGGTGTAATAAATCCCACCGTATTTGCTAAATTTAACTCCGTTCATTAGTAGAAATACACCTTTCTCCAATTTAGATTTATAGAAATATCGATGGTTTCATCGTCGCTCCCGACGGCTAACTCATTACTATCTTTAGCTAAAATTATAAATTCAGCTTTACCCTGTCCCCCATCGCCAAAACCTATCGGACTTAATGCTCTGTTTAGTTTTATAGTCTCATTTTTAGAATCAAGTTCTAAACTGTCGCCAATTCCAAATGATTTAGCTATATCAAACCTGTTACCTACTATGTTATTATTTTCCATATAGACATGAGTTTGTGCCTGATTAAATGTTATTGTAATAATTGGATAGGCATAATAATGACCGCCATTTGCGATTATACGAGTATCATCTTTTATGGTTATCTGATTAGTAGGTGGTGAAGTATCGGGTTCGCTGTCAAGAGTGGTATCATAAGCAAAGGGGTCATTGCAGGTAAATTCTAAATTTACTAAAGCATAATTATCCCTCTGCTCAATTATGGGACTGTCAAGATATTGGACATTCCAGTACCGGTCTAATTGTTTTGAGGTAATAAGTTCCTTATCATTATCGGAATATAAAAAGGCAGCCAATTCCTCAATTTTAGAAGTCAAATCATCATAATCGGTACATTCTATAAAGCCATATAAAATAAGGTTGTTTGTAATAAATTTCTTACTTGCCTGAATAAGCCCATATCTTTTAGGAATATCAATAGTCTTTTGCGATTGCCGTGGTATCAGTGGTTTTTTAATGTCATAACAATAGAAGTCTTTCGTTGACAAGTCAGTGCCATCAAATTCAGCGTCAAATAAAGTACCGAATATTTGAATATAACTCATATCTTTATGCCCTTTCCAATTAATTTTCCTTTTGTTTCATCAAAAAGATATTTGTTGGTTTCTTCATAGATAGTCCGACCATCGAGTGTAAGAATATTTTGTATTAATATTGGTTGTGTTTTATCTCTTGATACATTGCCTTTACCATTTGCAACTCCCCATAAAGCATTAATTAAATTACCCTGCTGGCTATCATTGAGTATCATCTCTCCTTCGTGTGCAAGTATGGGAATTACCCTGCCTGTTTGAGGCACTACCATACCACCTGCTGCCTGTGGAATATCGGGCATACCTACAATACCGCCAGTATCGTAACCTACTATGCCGCCCATTGCTTTACCAGAAACTGCCCCCAAAGCCTCATAATATTTTCTAACAGTTATTTTTACAGTTTTATCTTTTATTCGTCCCAAATCATCTAGTACACTCTGAACAGCTTTTGGAACTCCGGTAGCATCAACACCAATAACTACTGTCCTTTCTCTCAGGTCATAATCAAGTTCTAAACCAACTTCCTCGCCTTTATCTATTATCTGCTGCCCCTGTAAACCAAAACTTTTACAAAGTTCTACAAAACTATCTATTCCATTATCTGCGGCTTCCTGGAAATATTTGGTCAAATCTATTTCCATTTCTTCAGCTGTATCAAGAATATCTCTGCCACTTAAACCAAATCCTATAGCCATTGCAATAAATGATTCAAGACTTGTAGTTTTAAATTCAACTGCTTTTAGACCTGATTCAATGAATCCTTTTTGCAATATTTTATTTTGTTCTATTGCTGCGGCTTCTTGTTCTGCTATTAAATCACCCTGAGCCAATGCTTTAGTATTCTGATTGTAAATAAGCATTCCCCAGTTCAGCATTTCCATATAATCATCGTTCACTACTTTTATTTGTTTATCTAAGTCTTCCTGTGAGGCTGTATAAGATTTTGTTGTAACTATTATGCCTTTTGCTGCATCATCAGCTCCTTTTTGAGCGTTTGTTTTTGCTATAGTTGCTTCTAAAATTTGTTTCTCGGTAGATTCAGTATTGGATATAACTTTTTGATAATTCTCATTTGCCTTAGTTAAATTTTCTTGAGCGTTTATATTTGCCAAAATAGCTTCATTGCCCCCACCCGTTGTAACGGTATGGGTTTTCTGCATCTCATCAAGTTTTTTTAATTCTTCTTTATACTTTTTGGTTGATTCCTCTAAGGCATATTGATTATTGTAGAATTTAAAAGCAGCTTCGATTATTGCATTAAATCCACCTTCTACTTGATTTAGGGTAAGTCCTAATTCTGATAACATTCTTATATATTCTTTAGGAGATACTGCTCCACTTTCTAATGCATCATTTAGATTATCTAAGGCTTCTTTTGTTTCTTCTGCTGCTTTTTCTAATTCCTCTTCGGATAATGCAACTTCTTCAGTTACGATTTTACCCTCTCCCATAGCTTTAATATATTCTCTTAATTGCTGCTTAGTAAATGCATCAAATTTTTCACCCATAGCACCTGTGGCATAAGTTGTCTCTTCAATATCAATTCTGCCATTTTTTGTAGCATCTCTAAGTTCATCAACTCCAATTGCAAAACCTTCTGTACTTAATGTACCGTCTTGTAAATCTTGGATTAATTTAATCATTAAAGAAGAGGCAATAGGAAGTTCATCGGAATAATTTTTAATATATATCTGTGCGGATTTAAAAGCTTCACCTGCACCATAAGTACTAATCATAGTTTCTTCTTCGGCAGCCTTGAGTTCTTTCATCTTCTCAATCGTTCCATGCATACCGAGATTTTGAAGGTCTGTAATTTCAATAGTCCCTTCTGCTAAAGCTTGATAAACCTTTATGGTATCAGACAGACTGGTTACAGCATATCCTACTTGTTTCCAGGGTAAGGGATTTATTGCCCTAAGTGCTTCGCTCCCAAATTCACCCCATTTAGTATTCATTTCATCAAGTTTTCCGGCAGTTAAATCAATTGCAGTACCTATGGCAAGTATACCGGCTATTATTACTGTAGTTGGACTTGAAAGCCATAATGCCCTTAATTTTCCTACAGCACCGGCAAGTAAAAGTACGCTACCTGCAGCACCCAAAATAGCACCACTATATTTTATAAGTGTAACAGTAGCTTCTTTGTGCGTTTGTATAAACTTGGTAAGTCCAGTTACATATTTTGTAATGGAAGGTATAAGTTCACTACCTAATGCAATTACAACAGCATTGGCATTATTCTTTAGCAGTTTCATTTGAAAGTCTAAGGACTTTGACTGTTCTTTTAAGGCTACATCAGTAGCATCGGCGGTATCTTTAAAGTCTGACATAAATCCGGTCAATTCTTCATAGCCTGCACCGAGTAAAGCGTTTGCGCCCTTAACAGCCCTTATCTCCGGTATTAATTCGAGCATCTTGGTAATGCTACCACCCGTTGCGTCCTGTACTAATTTTAAAGTACCGGCAAGGCCAAGTTGTTTTAATGCCATCTCCCCTGACTCATAGCCTGTGTTTTTAAATACCTGTGCAAGGTCATCGGTAGGTTTTAACATTGAGGTCATAAGTCTTGATACAGCAGTACCGGCTTCGGAAGCGTTAAGACCTTTGATTGTCATATATGCAATTGCACCTGATAACTCCTCAAAACTAAGTCCGGCTGCTTTTGCCATACCCAAAGAATCGCCAATAGTAGAAGATAGCTCTTCAAAGGTTATTACACCTTTATCAACAGTCTTAAACATTGTATCGGATACCCTACCCGCTTCTTCTGCACTAAAGCCATAAGTATTTAGAACGGCTGTAATTCCTTTAGCACTTGTTGCGGTATCAGTCATACCGGCACTTGCAGCTTTAGCGGAAGCCTCCAGTACCTTTAAACCATCTGCACCGGCAAAACCAGATGAAGCAATATCATAAAGTCCATCTGCTAATACCTTTGCAGACTGCGGTAATTTGGTAGATAAGGTTAAAACTGCGTCAGATTGCTTTTTAAATTGAGCTTCTGATAGTTTGCTGATAGAGTTGACATTATACATTGAAGTTTCAAATTGGCTGGCCATCTTAACAGAAGCTATACCAATACCTGCTACAGCACCGACCATAAGGCCACCTGCCATCATAAATTTAGTAGAGTTAGCAGTCAGGCGTTGACCCATAGTATTTATTTGATTATCGGCAGTCGCAAGTTTGGTTTGTGCGGCCATTAATCCCTGATCTAATTTTTGAGTATTTAAGCCGATTTCGGCGAAAATTGTACCTAAGTTAAAAGGCATAGTTATTTCCTTTTCTTTTTAGTAGAACATTTTTTCATCATTGTTTTTAAATCGTCCTGGTTTTTTGCATTACTTTTCAATTTCCAGCATAGGTATTCGGCTGCCTCATCAATGCAAAATCTTGTATATAAATCCTCAATACCGAGCATATCCGAAACAGCCTTACCATTATTTTTTGCGAGTATTGCTATTCGTTTGAAATTCTGTGAGCGCGCGAAAGGGTAAGAGTCCAGCTACTCCATGCTGGGCGTAAGTAAGGATTGCTACTTTTTGAGTGTCAGTTATTATATCTTTTACATCTTCCCATTTTGGCTCAAGCAAAACTTGCTCACATACAATATCCAGTATTTGAGCATACTTTTTTATATCTGCCCTTTGCTTGCCTTCGTAGATTTCCTGAACAGCACCAAGAAGAGTATTCGGCAGTACATCACTTTTGCATAATTCCAACAGTGATAGTCTTTTTAATCTTGCACTGAATGGTTTACCACTTTCAAAAGCTGACAATTCTACAACCTCGCCATCTTTAAACATCTTTCGTACTTTCTGCAAGTCATCAATATTTGTAGGTTTTAATTCTTTATTTTCCATATATCACCTAAGATGTTAAATCTATGTCATCAACTTCATCATGTGTCCAAGCACCTTCAACGGGTGAACTGGAATCATTCCTTCTTGCCTCTAAGGTGTACTGTTCGTTTGAAAATGTTTGCTGTCCTGCTGAACGTGAACCAAGTCTGCCCCGCTTGCAATATGCAAATTCATGCTTCATAAATCCGTCCTGTGTTGATTCACTGTCTGATTCAGTATAATTTGCCTGCCATACTTCCAGCCTGAATGGGGAAGGCAGTTCATCATCACTTATTGGAGCTTCCCATTTATCATTGCCATCAGCACCGACTCCTACACTACCACCAACAATCAAGACTTTAAGAGCCGCCTCTACAGCAGCGAGATTTAGAGTAATATTTACACCCAGGAATGTATCACTTTCTTTTACCACTGCCTTAATGACATCTCCACCTCTATGTATAATTTCTGCCCCATCAATATAGGCCGGTGCAATATCCATCGACTGTATCATTACGGAAGGTACTCCAGTTGCAGCCGGAGTTCCAATTACTGAACCGTCATCATTTTCTGCTGTCACGCGAATTTCACGAATCCCCTCTATTAATGCCATTGTTTTCTCCTTTTCTTTTGCAATAAAAAAGAAGCCCTAACGAGCTTCTTATATTTGATATTAAATTTTATATATTAAACTCTCAATGTCTTGCCATTGCGTAATTAAAGTAGAGCGTTTTCATTAAGAGATTTCTTTCCTCATCATGCCAGTCTGCTAAAACTCTTTCAAATTCAGGTCTAAAAAACCTTGCAGGTGATTCATCTGTTGATAGTGTTATCTTGTCTAATTTCTGTTTAACTTTTAATACAAGTGCATCAAGAGTAATAAAAGAACTTGGAGCATAGATATATACTTCAAAGTGTTGCTGCGAACCTTTAAAATTATTTGGTACTGGAGATTCTTCACCCATTTTGACAACACAATAAGGAGTTAAAACTTCAACAGGTGCCAAGTATGGTTGATATAACCTATTGCCAAACTCGGTAATTTCTTTTAATTCTGTAATAATTGCTTTTCTCATTTTAAAATATATCCTTTTTCTACTCCATGACCGCAACAAGCAGATTTAGTGTTTTTTATATAACCCAAACAAGCGTCATATCCTTCTTTGGTCGGCATTTTTCCACATTTAATACATGGTCTTGTGTCATTAAAAACTTCTTTATTATCCGAATAAATCCACATGTGTTTTAACAAATCATATTCGATTTTATGTCCTCTACTATGTGCCCAAGCCGACAATTAAGCCCCCATAATCTTTTTAACACCATTATAAAAACTATCTTTATATTTATCCCTTGCTTCTTCAAGAATTGCATATTTGCGGTCATGCGCTAATTCCAAATATACACCATACGACATCGAATGGGCTATAAAAATCATAAGCATAAATGGATTATCCCAAAAACTACCGCCATGAAGTCCAGCTCTTGCAAGGCCAGATTGCTTGTGCCATACATTATGCGCTCTTTTTCTTGCATAATTCTGCATATTTACACCAGTCACACGAGCAACACCTTCACAACCCGCTCTCTTTTCTAAAGCCCATTTATTCAAATTTCCGAGTACGATTCCAAGTCCTGACATTAACCCACCTTTAATAATTGTAAATGAAATTCTCTATGCTCTTTATGATTTTTAAATAGCCTTAAATTTTCAATTCTATTATCATTTCTGATACCATTAATATGATGTATTATTTCTTCTTTTGTTAAATATCTACCCAAAAACTTCTCCATTACAAGGCGGTGTTCGCAAACATAGCCATCTTTAACACAAAAGGGGTGTTCTGGTTTGAGTATTAATATATAGCCACCACCTCTACAAATTTTTCCGCCATTCCAATTCCAATGTTTTTCACCTACTTGAGCTAACTTCATTTTCTCTATAGTTTCTTTGGAATGCTTTTTACCTATTAAAGACTGCCTCATTCTATCAATGTACTCTTGGGTACGTTTTTTACCTCTATTGGCTAAACCTATTTTTCTTCTATGCTCTTCTGTAAATGGTTTTAGTTTTTTACCTAAATGAGATTTGCTTAATTTTTCTTTGTATCCTTCAGAAAGTTTCAGACCTTTATTCCAGGTAGGTTTCCCTATATGAGCCAAACTCATTTTAAGTTTTGACTCATCTGACATTTTAGTACCTTTTTTCATTTTATTACCTCCGTACTAAGGTGGGGACTGAGTACGCAGCCCCCATTTATATTAATTATATTATATCATAAAATCTATGTAATTTCTTCTATTTCCAGTTCCCTAAAGACTATTTGACCCTGTGTTAAAACGTCTTTTACGTCTACTATTTTATAAGTATGCCCATTATAATCAAACGTATCTAAAAATGTTTCGTTTTCAGATTCAAAGTCTGAATTATAAATCGCTATAGCCTTTTGTGTTTTCTTAACTGTCCAGCCAGCTTCACTAATATTAACTACTTTTGTATATCTAAGTTTTGCATAAATTCGTACGTCCTGGCTTGCTAAAGTTGTTACAGTTTCTAACCACCCACCCGCTCCGTCATCACTTCGAGTTGTACGTGAAATAATTATAGACGCTTTATTCTGGTTGATTATTCTATCCTGTTGAAGCCTTATATCTTCGTAAATTTCCATTTTACTCCAATAAAAAAGAGCCTCGAATGAAGCTCTTTAATTAATTAAATTTTTATTTTTATTTAAATATCACAATTCGATGTGTTTTGCAACCATTCTTTGGTTGCTTCTATTGTCCTATGTTTTATTTCTTTTCTTCCTTTATAACTACTAAATTTTTCATTTATTTTCAATAATTCATAATTTAAAATTTTCCTTAAACCTCTTCGATTCATTTGTCTTATTACATCTCTACGAATTGGAATAATTAAACCATAGATATCTTTAAACTTTTTATATTTAATCTTTATAACATAACTTTTATCTGCAAACATCTTATAACGATTGTGCGATAATATAACATCAAAATCAAACTTAGGATTTACTTTATTAATTTCTTCTTCAATAAGTTTTCTTGGTAAATAATTCATATAATAATTATAACATCTATCGTTCTAATTGTATATTTTTACTCTGTTTATAACTCCAATATTTTTGTGCGCAATATTCCCTACTCGATTTATCCATCGGCAAGTCTTCATCACCTAATTTTACACGTCCTGAGAATCTCGATAGAGCCATTTGGTATTTCCATAATTCTGCTACCGCATCGAAAAAATCATGGTATGTAAATTTTGCCAGAACTGTATCAGGTATCGTATATCCTGTGTCAAAAGTTATTATTCCATTTTCTACATCTACAGTATAATTGGTATCAGCTATTACGGTGTCATCGCCATCGGTTAAAACTAAATTCATAATATAATTATAATCTATTGAATAGACTTTGCTGACATTATCATAAGCGTAATCCTCTGCATAAATCTGTAAGTCTTCAATATAGTGCCTATCTGCATTTAGCCAGCGTTCTATAATAGCGTCACTACAAGTATACGGTGCAGTTGCGTCCTCTATATAATTTCTAACTATTGCGATAATTGGTTCGGTCATTTTACAAACCCCGCTTCTAATTTAACTAATTTTTTATAATAAATACTTTTATTGTGTTTGCGTAATTCATCTCTTAGGTGCCAGTTGTGAATCATATAAAAATCCTTTATATACTCACTGGTAAAATCCTTGTTTATAACTTCATGTAATTTATTGACTATCTGTTCATTATAATACAAAGTATAATGGCAGTGTAAATATCTTAATCCTGTACGGTATTTGAAAATTTTTGTAACTCGTCGCTGAACGTGCTTACTGTGTCCGTCATGCCAATCTACAATTCCAAAATCTGTTTTAAGTTCCGGTATATCACCTATCAAGACTTCATCAGCATCAATGTTTAAGACGGTATCACCATCTGCCAGTGGTTCAAGATATAAGTTTCTTTTTGCTACTTCGGCAAGTCCGGGTGCAAGAATAAGTTCAACTTTATCTGATAATTTATCCAAATAATCTAAAGTCCCATCAGTTGAATAATTTATATCACATGGAAAATCATCATAAGCACCATCAACTGCGATAATCTTATCCACTTTGTCAATTATGGACTCTACACATTCTTTGATAAGCGGCATATCATCGAAGCAAATTATTGTTGCTACTAACATATTTTAACATTCTTTATCTTTTTTAGAACCAAACAAATATTACAATTTACTTTATCAGTTGTTAAAATCTTTTCGCCTTCTTTTTCTGTAACACTCTCCCAGAGATTATTTATACAAGCCTTAATTTGTTGTTTAAATACATATAAACAAGTACCACTAATTAACTCCCTAATCGCAGCACGGTTATAAAACTTAACCCATTTTAACCATTCACCTTCACCGTATCCATAGGGTAAAGTAAGGATTATCATACCGTTGTCTTTAATTACTCTTGCCATCTCTTTTAAGGCTGTAAATGGTGCTTCCGGGTCATAAACAGTATCACTACTATAGGGAGTCTCTACAAGTCCGTAATGCTCTAAAGCACTAATACAGGTAACTACATCAAAGGACTTATTTTTAAATGGGATATTGCGAGCATCTGCTTTTATAAATTTATCATACGAAACACCATAGTCAAGAATATCTATACCATAAGCGTCAAATCCCAGCTTGTCCATCTCCAGTAGGAATGAACTATAACTACAACTTACGTCCAATATTTTGGCTGGAGGTTCAGGTATGTTATCAAAAACAAATGGTATCTCTACACATCTCTCTGAATTTGAATTTATATCCGATCCCCCTATTACCCTTACCAATGACATTATGTTATATTTCAAATTTCTATCCTCTTTCTATTATGTCCATATTAAGTTTCTTATTTGATTCAATGCAAGGTATAAGGCATAGTCCATATCCCATAGCTTAATAAGTATTTGATAATATTCTTCTCTTTTCCTAATAATTGTTCTACCCTGTTCGGTCGTTAGATCTTTACTGTCATGATGTCTTATTACTCCCAAACAACCGATTCTTTTCCTAGCAACAATTAAAGACGAATCAACTGTCTCGTGGACTTTTCCTGTATAAAAAGTATATGGGTCATCCTTAAATAGAACTATTGCCCCTGTGTTGGGATTATCAAGAACTTCTGTATTCTTTAAATCAAGCCAATCGCCACGATGATGCATCAACATTGTCTTGTAAGCATCAAAGTCATCTGTTTCAATAGCTTCTCTAATTATTTTCATATCAGAATTACTAACCCAATAATCAGGACTCAAAAAGAATATCCAATCTGGATGGCACGCAATACTACAGCATCTTAAAGCAAAATTTTTAGCTCTCGAAAAATCATGTTCCCATAAAAACCTGAATACTTTAACACCATTTGCTTTTGCTATTTCTACCGTTCTGTCCGTGCTGCCAGTATCAACCAATACAATTTTGTCAACGAATTTTTTATGATTATCAATCCAGAATTTGACATGTTTTTCTTCATTGTAACTAATAGCCAGTAATACTAATTTTTTCATTTTACTATAATTTCATTTCGGTTAATCTTTATTGAATATTTTGATTTTTTACTGTAGTGTCCGATTGCCAATGCTCCACAGAAAAGTTTATTCCCAAATCTTTCTTCAAATATTTTTTTGTTTTCACCCCTAATATTAGGATTAATAAAACAACAGCCAATTCTTAAAGATTCACAGGATAGATATA
>Ga0210003_1003738_pt1 | contig 12262 bp, 10 predicted proteins | sample LantaG_FD_182804 | JGI IMG/M metagenome (GOLD analysis project Ga0210003, IMG submission 182804) | Deep subsurface microbial communities from Baltic Sea to uncover new lineages of life (NeLLi) - Landsort_02402 metaG (SPAdes) (version 2) | ecosystem: Environmental > Aquatic > Marine > Oceanic >...
TCTCTCTCTCTCTCTCTCTCTCTCTCTCTCTCTCTCTCTCTTTCAAAACACATGCCCGCATCATCCCTCCCCGTCGTTCTCTCTCGCTCACCCCGCTCTTCCGAACCCCCACTCTCTGAAAACAAAAAACACAATCCCAATCCCAGTGGGCATCGATGCCGACGCCGAGCGCTCCGCCGCCCTGCTCAAGGAGCTCGAGGGCAAGGACGTCGCCGAGGTGGTCGCCGCCGGCCTGACCAAGCTCGCATCGGTCCCTTCCGGGGGCGGCGGCGGCGGCGGTGGCGGCGGCGGCGGCGGTGGCGGCGGAGGCGGCGGCGCTGCGGCCGAGGAGAAGAAGGAGGAGGAGAAGGAGGAGGAGGAGGAGGGTGACGACGACATGGGCTTCTCGCTCTTCGACTAGATTTAAGTTCAATCTTTTTTCTTAATCTAGTTTCTTCGTTTTCCATCTGACTGTCGTTTCCTTTTGCTTCTTCATTTGATCAAAGAGGACGAGGGAGAGAGAGAGAGAGAAAGAGAGATAGCGTGCTCTTATGCTCTGAGGTGGACGTTTTGATTTGTGTGTAAAAGCTTCGATTTGACGGCCACCCCCCTCCTTTCCGCTTTCCTTTGGAACCAAAAAAAAAATTAGATCTTTTGCTTTTGTTTCGTTTTTGCTTTTTTGCAGTTTTGTTTTCTCTTTCTCTCTTTTTTTAATTTACACGCTCCGACGCGGCACCAGCCTCACGGCGGCGTCCACGAGCCGGTAGTTGAAGACGGCCCTCGTCCGCAGCGGCGGGAGGGCGACAGGCGCGGAAGAACAGAGGGAAGAAGAGAGGGAGAGCGGCGCGAGCGAAGGCGCCGTTGCTCCCTCTCCTTCTCCTTCTTCTCCTTCTTCCTCTCCTCCTTCCTCCTCTCCGCCTCCTCTAACCGTCACCCCTCGCCTCGCGACCAGCACGCCGCTGACGTCGATCGCGGCCCCCGAGGCCAAGGGCCGCGTCGTCAGCTCGACGGTGGCGGCGGAGCGCAGGGCGGCGAGCCACGGAGGAGAGGAAGAGGACGAAGAAGAGGGCTTGCCCGCTACTCCGTCGCCGTCGTCTCCTTCGTCGTCGTCGTCTTCGTCTTCCTCTCCTTCGTCCAAACCTCCTCGCGCCTCGTCCCCGGGGACGCAATCCGTCCTCGCGATCACGCACGAAGCAGCCGCCCCCAGCACCTCGCGGGCGACGAACGCCGCCCACTCGCCCTCGCTGCGGGCGGCGGCCTGCAAGGCAGAGAGCGAGTCGAAGACGAGCGCGGTGTTTCCGCTCTTTTCGTCCTTTCTGCCTTTTTCGTCTCCATCTTCTCCGTCTCCTCCTCCTCCTTCTCGCTCGACTGCCTCCTGGATCGCCTCCGCCGCCCGTTTCAGTCCCGTGGCCCCGCACGACTGCATCCGCATCGAGTCGGGCATCCACAGGGCGTCGTCGTCCCAGAGCGGGACGACGGAAAGAAGCGAGGAAGAAGAAGAAGAAGAAGAAGATGAAGAAGAAGAAGTAGAAGAAGAAGAGGCCCTCGAGGCGCTCGGAGAAACCGAAACCCCGAGCTTCTTCAAGACCGCCTCGTGGTGCTCCCTCGACTCCGCCGCGGCCACCAGCACGACCCTCCGGCCGTCGTCCCTGAGGCACTTGATTAGCAGGTGCGAGACCACGAAGGCGGCGTCCGCGCCCAGGGAGTCGGAGACGAGGACGAGGCCGTGGAGCCTCGGGGAAGAAGAAGAGGAGGTCGAAGGAGGAGGGATGGCAGATGCTGATGCTCCAGTTCTCGTTCTTGCTGCTGCAGCTGCTGCTGCATCTGCTCCCGCGATTGCACTCCCGGCGCCGCAGAGGATGGTGCGCGGGAGCACTGCTGCGAGCGCTGCGTCCATTTCCCGGAAGTTGGAGCGGGCGAAGAGGGGCGCGAGGTGAAGGAGAGAAAGAAAAGAGACGAGCTAGTAAAAAAAAAATCAAAAGAAGAAGTGACGACGAAACGGTTTTCATTTTTTCGTCTTTTTTCCTCGTTGCATTTGCTCCTCTCGTCGGAGCTCAAGCACTGCTTTCAAAGACCTATCTCAAGCACTCGGCGCGACCTCCTTGACTCGCTCGTGACGCCACTGCTAGAGCACGGCGAGAAGCAGCGTCCAGCGTCGCGAAAACCGGAGGAAGAAAGAGCGAGAAAAAAAGAAGAAGAAAAAACTCGATGGCGCCGCCGACGCCATCGAGTTCGACGCGAACCTCCCCACTCCGCGTGCCGCTCGTCCCGCTCCCGGACGACGCGCCGCTGCTCGGTGAGTGCAGAAGAGGTCAGCCCGGTTCCTCCTGGAGTTTTAAAACCACTCGACTCACCTCCAAAACACGCTCGAAAACCCGCAAAAAACGCAAAACAAAAAACCATGCAGGTGGATTCGACGCCGACGACGACGACCTCGGCCTCGGCCTCGGCACGTCGGTCGCCGCAAGGCCGTGGGGCGCGCAGACCGAGAACAACGCCATCGACGACGACGACCCTTCCTTCCTTCCTCAGTACGGCAGAGGAGGAGCTGGAGGAGGTGAGGATGCCACGACGAGCTTCAACAACAACAGCAGCGGCAACCTCGAGCAGGAGGAAGACACCTCGACGGCGCGGGGCCTGCTCGCGAGCGGCGGGCGCGCCCTCGCCGCGGCGCTCGCCGCCGCCGCGGGCGTCCGCCGCAGGGGCCAGCAGCAGAAGGGCTGGATCCAGCAGCAGGAGCAGCCTGTTCAGCAGCAGCATTTCAGGCGGCGAAACAGCAGCACCTTCCAGCAGCGGGCCCGTCGGGGGAGCGGAGCGAGCGAGGAGACGACAGCGGCCCCGTGGTGGCGCGGCGGCTCGCACGCCAACCACGTCTTCTCCCGCTCGGAGCGCGCGGCAGCCGCGGAGTTCGAAGGGGTGGACTACCTGCCGCCGGACTCGAGGGTCTACAGGAGGTGGCTGGCGGCGCAGCCTCACGGGTAAGGAATTTGGTTTTTTCTTCTTCTTTTCGGGTTTTTCTTTTTCACTCATTCTCTCTCTCTCTCTTTCCAATTACCCTTCTTTTCTCCCTTCTCCGCGCACGCAGCCGCCAGTGGGACCGCTGGCTGATGATGGGCCTCATCGGCGTCTCCGTGGGCGCCCTGGCCTCCCTGCTCAAGGCCTGCATCGCGGTGCTCTCGGCCGCGAGGTACCGGGGCCTCACCTGGCTTCTTTCCTCCGCCGCTTCTTCGAGTTCTTCAAGTTCTCCTTCAACACACGCTGCTCCGACCCGCCGTTCGGGAGCCTGGAGCCTCGCCCTGGCCTGGCTCTACGGCTCCGGCTTCACCGCCCTGTCGTCCACGCTCGCCGCCGCCCCCGTCGTGCTGTTCGCGCCCGCCGCGGCCGGCGCGGGCGTCGCCGAGGTCATGGCGTGCCTTAATGGTGTCGTCGTCCCCTCTGCCTTCTCCCTGCTGACGCTCGTCGTCAAACTGACTTCTGCGGCGTTCGCGGTCGGCGGCGGGCTTCCAGTGGGCGCGGAGGGCCCCATGGTCCACATCGGCGCGCTGGTCGGTGGAGGTCTGTCGCAGGGCTCGTCGACGACGCTCCGGGCCACAAGCCCCTGGTTCGCCCGGTTCCGCAACCCCAAGGACAAGCGCGACTTCGTGGCAGCGGGTACGGCCGTCGGCATCGCCGCGGCCTTTGGGGCCCCCATCGGTGGGTTGCTCTTTGCCTTTGAAGAACTGTCCGTCCCTTTCTCTGCGGCTCTGGCGGCACAGATCTTCTTCGCGTGCGTCGCCGCAGTCCTTACCGTCGACACCCTCCGCTCGGCCGGCGCCGCGGCCGTGAAAGGAGGCGGAGAGGGGCGCGCGCTCTTCGGCCTCTTCGACGGCGCCGCGTCGACGGTGCTGTTCGAGGTCAGGACGCAGCTGGCCAACCACGTCGCCTCGATGGTCCCGGCCGCCGCGATCGGCGTGGCCTGCGGGCTGCTGGCGGTCGCGTTCACGAGGGCGATCCTGCGTGTGGCGCTGTTCCGGAGGGAGAATGGAGGTGGTGGTGAGAGGTCGACGACGACGGCGAGAGGGAGCGAAGGAAACAGCAACAGCAGCGTCTCTCAGAGGAAGCCGCGGGTGAGGCTGGCAGAGGTCGCCCTGGCCGGGGCTCTCTTCGCCTCGTTCGCGATTCTCTTGCCTCTGCTCTTCGGGTGCACGAGGGCGGATTGCGTGCTTCCGGCGCTTTCGGGAGGAGCAGGAGGAGAAAGAAATGCTCCCTCTCCCTCTCCTTCTCCCTCTTCTTCTTCTTCTTCCTCATCCTCTTCCTCTTCCTCCTCCTCCGGTTCCCTGTTCCCGCCCCCGCCGATCTGCCCCGTGCCCGCATGGGCCTCCGACGCCCGCGGTAAAGGCAGGGATGCCAAGTGGAGGGTGGTGGACGCCGACGTCGAGCCCTTTTTGTGCGGCGACAGGAGGAGGCTGCTGCCGACGGCCGGGAGCGGCGGCGGAGGAGGGGGCAGCGACGGGCCGACGACAAACGGAACTCTTCCGAGGCCTCCTCCTCCTTCTTCCTCTTCCTCTTCCAAAAACAACTCGACTGATGCCCCTTCCTACAACCAGCTCGCGACCCTCTCCTTGCTCTCGGGCGAGGGCGTCATCCGCAGGCTTCTGTCTAGGGGCACGCACCGGGAATTCGGTTACTTGGCGCTGGCCGCGACGGCGGCCTTGCACCTCTGCGGCGCGGCATGGGCGGCGACGGCGCCGCTGGCGTCGGGGCTCTTCGTGCCGATGCTCGTGATCGGGGCTGCCGTCGGGAGGTTTGTGGGGCTGGCGCTGGTCGACTTGGTGGCCCTTTTCGGGGGAGGTAAGGTTGATTTTTTTTGAGAGAGAGAGAGAAGAGAAAGAGCGAAGAAGAAACAAAAACTCACTTTTTTTTCGTCCTTTCCTTCGAACTCCAAAAAAAACAAACCAAAACCAGGCTCCCCCGGCGCCCCTCCAGGCGTCTTCTTGCCCCCGAGCCCCTGGGCCTGGGCAGACCCTGGAGCGTTCGCCCTGCTGGGGGCCGGGGCCTTCATGGGAGGGGTCACGCGGCTGACGGTGGCCGTCGCCGTCATCATGATGGAGGTCTCGAACGACGTGCGCCTGCTGCTGCCGCTGCTGGTGGCCGTTTTGGCCGCCAAGACGGTGGCCGACGCCGGGTGCGGCGAGCCGCTCTACCACGGGATGCTGTCGGTGAAGTGCGTCCCCTTTCTGGGGCCGGCACCGCCGAGGGCCGCCGCCCCCCTGGACCTGGTTCCGGCGGCGGCCGCGGCGGCCTCCCCCGTGGCCTGCGCCGCGGAGAGGATGCCGGCCTCGCGCGCTCGCAGCCTGCTGAGGGACACGGCGCATGCGGGCTTCCCCGTGGTGAGGCCCACGCCCGCGGGCGAGGTCTTTGTCGGGATGGTGGCGAGGGAGCACCTGCTGGTCCTGCTGCGGCGCGCTGCGGCGATGGCGGCTAGGTTTTCAAGTATCTCTAGTACTACGACTAGTAATGCCGCTGCTGCAGCAAACCTCTCGACTTCGTCCCTGCCCGACGTCCCCTACGAGGAGCTCAACAGGCACTTCGTCTCGGCGGAGGGCCGCGCGCTGCTGTCGGAGCAGCAGCTCGCGGTGATGAGGGGCCCCGCGGCGGAGCTGACGATGAGCGGCGTTGGAGAAGAAGGAGAAGGAAATATTCAAACTTCTTCTTCTCTTCCTCCTCACACCTCTTCTTCCCCGTCTGAAATCGACCCGGAGCTCGACCTGACCCCTTACATCAACACCTCCGCCCCCGCGGTCCCCCTGGGCTTCTCCCTGGGAAGGGCCTACGCCCTCTTCGTGACTCTGGGCCTGAGGCATCTGGTGGTCGTCGACGCGCACAACAGGGTCCGAGGGCTGCTGTCGAGGAAGGACCTGCTGGGTTTTCGGTTGGACGAGGCCGCGGCGAGGACGGCTGCGGCGGCTGCGAGGGCGGCGGGGGCGGGGGGAGGGACGGAAGAGGAGGAGGAGGAGATTGGTGGAAGAGGTGGTGGAGGAGGTGGAGCGGCGACGGCGACGCTACAACAACAGCAGCAACAGCAGCAGCAGCCTGCGAAAACCAGCGCTGCTCCTTCTCTCGCCGACGACGTCTTTTGAGCTTTTTTAGTGATCTCATCCGCTGCGAGCAATTGTAGAAAAAGAGAGTTACACGAATGAAACAAAGGATCGAAGAAGAATAAAAAAGGAAAAGGAACCGTTTTTTTTCTTCTTCTTCTTCTTTTCACCTCTCCTTTTGCTTCTCTCTCGTTCTCCTCGTCTCAAATTCTTCCATCCCTTCTCTCGTCCTCCATCAGAGCCACTTCCCGGTCTTCTGCTTCTTCCCCGCCAGGATCACTAGCAGCACGGAGACGATCGCCACGCTCACGGCGGCGCCGATAAGTTTTCCCCGCGTCCCTTTCGACTTGAACTCCTTGTCCCTTGCCGCCGCCGCGTCCTTCTCCGCCGCAGCCAGCGCCGCGGCCTCGGGGCTGCCCGGGAGCGGCGGAGCGAGGTAGGAGGCGGCCTGGATCGTGGCCTGGTCGACCTGCTGGCGCAGGGCGTCGAGGGACTGCGGCGGAGGGGGGAGGGGCGCTGTTGTCGTTGACAGGGCTGGGGCCGTTCCTCCCGCCGCCCCCGTTTCGGGTCTCGAGGGAAGAGCGACGAGTGCGGCGACCGCCGCCAGCAGCGAGCCCTTGTCGATCTCGAGCGTCCCGTTCCTCTCTCCGCTGCAGAGCTTCAGAGGAACAGCGTACTGCTTGGCCAGGGAGCAGAGCTCCTCGGCGCGCGGGAGCGGCGGGATCGAGGGTGTTCCTGTTGGTGAGGTTGAGGTTGTTGAGGTCGAGGAAGAAGCGAGGCGCGACGACGACGACGACGATGACGACGGCGAAGAAGAGTCCTGCTGCGCCGCCGCGAAATTCGAGAGGCACGGCAGCAGCAGGACCACGACGACGACGACGACGAACGAGAGAAGAGAGACTCCTTGCCTTTGACGACGACGAGCCTCCATCGTGATATTTGGAAGGAAGAACAAGAGCGACGGACGGAGGCGGAGGAAAGAAGAAGAAAGAAATGAAATGATTTTTTTTTTCCAAAAAGTAAACTCGAGAGGAAACGAAGGAAAAAAAAACTGAATTAAAAAATTTTTTTCAACGGTCCGCCTCCTCCACCACCCTGTTCACCGCCTTGACCCCTTCACCGCTTTCGAACAAAAAACCCGTCGCCGCCCCTCCCCCACCAACGTACGCCTTGCAGAACCCGGGAGTGCCCACCGGCAAGAAACCAAGCGAGTCTCTCTCGGGGAGAGCAGCGTCGGGTGTGATCCCCCTTTTGTTGATATCCTCTCCCGAAGGGGTCTGGTACCTCGCGACAGTCACCGCCACCGCACTGCCGTCGGACAGCGGCACCACTGTCTGGATCAGCCCTTTACCAAAAGTGCGTTCCCCGAGGACGATGGCGCGCCCGTTGTCGTGCAAAGCACCCGCCAGCACCTCTGCGGCGGAGGCCGTGCCCCTGTTGACGAGCACCGACAGCGGCGCTCCCAGCTCGGACGCGAAAGAGGTCGTTTTGTTCCCTTCGACTTCGCCGTCTCCTCCTCCTCCTCCCTCCTCCACCTTGTTGACGATGCTCGCGTCGGTGGACTCGTAGGTGTCCCTGACTCCGGCAGAGTCCGCGATAAGCACGATGGCTTTCCCGGGGGGCAGCCACTGCCGGGCGACCTCGACGGCGGCGGGGAAGACGCCGCCGCCGTTGTCCCTGACGTCGAGCACGAAGCGGGTCGCTCCCTCTTTTCGCAGTTGCGAGAGGGCCTGAGCCGCGCCGGGGCCCGTCGCTCTGGAAAAAGAAGCGATGCGGATGTATCCCGTCTTGGGGGTGGCAGGGTTGCTGGAATCGGAGCAGAGCTCCGAGGTCACGGGCTTGAAAGCGACCTTCTCTCGAGTGAGCTTGACAACACTCGAGCTCGAAGAAGAAGAACTCGCAGCATTCGAGCTCCTCCTCAGGCTCAGCTCCACGCTGCTCCCTGCCTCCCCCGTAAGCAGCTCCCCTGCCTCGTAGATCGATAGCGGCGCCGTGGCGGTGCCGTCGATCGACTCGATGACGTCACCGGCGCGGACTCCGGCCCTGTCTGCCGGCCCGCCGGGCGCCGGAGCGACGACGACGAGCTCGTGGCCCAAAGAGGGCTTTTTCTCTTTGTCCTTCGCCTTCGTTTCGATCTCTTTGCCGTACGCCACCTCCACCCCGACGCCGACCACCTCGCCTGCCCTGCCCGTCTGCAGGGCGGCGGCCTTGGCGGGTTCCAGGTGCCTGGTAAAAGGGTCGCCCAGAGTGGAAAGCGCGGAGCGGATCGCAGCGTACGTCTCCTCCCTCTCGTCCATTTTCTCGTCCTTCAGGTACCGCTCCCTGAGCCTGAACCAGGACTGGCCGTTGAAGGTCTTGTCGACGTAGGCGCGGTCGACCGCCCGCCAGGCTTCCAGGAAGAGGAGCTGCTCCGCGGTGACGGCCTGAGCCGGGGGAGGGAAGAGGATCGAGGCAGCGGAGGAGACTGCGCCGAAGGAGAGGGCGAGGGCGAGAGCCCCCGCGGTCAGGCGCTGGGGGAGGGAGCGAGGAGTTGGTTTGTTGTCGTCGTTGTTGTCTTTGTCTCCTCCTCCTCCTCTTGCTGCAGTTGCTGCTGCTCGGGCGGCGAGAGGCGGAGGGCGGCTGTTGTGTTGAAATGGAAGCGATAGAGAGAGGTGTCGAGAGGTTGAGAGAGGTTGAGAAGAAAAAAACTAGCGCCGTGGTCGATCGAGAAGCAAAAAGCTGAATCCTTCATCGCCGCCAAAGAGCTCTTGAACTCGCGCATTTCGATCCCGGACCAGCACGGAAGCATCAAACACATCACGTTGATCCCGTAGCAAGATCGAAATCTCGAAATGGACGGCGCGACAAGTAAAGCAAGATCCGTTGAAAAACAAGGGCCAATTCTTCTTGCTCACCAAACGCCGCATCGATCATGATGACGATGCCTCCGCGTGAGCCCCGCCGGCGGCCTCGCTTCCCCGCCGCTGATCCCCAGACGTGAGGGGATTCGCATGGAAGCTGAGGTCGAGCGAAGGGGGGGGCAGAAGGGACGAAGAACGCCTTGGAATGAAGCGAGAGAGAGGAAGAGAGAGAGGAGAGACAGCCGAGCAAAAAAAAGAGGTGAACTAGTACAAAGATGGAGTGAAAAAACTCCACCTCCTCCTCTTTCCTTCTCCAACTCTCTCTCTCTCGCGCGCGCGCGCACTTATCTACACTCTCTCAACAAAGAAGAACAAATCAAAAACTTCTCTCTCTCCACTATCACGCGATCTCGATCGCCAAGGGAGTCCCCGGAGGCGCGGGAGCATAATACCTCGTCCTCCCCCCGAGCCCGGCTCCCCTCAGCTTCGCCTCGACCGCCGCGACACCGCCGTCGCCGACCTGCTGGATAGCGGCCGCCAGGGGCCCGCTCTGCTCGAACTCGGCGTTGACCAGCGGGATCAGCGCCGCCGGCATCAGGGCTCGCACGAGCTTGATCAAATTTTCTTCGCCCATGACGAGCGGGTAACCAGCCAATTTCTGAGACACGGCCGGGGTGACTACGGCGTCGACCCCTGCCAGAGAGGAAGAAGAGGACGAGCTTGCCAGCCCTTCCAGCGCCCCCTCTCCCCAGTCGCAGTGCGGCTCGTAGTAGATCCTCAGGGGCTTCTTGACCGTGCCGATCTCCTCGATCAGGAAGCCGTTCTCCCTCGTCGCCCAGGGGGGACCCACGAGCGCCCCCGCAGTCGCCGTGACCCTGACTTTGCCTCCCGCTGTCTCGGTCTTTGCACCGATCGCGAGAGGCGTGACGTCGGTGAACCCCGCTCCCCTGACCGCTGCCTCCGCCGCCGGGGAACACACCACCGGGATCGACTTGTCCGGAAGAGCTCGGAGCGTGGGGCCGTGCGCGTGGTCCGGCAAGGCCTGGGAGATCAGGAGCAGGTCCGTCCTCGCGCAGACCGCGGCGAGGTCTTGCTTCGGTAAAAGCTTTTTTTTTCCTTCGTACAGCCACGGGGTGTCTCCGAACGTCAAAGCTCCCACGAGCCAGGGGTCGACGAGGATGGTCGTGCCTGTGCGAAGAGGAAGAAGAAGAAGGTGGAGGGCGAAGAAGGTGAGCGCGCGAGAAGAAGAAAACGGAAAGAAGAAAAAACGCGCCACACGGCACAGCGAAATTCGGTTCATCTCAAATCCACCAACTCTCTCACCGCTCGGCGCCAGGGTGGCCTCCCAGCTGTTCCCCTCGTGTGTGGTGTAGACGATGCCCCGCGAGAGAGTCGCCGCGGCGTCCGATTGCGCCGAGGGCGCCCTGTCGGCGGTGGAGGAGGAGGCGCTGCAGGAGAAGGTGGCGGAGCGATCGGAGGAGATTGACGACGACGACGAGGAGGGGATTGATCGACCAAGCTGCAAGGCCGATGTTGTCGCTCGTGTTCTCCTGGCGAGCAAGGCTGGAGCGGCACGGAGGGAGCGGGACGATGGAGAGGAGGATGTCACCGCAACGCCGCCGCCGCAGCGCGGAGAGGCGGAAAGGGTGCGCTGGAGCGGCATGGTCGAAGGAAGAGAGGGAGCAAGAGAGAGAGTAGAGAGTGAGAGAGAGAGAGAAGAAAGAGTCAGGAGCTCTCGTTTTTTTTTAATAACATTTTTTCGATTTTTTTGTCTCTCTCTTTCTCTCTATCTGTTTCTCTTTCGCTTTCGCCGAAACCCGAAACACCTCTCTCCCTCTCTCTCTTTCTCTATTCTCCTCCTCTTTTCAAAAAACAAAAAACAAAAAAAACAAAAATCACATCGAGAGCCTCGACACCGAAGCAGCCAGCGGCCCCGGGGACCTCCCCCCCTTGACGCGGCCATCGTCGTTTCCAAACCCGGCAAACGACAACGCGATGCCTTTCTCGTTCTCACCTCCGCCGAGACCGCTCCTCGCCTTCGTCCTCGCCCTGGTGGTCCCAGAAGCACCGATGAAAAAGTCCTCCTCGTTCTCCTGTTCGGGAGGGGGAGGCAGGGCGTCGTCGCCGTCGCCGTCGTCGTTGTTTCCTGCGCCCTGCGCGCTCGCCGAACTGCTGTTGCCGTTGTTGTTGTCGAAATCGAGCTCGTCCTCGTCCCCGACGCTCTCGACGTTTCCATCCTCGTCGTCGTCGAAAGCCTGGGGCGGTCCCAGCTCGTAGCGCACGGCGGAGGCTCCGGCGGGGGTGGCGGCGACGAAGGCCGCAGCAGCAGCGGGGTCGAGCGAGCGGCGGGCGCGGGACAGAGGAGCAGCAGCAGCAGCAGCAGCAGCGACACCAGCAGCTCCTCCCCCTCCTCTGACCCCGACCCGCGCCGGGGAGGAAACCGCCTCGTCGCCGGCCTCGGGCGCCTGCGCCTCCACCGCGTCCCGCAGGCAGGCCGCGGCCCTCCTCGCGGCGCGCATCGGGGACTCGAACGGCGGGCGAGGGAGGCGGGCCGGCGGGAGCCTCTGGGCTTTGGTTCCGGCGGGGACGACAGAGGTCGAGGCCGCTCTCCTCATCGTCATCGTCGTCGTCGTTCTCGGTTGGAATTGCTCTTCCGCTGCTTGCTGCTGCTGGAACCGCGGGGGCGAAGCAAAGACCGAGTTCAACGCCTCGACCTCGCAACCGGGCTGCTGCTCCCTCGCAGCAGCGGCGGCGGGGGCAAAGCTCTTCCTGCTGCTGCCCTTGCTGCTGCTGCCCTTGCCGCCGCTGTTCCCGCTGCTCCCCCTGTGCTTCACACGCAGCAGCTCCGCGTTCTCGGCCGAAGCCTGCGCCAGGCGCGACGCCAGCGCGGCGTTCTCGGCCAGGAGCTGCTGGTGGTGGTGGTCAGAGGAGGAAGAAGGCCTCTGAGTTTGCCGCTGCATTTGCGGCTGGTGGGAGGCAGAGGCGCAGTCAGAGGGGCGGTGATGTGCGGAGCGGAAGAGGCCTCCGTCTCCGTCGTCGAGCAGCTCCAGGGCGCGCTCGGCGCGCTTGTGCTCCAGGAGGGCCTCGCGCGCGGCGGCGGCGCGCTCGGAAGAGTTCGGGCCGGCAGCAGCAGCGGCAGCACTGGCGGCGGCGGCGGCGGCGGCGGCGGCAGCAGCAGCGGCAGCGGAAGAAGCCGCCCTTCGTGCAGGCGAAAGCTCTCCTTCTCCCTCTTCCTCCTCGATCGCCAGCGAGGAGACCGAGGCTCGCGCCTGCTGCTGCTGCTGCTGCTGCTGCTGCTGCTGCTGCTGCTGCTGCTGCTGCTGCTGCTGCTGCTGCTGCTGCTGCTGCTGCTGCTGCTGCTGCTGC
>Ga0210003_1003739_pt1 | contig 12257 bp, 10 predicted proteins | sample LantaG_FD_182804 | JGI IMG/M metagenome (GOLD analysis project Ga0210003, IMG submission 182804) | Deep subsurface microbial communities from Baltic Sea to uncover new lineages of life (NeLLi) - Landsort_02402 metaG (SPAdes) (version 2) | ecosystem: Environmental > Aquatic > Marine > Oceanic >...
CCAAGTGTCAGTAGCATTGGTTGACCAAGAGATATTAAAGTTCTGGTCTTGTGGTTCATCAACTGTAACATTGAGAAGCGGATACATTTCAATTCCCATCGATTCATTTGCTGGCTGATAGTCTATAATTAATGGAGTATCACCTTGAACATTACACTTACCACCAAAGGTTAGTGTTGCATATAAGATAAGTGTTGCTTCTTTGGTTGTAAACCAGAATGTTGCATTTGCTACATTGTTGTTAGAGTCGGTAACGTTGACATAAACATAATATTTAATGTAGTAACTAAGATTGCCTGTTACTGTTATATTTTTGCTTCCATTGCTGTCACCAGTCGAGCTATTCGAGCCAAGACTTGATTCTATAGACCAATTGAAAGGGTCTCCTTCAGGGTCTTGGATTGTTATGTTCCAGTAATCGATTGTTATTTCAACACCTGTTGATGTATTGGCGGGACTTGGATATGTAATGGTTGGAGCATTATTAGTTTGAGTGGTAAACCAAAATGTTTCATTCGTCCAGTTGGCGTTTGTTGTTTCAGTAGCATTGACCCAAACCGTGTACGTTTGACCATATGAAAGATTGCCCGTTATATTTATGAATTTACTTCCATTCGTATCATCATCTGATGAATTAGAACCAATGGATGACTCTATTGTCCAATTGAAGTGTTGAACTTTTGGTGATTCTATTGTGATGTTCCAGGTTGTTGTAGTAATGAGAACATTGATTGATTCATTGGCAGGATTGGGATTGCTTAGTATAGGTTGGTCGCCTGCATACATTATTTTTATTGACTCATTATCATCTGAATATTTAGCTTCAATCGGATTCGACCAGTTGGCATATTCCCAGATACGATAGTAATAGGTTTGTCCTGGAGTTAAACCAGTGTGAATGTGATAGTCGTTTGGACCAAAGTAAATATTGTCACCATCACCTGTTGTCTGTGGATAATGATTCTCGTTAACAACAAGAGCTGACGCATTGTAGCCATCGCCGTGTGTCCATGACATATTATAGCCACCTCCTATTAATGTTGCTGTAAGTGTGGTTGCTGGCTGAGGTTTAGTAAGGATGTATGATGTGTTCCAAGAGTGATTCCAACCATAGGTGTTGTTCGCGCGGGTTCTAAAGTAATAGAATGTACCATTGGATAAGTTACCAACATATGCTGAGAAGCCCGAGCCATTAGCTACTAGACCTGCAGATACGTTTACGTCCGGTGTTGTAAAGTCTAACGATTCCGCCTTCAATTGAAACCAACAGGTTGTATTGTAGGAGCCATTGTTGATAAGTTGACCGTAAAGGATTACATCGGTTTCTTCAACGTTGGTCGAGCCATTTATTGTCACATTTAGTAGATTGCCTGTTTGAAAGTTGAAGGTTTCATTTGTGTTATTATGACCATCAGTTGCATTTACGTAAAATGTGTAAGTTGTAGAATAAGATAAGTTGCCTGAGATTATTACTACCTTCGAGCCATTAAAAGCACCATTAGAAGAATTACTTCCTGCTGAAGATTCAATAGACCAGTTGAATGGACCACCCTCTGGGTCTTCAATTGTAATATTCCAGGTAGCTTGTGTGATAAGAACATTAACTGAATTGTTGGCTGGATAAGGATTGGAAAAGACTACTGATTCGTTCGGTGCTTCGGTTGCATTCAGTTTACCACCAAAGGTAAGGGTTGCGTATGAGGTAAATACTGCCTCGTCTTCAGTTGCAAAAGTACATATGGAACGGTTGGTTTCCCAATCACCTGATTCAGTTGCATTGGCATAAACTGTATAGGTTGTTGAATATGCTAAGCCTGCAAGAGTGATATTTTTACTACCATTTGATGCACCGTTTGCCGAACCCGAGCCAACATTCGGTGATGTTTCTATTGTCCAATTAAATGTATCACCCTCTGGGTCCTCTATTGTGATGTTCCAATCGTTCGTTGTAATTGCTACATCTGTTGAACCGTTAGTTGGTACTGGATTTAAAAATATAGTTTTCAGATTTTCTGCTTGAACTTCTAGCTTACCACCAAAGGTGAGAGTTGTATAAGGAGTAAAACCTGATTGCACTGAGAAATAGCCAGTAACGGGTACTGTTTCAATACTCGGAGTCATAGATACTGCTAATAAACATAAAAAAATTGAATATATTATTAATTTACTTTTTTTATTTTTTGACATTTTTATTTATCTCTATATCTACTAATTCTACTTTCCTTAATATAATGATGGATGTAATTGTAATTATTAATCCTATAATAAAAATATGTTGTATCCAGGATGGAATTATTAGTGCAGTATTAATTGTGTCCTCGAATAATATAAACATTTTGTATCTATAGTTAATATTAATCTGCGAACCTCCAGCATTTTTTATAAAAACGTAACTCAGAAAGCCCCTTGATAAATTATTTTCATTATACTGATTTAGGTCTTCCCTAGAGAAGTCTAATTTGTAATTAATTTCAAGTATCGTATATGGCTCTAAAGTATATTCCATTTTTTCAAATTTTATCCATGATGTATCGGGTAAAGGTTCGAATGTTACGTTTGCCTTATCATCCTTAAATCCTAAGTCATGTGTTCTTGGTTTATTGTTTGGTCCTAAGTCAATCGAGTAAATATCATTTGATACACTAATTATTATATCTACTGAATAATTTTGCTTGTTTTCTATTTCTATGAAACCACTTGATTCTAAATTTCCGGATTCGAATAAGTCAATCTCATGTAGTCCTATTCCATTTAACATTCTTATATTGTTATCAGCTTGGACAGGAAACGAAAAAAGAGTGATGTTTGACAATAACATTATAAATAATACGAATGCTATCGCCAAATATCGTTTTTTGTTCATGTTTTTCTACCTCTTAAGTCACGGCTGCTCCAGTCATATTGAGGTAGAAAGTCAGCTCTTCTTGTACCTTGTCGGTTTTTGTTCCCACCAGTAGATATATAGAACAGTTTGTCCAATTGCCTGAAATCCCTGCTGCTGGCATGGATGTATTGACTGTATATGTTGATTCCGCATCGCCAAAGCTTGTTCCGTTATTGATGTTAATACAAAACTCATTCAAACCTGTTGGCTCTGCTGTTCCTGCAACAAGCGACCAGTTTTGTGCTGATGTTTCAGCTTGTGTAGTTACTGAGCAATATGCTGTTCCATCATTCCAAACAGTAGTCCAATTTGTTGTATTACTATTCAAAGTAACTTCTCCGTATGCCAAAGTTGAAGTATTTGTGCTTATGTCTATGCTTGATGTTGGCGTAAAAGTAACTGTTACACTTGCAGTTGTACCTGCGAAGGTTGTTGGGACATATATACCTACCATCATCACTATCATAATTAGCGACACTGCAACCGCGGTTATTTTTTTTCTCATTTTTTAGGTCCTCTTTTTATTTTTTTTCGAGGATTACCGCCTCGACCGTCTTTCCCTTTCCTATCAACTTACAGTTGATTGTGTATTAATTATAAAATCCTCTTGAACATCTACCAAACGTACCGTTTTTGGCATTCCAATTCTTACCCCGAATGGAAAACTGGTACTACCAGGCACAGATGAATTAAGCGAAGTTGTGGGTGGATAACCAGCATCAATATTTGTTTCTGTTCCCCAACTATTCGTTGTAAAGTTTGCATACCATTGGTCTTCTCCATCAGCTGCCCACGTCGCATAAGTAACAAAGGCATAATTGGTTGCATTACAGCCTATGGTTGTATCAATTGTACCACTTCCATTTTGGTAGAATGTAAAGTTTCCTGTTATTGATGCACCACAACTTGGTGTTCCACCTGTCCATGTGCCAGGTGATATATCTGTTTTTATTGCATTTGTAACATTTAGTTTGCCACCAAACGTAAGAGTTGCATAAGAAGTAAAGATTGCTTGAGCTTCATATTGCATTGATGTGTTACCATCTGAGAATTGATGAAGGGTTGGATTGTATGTTTCTTGTGCATACTCCCATACTCTATAGTAATATGTTCCACCAGGTAGAGGAGTGTCTTCGTAATAACTATGTGTACCATTGTATATTTCAGTGCCATCGGTTGGAGTTGTTGAATATCCTGTAGTCTTGCGGACTAGAATGCTATGATTATAACCTGTACCATGAGTCCATGAAAGATTTATACCATCGGTAATTGATGAATTAATCAGAGATGTTGGAGCATTTGGTTTAGTTAAGAATCCTATGACACCACCTGATGAATCCCAACCTACGGAGTTGTTTGCGGCTGTATCAACAAAATAAAGTTTTCCTTGTGTGAGAGATTGCCAATTATATGTAAATGTTGCTCCATTTGCAATTACTCCTTGTGACACATTGTTATCTGTTGGTGGATTTTCGTCACCATAAAGGAAATAACAAGTTGTGTCTGCTTCTCCATTACTTGTTAATGTACCAGATAATGTCGCATTTGTTTCTTCGACACCTATCGCAGAATTGGTTGTTACTGTTGGAGTTGATACTGCCTGAGATTGTTCACTACCAAGACTTATAAATGGATTTGCTGCAGATGTTGAAGCATTATTTATTGTATTATAGCACACATTCAGCCAATCAGTACTCCTAGCAACATCGCTTATTCTAAATTCATCTATAGAACCATCTAACCCATCATTCGGAGTAACACCATTACAACCAATACTATTAACCTCGGCACGACTAGCTTGACTTCCTGTCCAAGCGTTACTGTTAGCCAACGCACCATTAAGGTATAATCCCTTACCGTTTGTAGTATGCCTAGTAGCAACCGCATAAGTCCATGTACCTGTCGGATAACCGTCACTACTCAAAATATCCCAAGCATCAATCCTTGTATAAAATGCGATAGGGTCGTTTTCGGTTGCACCATCAAGCCAAAAGATAACCAATGCCTCACCATATAAACTAAAAAGACGCTGAGAAGAAGTAACATTTAAAGTAGTGTACCAACTTTCAAGTGTATAATTGTGTAAACCAGCAAAAATACCATAATCAGCAGGGATATTAAAGCCATCTGTACCATCAGCAGGGTTAAGAGAAACACCATATCCAATTTTACCCGTCTGCTGATAAGAAGGAGCACCTTTTACCGCAATAGTGTTTTTATTGTATGCTGTACTATCATACAATTCACCTGTTGAAGCATTGCAATGCCAGACACTAACGTAGTGACTGTCCCATGTGTCAGTGATATGTTCCTGATTACTTGCACCAGCATTGCCATAATACATATTTATTTTTAGGTCACTATCATGTGGTAAACTTGTAATATTTACCCATGCAATTAAAGCACCAGTTGTACCATTAAAACTTTCTATTTCATGATTGAGTTGTGTTGAATTATCTATTAAAGTAAATGCAATATCGCTTCCATTATCCAATGCATTGTCGACTAAATCTGAATCTGTGAAATTAAGCAGGATTGGGATATTTGTTTGTGTGCTTGTAACTTGGTCTATACTGTCTATTGTTACCTGCTTGTAATAACTCCAATCGTTATTCCACCAACCTGCTTGTGTTTCATACTGTGATTTATATACATTTTCTCCTATTCCAACTTCTACTTCTGGAATTTCTTCAGGTTCTTCAGATTCTTCTTCAAAACTAAATGTCCAGGAGGTAGACCAGTTAGTGTCAGCTAAAACTGGAGGTATAGAAGAAACAATTAATACTATAACTGTTAGCAATATCATTTTTTTCATCTTGAACATGCTCTTACACGACAGTAGTATTTATCATAATTCACAATTGGGTTTGGTAATGTGAACGAAACTCTGGTTGAGTTTTCCGAGTAATGTGCAGGATAAATATATTGATTGATGTTTGTTATATTTATTTCTGGTGAACTAAAGTCTACATTGTTGTCAATTTGCAACCAATATTGTGATGTGTTTTCAACTCTTGTCCAATTTATTGTTGGTGTTGCATTATAAATTGTTGTTTCATTTGTTTGTCCATTAATTGAAATAAACTGAATGTCATTGCTATCAGCTTGTGGTTCAAATTCAAAATCACGACTTAATGTAATTGTTACGTTACCAGGATTATTATCACCTGAATAATTCCAGCAATCATGTTCATGATTATACTCGCCAACTTTTAAAATATTACTACCATTTGTGAAATTAAAAAGATAAGTATGAGCACGGTTATTGTCATTATTTCCTAAAACACATGCAATATACATAAAAGTGGTATTCATATTTAAGTCATCATCATTAACTTCATGTGCATATACAATTCTTGTTTCTGTAGTTCTAAAATGGAAATGTCCACACAACCAAAGGTCACATGCATCAGGATGAGTTGCTAAATAATCTTGAAACTGAGTACTTGTATCAACAAAATTGTCAACACCAGTATGACTATAATTAGATAAACCCGACCTATATAAAGGTTGATGAGTACAAGTTATCACTATTTTATCAGTATTGTTTTCAACTCTTGCTTTCCACCAATCAAAATAAGGATAGGCATAATTAGAAGTTGGTAAATAAACACCCATCATTAATACAACAACATTTCCTCCGATTTTTACTTCATAACAATATTGACTTGCATTTTCTAATTGGTATGTTCTATTAGAGTTGTTTACAAAACTTGTACTTTCGTTTTCCCCCATTGGGTCTACATATTTTAGCCAATTCTCTGCATCAGCAGCTTCATATCGTTCATGATTGCCTGTAAGAAAATACCATTGTTCTCTTGCTTTAACACTGTCATTTCTTATGCGGAAAAACTGTGCATATTCTGATGGTTTACCACCATCATCTACAAGGTCACCAATAAAGAATGCAACTTCCCAAGTAAAATCAACATTGGAATCTTCAATGACTTCACTGAAAGGCATATCAGTACCTATGTCTGAGTCTTGTGCATCTGACAAAAAATAAACATTATAATAGTCAGTTGGTGTCCATTCTGCTTTTACACTAATAAATAAACCAAGACTATATAATAAGCATAAAGTAAGTGTTAAAGAAATAACTTGTTTTCTTTTCAATTTATTCATCTGGTGAAACTCCTTACTCTCATATAATATGTATCATAACTTGTTAATTTATTTGCTACTGGTATTATAAAAGAAACATTTGTATCAATAACACAATTTAAAGGATAATTATATTGATTGATATTTGTAATGTTTATCTCTGGAGATGCAAAATTTGCATTATTATCAACTTGTAACCAATAATTTGCGGTATTACTCACATCAGTCCAATTTATTGTTGGGATTGAATTATAAATTGTAGTTCCGTTAGTACCACCATCAATACTTATAAATTGAATTTCCTCTTCTTCCTCGTAAGTAAAATTATAAATTAAAGTAAATTTATTTTCTGAACCATTATACCAACCATTATCGCTTTCGCTTTCTGTTGTATCAGTTGAATATGTTGTTGCATTGATATAACCATCTTCTAAATAAAATTTATATTGTCTAAAAGCACCACTATAGTAACCTCCACCATAATAATTTTCTTGATAATTTGCTAATAATGCATGAACTTTATTATCAAAAGAAGCATTTTGATATGCTACAGGTATATCATAGGTTGCTTTTCCTGTGGCTCCAAAGCCCCCACCATCATAAGGAATATGACCAGAAAGAACAAGACATATGTTTGGATGATATTTAAATACTTCATTCCATTGTTCAATTCCATCGTTACAATTCCAATAGTCTGGGTCACCAGTACATAAAGCTCTTCCAAAACCATTACATGCTCCTGAGTCTCCAGACTCAAGCCAAGCATCATCTATATTCATAGCAGCATGTGTAAAAATAATTGTATTTTTATCTGAATATGTATCAAGAGTTTCATTAAGCCACACTAATGCACTATTAGATGGACACCAACGAAGCCCAATTACTATAAATGGATATGTATATCCACCTGATTCAATATCAAGTAAAGCATAGTAATTAAAACCTAAATTATCACAAGGTACAGAACCGTTTTCTCCTCCCCATTGATAGTTTGTTCCACTACAAGTTACATTTGCATTATTAATACTGTCTTCAAAACGTGATGTTGGAAAATAAACATGATATGGTGTTAGGTTAAAAACTGGACATGTATCATAAGAACCATCATGATTACCTGGTATTGCTAAATAAGGCATGCTATGATTATCTAACTCATTAAACATAACATTTGCTCTAGTCCATTCTACTGGAATTTCATCTCTATCAACAATATCTCCTACATGAACAGTCATAAAAATATGCCAAGATTCAGTATTATCAATAATCCAATCAGCAGTATTCTGGAAATTTGCTATAAGAGCATCGCCATCTGCCCATGATTGTGTATCTGGAAGTTGAATTAGTGTGAAATAATCACCTGATGCTTGTAGTTCATAATCTGAAACAAAAAAAGTATTGTCTGCTTTTACAATATTATCCTCTATAACTACAGAAGGAAAAAAAGAAAAAGCTAAAACCATTGACAAAGTAAATAAAATTATTGTTATGGATACAAAACCTTTTTTAAATTTCATACTACTTTTCCTCTATGAAACGGTACCTAAGTATATTTTATAACTATCTGCCGCTACAGTATAAAAAGTATCTGTTGGGCTATCCGATGGTATAGTTAATTTAAAAATACAAAAGATTGATGTATTTGTATCTGTTAATCCTGTACCATTAAATGGATTATTTATTCCAATATATGTATTCCATGTCGTTTTATTAATTGAAATATTAGAACCGCCATCTAAGAATGTTCCATATTCATAATATGTTGTATTTGTTGAATCGGATACGTATAGTGTAATATTTGATGTATTTATCCAAGCCCCTGTATCATTTAAGTTTGCTATAAATACTCTTATTTCCGTAACATTATCAGTTGCATTAATGGTCATATTAATTTCTAACCATTCGTAGCCATCTCCACTTGTATTACACCAAACAGCTTGTCCTGCAATTCCTGCCCAAGTTAAATAGTTTGAAGTAAGACCTTTAAGTACATATACAGAAGTGTCTTCTTCTTCCTGAGCTCCTAACGTAAAAAATCCGCCATCTGTACCATTAACTACCATATTGTAACATGCAGTAAGCCAATCTGTGCTTCTAGTTATATCTGAAATTCTAAGTTCGTCAAGTGAACCGGTAACACCATCATCAGGAGCTAAACCATTACATCCAAGACTATTTTCATCAGTTTTAGCTTCATTTGAGCCAGTCCAAGAATTAGTAGCAATTTCAGAGTTAACATATAAAGATTTACCATTGATGGTATTTTGAGAGCATGCTGCAAAAGTCCAAGCGTTTGTTGGATAACCTACAATACTAAGTATATCCCAAGCACCCTCACGGGTATAAAATGAAATATTGTCATCACCTACTCCGCCTTCAAGTGTAAAAAAAACCAGTGCTTCTCCATAAAAATTTAAAATTCTCTGAGCATTAGCATCGTCTGTTGAATAATACCAACTTTCAAGTGTATAATTGTGTAAACCAGCAAAAATACCATAATCGTTGGCAATATCCCAACCATCTGGATTTGTACGGTTAAGGGTTACACCATAACCAATTTTACCTTCTGCATGATATGTTGGCGTTCCCTCCTGATTACTTGTATCTTTTCCATATACTGTACTATCTGTTAATGGATTAGATGCATTATTGCAATGCCAGACACTAACGTAGTGACTGTCCCATGTGTCAGTGATAGCCTCTTGATTACCACAAGTAGCATTACCATAATACATATAAATAGTTGTATCGGCTGAATGACTTAATGATGTAACATTAACCCAAGCTACTATTCTTCCCGTAGTGCTATTATAAAGTTCTATCTCATGATTAAGTTTAGTAGTACCATCGTTAAGTGTAAAGAGTATATCATTACCAGAAACCTGCGCTCCAGCAACTAAATCTGCATCACTACTAATATTTATTAGAACAGGTATATATGCTTGAGTACTATTAACTTGATTATGGTCAAATGATATACTTTTACGATAACTCCAATCTGTATACCAAGAGGCATCTTGTGTTTCATACGCCTGCGTCTTTTCTGGAACTATAACTATTGCTGCTGAAATTGCTACAACTACCATTAAAGCAGTAATTGATAATGCTCCAAAAATATGCTGTTTTGATATTATATTTTTAATTATATTTCTTGACATTTTTATCTCTCTCTATTAATTAAAAATTGATTCCTCTTATATTATTAACCAAACATTCCTTCATGTTCAACAACTAATCCTAATTCTCCATTCCATTCCACGTACGTCGGGTCAACTGCCACCCAAGCAATTCCATTATATTGTATGACTGTTGGTTCAGTTGATGGTTTGCTGGGCAATGTTATTGTCTTATCTACTGTCGGGTCAGCTACATCATATGTTCGCTCAATTGATGACTCCATTCCTATATTTGTTACTGCAACAAGAACAACAAAAAGTCCTATGCCCAAAAGGAGCATAGATACGGTTGTTACTAAAACAAATTTTGGCATATCTTCCATTTTTATTTTCCTCCAATTTTTATTATATTAATTCAGTTGTAAATCTAATGGGATAAAAAAAGCATACGTGAATCAAAAAGAAATAAGATAGGAGGGCTACGACAGCCGTCCAATTATCCTAGTAACCACCAGGACGTACATAACTATATACAAGACCCACTATCGTCATAATCGCACCGATGACCAGGACCACTCCAACTATGTTGAAGACTTGATTTCCTGTTCCCGATATATTACCTATTGCATTGTGTGTCGTGTTATACGAGTTGTTATAAGCAATAGATGATGTTGCACCAGGCGCTGCAGTCTGCGGGATACTAGTAATAGTTACAAAGAATGCAAATACTCCGACCGCTAGAATAATCAGACTTATAACTACAGTCATAATTTGTTCTGGGTCCATGAAGCGGTATTTCTTCATGATATCACACTCTCTAATATCCACCAGGTCTCACATACGAGTAGACTAGACCCACTATTGTCATTATTGCACCAATAACTAATACTACACCGACAATGTTAAATACTTGATTACCGGTTCCAGTTGTGTTATTGATGGCTGACCATATTGCTGGATGTGCTGCATCCTGGTTAGGTATATTGGTTATTGTTACAAAAAATGCAAAAACACCAACTGCCAGGATAATCAGGCTGATTACGATGGTCATGATTGTTTCTGGGTCCATAAATTTGTATTGTTTCATAATACATTCACCCTCATTTTTCTTCATTCACTTTCACTGTCCAAACACTGTTTACTTCAGCTGCTTTATACAATACTATGTGTATCTAACAGTATATAAAAGTTAAATGAATTCAAGAAAAATTTTTATTATATACTTACTCCTTATACAGTTCACAAAATCAATTATTAAAAAAATATAGGTTTGTAAGGAGCAATCTTTTCTTAAAAAGTCTTAATCAAAGTTTTCTTAAAAAATCAGTAAATTGTTGAGCTTCCTCTAGTGTATTAGTTACCTTCAAGGAATATTTTTTAAAACCATTATCATCCAAAATCTTTCTTCGTTCTCTGTAATAATCTTCTACCGTTTTTTCACCATCCCACAGTTTGACCATTGGATGATGCTCCCAGAAAAAACCAAAGATGTAAAAGTCAATTTCATTTCCCATTGCGATATGACAATTGACCCCCTCGATTGGAATAATACCTAATTTTTTGGAAATTAATTTAACTACTTTTCTTTCCTGCTCGGAGTCAAATGCTACCCCTAGAAACCAGTAAGGTTTATTTTCTTTAGAATGTTTTCTAATTTTTTCTTTTCGCTCTGGATTCTGTACTGCTATATCAAAGTTCTTCCTAAAAACAGGATTATGCATAGGATTATTGCTTAAAGTTCTACTCCTCAATAATTCTTTATATTTCTTACCCCTATCAGTCTTATAATACTTTAATCTACTCTTACTTATTCTTTCAATCTCTATTAAAGTATGCGTAGGACAACCTTGAAACATCTCTCTGTATTTCTTGCTTGTAACATTATGACCTTTCAAATGATATCCAACTGACTGGTACTCCTTACTATTTCCTGTCAGCGAAAGACAAATATTACAATACAAGAAATCAATTCCTTCTTTCATACTACTTTCCTAATAATATTACTGGTTTATATACTTTTTAGTAAAACAACAAAAAATCAATCATTCTTGACAGTAAACCTTATCTTATTGGGAGTCAACCGCTCAAGCTTTACTGTAGGCGATAATGTAATGATACTATGTGCCTTCTTATGCCACTTAAAATATATTTGTGGT
>Ga0210003_1003741_pt1 | contig 12256 bp, 18 predicted proteins | sample LantaG_FD_182804 | JGI IMG/M metagenome (GOLD analysis project Ga0210003, IMG submission 182804) | Deep subsurface microbial communities from Baltic Sea to uncover new lineages of life (NeLLi) - Landsort_02402 metaG (SPAdes) (version 2) | ecosystem: Environmental > Aquatic > Marine > Oceanic >...
TTTCTTTTTTAGAACTTTCTTTTTTAAAAACATTAAAAGGTTCCTTTTCCATTTCCTTGAAGGATAATTTACCCCTCTCATACTTCTCAACTTGTTCTTCCACATAATCAACAATCTCATCGACATCTCTATTTATATAGACACTTTTAGATTTCAACATTATGTAAAAATCATTAGATAATTTCGTAGGAAGTTCAAAAGAGTAATATTTATCACTAACAAGAATACACTTTACTCGTTTATTATTGTAATGAAATAAAAATAGATTATCATCATTTATAAAACATGCAAAAGATATAGAATCTTTATCTGACACAATCCCTCTTGATGATGAAATTATTGTTTCAATATCTTTAGTATTTTCTATTATTGAAAGCATTAATGAGTCACCAATTTTATGTTCTGGTATTGATTTACCAAATAAATATATTTTATCGTAGTGATAGTTCCAATAGTAAAATGCACCAATAAGTATTAGTGCTGTTAGAGATATCCATTGCCAATTTTTTATCATAAAGATTAAATTTTAATATTAATATAATTATTACTAATATACTTGAAAGTTTAATCTATTTCTTTAAAATCTATTTCCAAAATTCTATGAGGGGGATAATATTTCTGACCACTCTCATTAGTATAAATTAAACCATTTGTACCAATATTTGTTAACTCAGTTTGAGCCTGCCATTTATTTTCAAATGTTCTATGTATTGAGAGTATTTCAGGTATGCTATCTGTCTTGATAGTCACTTCAAATTGATATGTCATTTTGTATTTTTATTTTTTGATCTAACTACTAATTCATTCTTTATTTTTCCAATATTCATATCATAATTTACAAGATGCTCTTTATTATAAAAAATTATACTTTCATTATCATTTTCGATCAACTTCATTAAATCTTCTTTCAAGACTAAATAGTTGGTTAATAAGTCTAACAGTTCATCCGTTGTTTGTTCTCGCAATTCTTTATATGTCCAAATTCGCATATGATATATATAAAAATGATTACGATAATTTCTCTTCTTTACCACTTTTACCTATATATGTAATATCATTACATTCATATGAAACCTTTATCTCTTTATCTTTGTTTTCTCTATTAAATGCGAAATCAATTAAGCCATTAATTTTAGTAAATAATATTTTATTGAACTTAATTTTACCTAAAACCACATCATCTTCTCCACGCAAAACAACAATAACATCTCCAATAGTTTTATTGGAAATAAATCTCACAATGAGTTCTAGGGGTTCAATTTTTTGTTTTGATTCAATCAGTTCAAATACCAAATTTTCATCATCAATTTTAACAAATGTACTTTTTAGAATCTCATATTCAGCTTCTTTGGTTCCTTTAAAATTAACAAATTCAATTTCAAAATTATCCTTGTAGCTGGTTAATACATCAAAATTCATATTTTTTGATTATTTTTAATTATATATTAAAATAAATGAAACTCGTTTTTAATATATACTAAAAATGAACAAGTTATTATGCCGATGCTAAGAAAACACTCTGATGATCAACTTAAACACATAAAAAGTATGATTCAAAAACAGGGTGGAGACATATCTAAGAAATTAAAAGGTGATTTGGGTGACAAATATACTGTGAACACATTGGACCATCCGATAGATTTGTCAGATAACGAACCCAACGCCAACACAAAAACAGATAAACAATTAAAAAATCTACCTAAGAATAGTTTAATAACTAAATTTGAGAAATTTAGACAATTTGAAGCCGCAACAATAAAACAACAACCTGGAGAATTAAATGTCGGTTCACACATACAATTTGTTGATGATGAAGATAATAATTCAACACAAGGTAAAATAACTAAAAGTATAAAATCTATGTATCATGTTAAATATAAAAGTGGAATCAGAAAAGTTAAAAAGTCTGATATTAAAATAAATATTCATGGTCAAGCACAAACTAATATATCAAATTTAATTTAGAAAGAAAATGATGGTAATTTAGGTTTTTCAATTAGTTCAACCAATATATCACCATGACAAGATTTAGGTTTACAAAAACAACCTAATCTTTTACCTTTAAGTTCGTGTAAATCATTTAATAAATCAGGACTATTTAAAATGTACTCTCTATATTTATCAATTGCCTCCTTCCTACTACTTACAATAAATTCTGCTTGTGTATTTTTATCTTTTATGTGTGTATAAGGATTACCCCATTTACTTGGTCTTGAAATTAATACATCATATTCATCCGTTTTAATATTTACAACTGTTGTCATAAAATTTATAGTAAATAAATATTTAATTGTTTCTATTTGGTAATATTGGAGTGCTAATATTATCATCCAACCCAATATTAGTTTCTATCGGTTTACCGAAAGTAATAATATTTAAAGTATTTAGTTGAGATTGTTGTACTGATAATATTCTGAAAACCTGAGGTATATCTTCAGATTTGATAACATATATTTTAGTACCATTATCATCAACTTTTTTTTCTTCTAACTCTTTAATATTAGATTTTAATCCTGAAATTTGAATTTCTTGCCAACCAAATAGAGTACTAAACACAATTACAATAATTCCTGCAATCCATATTACCATTTTCAATTTAATTTGTATAATATTATCTTCTGAGATTATAGGCATATCATTTATTTTATTTTTATATTTTCCCAAAAAATTTGAGTTTGAACTTCAGGTGCATTAAAAAAGAAATAATGTATTTGAGTCGCAACATTACCGACAATTATCCATTCAACAAAAAAACTCATTCTCCATAATTTTCCATCCCAAACTAAAATTTTTACATTTCTCAACTCAATATTTTTTATAGCACCATTTATTTGAACATTTGATGTTACCCAAACTCTATGCAAATATCCATTTTTAGTTAGTTCTGTATTTTTTGTAACAATAAAAGATGGTAATGTTGAATACTGTGATAATTTATCGATTGTAAATGTTGTGGAATTGTGTTGAACTACTCTAACCCATTGATTTTGTTCCAAATTAGCAAATTTTACATCTTGTTGACTAAATAATTTAATCGAAAAAAACAAAATAACTAATGTGAATAATAACTTTTTATACATTGTCTTATTTTTTATTGTATATATTAAAAAAATAAAATAATGTTATTTTACGTCAAATATCTTGGATTCAGGATCTATCTTCCTGATAAGTTGTTTGATTCGTTTCTTGTTAATAATAAATATGGTTTCTTCATTAGTAACATTTACATTTGGGTGGGATGTCTTAGATTCGACAATTAACTGTTCGTCTTTTTCAGTAATAACATTTAATATTGAAACATCTTGTCTAACATCAATCTCCGCACTAGAATAAATAATTTCAGCGTACATTCCATTAGGGGGATTTATATGTTCACCATTCATATAATAATTAATAAGAAAGGGTATTTTCACATTAACTATAGTTCTATTGTTGTCACCATAATCAATTGAATCTGAGACATATAATAAATTATTATTACCAACCGAAAAGTCGGGCTCAAAAAGTTTATATTCAACTTTTTGAATATTTTTTAATTCGCAATTTTCAGATATGAGGTTTATATTTTCCTTTTCAACTTTTTTAAAACGTTCTTCCATACTTTCATATTTTTTTCTCCAATTTGGAAGAATCTTATTAGATTCGAGTCGTTTTATTAATTGTATATTTTCTTCCACACAATTTGATAACTCTTGTTCTTTCTTCTTCTTATATTCTTTCATACCTTCGAGTGTATCTACTGTAAACTCAACTGTTCTATTGAGATAATATGCACAAGAATCTAAATCATATTGTGTAGAATCTATAACAATAATTTCATTTTGATTAATATTTATTACATTTGTAAAATTGAATATTTCTGATAATAGAAATAATATACCAACAACTAAAATGCTGATAATAGGTAATATAATTTGTTTTTTCATATTTTTTAAGGATTATTTTAACTAATTATATATTGTGTTTTTTATTAAAAGTTTTTAGTATATATACACGATGAATAACAAAGAAGATTTACCAAGATATCGTTGTTATTGGTGTGACAATGTTATGAATGAAAATAGAATTTTAATAAAGGATAAAGAAGAACGAAACAAATATAAAAATGTAGTTCTACCTTATCGTTATTGCAAAGAATGTTATGACTATATCCAATGGGAAAATAAAACATATGGATTTGATTGAGACTACACATTACTAATATATAAAAATATTAAGTAAAACTTTTTTTATTTAAAATAATATAGTACTTTTGTATCGGATTCGAAAATGAAATGCGTTCTACCAACTGAACTACTCCCGCAATTAATTTAGTTAGAACAAAAAAAATTTTAGAATCATGAGAAAATTAGCTTCAATTAGAAAAATTGGTAATCTGCAACCAATCAAAGATGCAGATAGAATTGAACTTGCAATCGTTGATGGTTGGAAAGTTGTAGTAAACAAAGGTGTTCACACTATTGGTGAATTAATTGTTTACTTTGAAATTGATTCATTGCTTCCTATTCAGGAAGAATTTGAATTCCTTAGAAAATCATCTTACAAAATGATGTCTGATGGAACCGAAGGTTTCAGATTAAAAACTATTAGACTTCGTGGCGTTTATAGTCAAGGACTTATACTACCATTAAACATATTAAATTCTTACGGAAAACTTATCGAAGAGGATGGTGAGACATTTTTTGAATTTTAAATTTTTATATATAGATTAAAAACAATAAAGTTGTGATGTTAGATATATACAAAATTTATAAAATTGAAAATATGGTCAACAATAAATTGTATGTTGGTAAAACAAAATTATCATTAGATAAAAGATTTAAAAGACACATATACAATGCTGAAAATAAAATAAACAGATATTTGTATGATGCAATGAACCATTATGGATATGATAATTTTAAAATTGAATTATTAGAAACTTGCACAGAGGACGAGTCCAATAATAAAGAAAAATTTTTTATTAAACACTTTAATTCTAATGATAAAATGTTTGGTTATAATATGACAAAAGGAGGTGACGGTGGAAATACTGGAAATTATCATTATGGTAAATCATTTTATGATTGGTGGCTTAAGAAATATGGTAAAAAGATTGCTGATAAAATGAAAAATGATACATATAATCTAATTTCAAAAAAATTAAAGATAATATATTCAGGTGTTTCTTTTGATGAAAGATTTGGTGATAATTCCGAAAGTGTTAAGAATAAAATTAGAAACACATTAAAAATTAAAGGACATAAACCACCAACACAATATTGGAAAGATAAAAAACATCCAATGTTAGGTAAAACACATTCGGAAATATCTAAAAATAAAATGTCAAATTTTAGATCAGGAAAAACATATGAAGAGATATATGGTGAGGAAAAAGCAAAACAAATGAGAAAGAAAAAATCTTTATTTTTATCAGAAAATAATCCTAATAAAAGAGAAGATTTTTCTACTAACGATAAGATATTTATATTGGAAAATATACAAAATATGACTATTAAAATTATATCAACACACATAAATAGAAGTCCATATGAAATTAGAAAATTTTTTAGAATATTAGGAATAAAAAACATTCAAAAATTTAAAGTAGATAAAAATATTGAAAATAAATTAATGGACTTAATTGAAAAAATAAGAAAGGAAAAATAATTATGAAATTAAAAATAAAAGAAGGTTTAGATTTAACGCAGATATTAAATATTATAAAATATGAACCACCTATTCCTCCAGAATTGTCTGGTAAGGTAATTGGACAATTCCCAAGTTTCATTCGTAAAACAGATGAAGAAAGAATTCAAAACTTTTCTGACGAATATCAAGAAATGAGAAAATTTAGATATTTCGCTTCTGAAAAACTTGATGGAACTTCATGTACTATGTACTTCAACCAAAAATTTGGCATCTGTTCAAGAAATCTTGAATTGGCTGAAGGTGACACAACACAATGGAAACTTGCAAGAGAATTTGGTTTAATTTCTAAATTAGAAAATTTAGGACGAAACATAGCTCTTCAAGGTGAAATAATTGGAGAAGGTATTCAGAAAAACAAATACAAATTAAAAGGACAAGAATTCAGACTTTTCAACATCTTTGATATTGATAACTACGAATATTTACCAAAAAGCGAAATGTTAGAAATCGCAGAACAATTTTGTTTGAAAATTGTACCTACTGTTTTTGAGAATATAGAACTTCCATTAACTATTGATGAACTTTTAGAAATTGCAGAAGGAAAGTCAGTTCTTAATACACAGACTGAAAGAGAAGGTTTAGTGTGGGTATCTGTTGACTCACCTGAAAGAATTTCCTTTAAGACAATCTCTAACAGATTTTTGTTGAAATATGAATAATCTTTTGGTTGTAACTTTTAATATATAGATAGGTTACAACCAAAAAATAATCATAATACAATGAAACATTTAAAACATATAAATGAAGAATATAAAAGTAAAGAACTCAAAAAAGGTATAAAACATGAAAAAGAGCATGATAAAACCTATGAGAACATTAAAAAGTATTATGAAAAGAATAAAGATTTCCCAGGAAAAATGTTAATTTTTAAATGGATTGCAGAGGATCATTTGGATGATTTCAAAGATTATTATACAAGACATAAGAAAATGGAAAAAGGTGCCAAATCAGGCGGGAAAGATTAATAAATAGTACTCTAATAAAGAAAAATTAATATTAACAAAAAAATATATATAAAATGAAGCATATTAAGAAATATAATGAAAATGTATCTGAACAAAAAGAAAAACTATTTGTGCCAGATAATTTAGATGAAATATATAAAATTCTATTCTCTTCTAATGATAAAAACGAATTTAAAAAGAATCTAATAGATAACGGTTACAACAACTATGTAGCCGATTATATATTTTATGAAATTGAGGATGCCGCAGAACGAGAGTATGTTATGATCGAACAAGATAATGAATACTTAGAAAAAGAAAATAAAAAAGAAAAGTTTACACAAGCATTTATAAACTATGTAGAAAAATTAAGAAAAGATGATTTCAATAATATTCCAATATCTGATGATTTCAATAAACATGTGAAATATACAGCAGAAAATATATTTAAGTTTAGACTAAAAAAAGAGAGAGATAGAGTTGAAAATTGGGGCGGTTTCGCATTATATATAAAAGAGGGTGAATTAGATATAACAGAACATGGAGTTGAAAAAAAATATAAAAAAATATACAAAAAAACAGTTAAATATTATAATGCTGAAAACTTATTTGAGCAATAATTATGTTATTTATTTTAACAAAATTAATTCATAGATAATAATCATAATTATTAGTAAGAATTTTAACCAGTAATATTATTGTTTTTAAGATATAAAAAAGAGAATTTTTTCAAATTCTCTTTTTTATTTAAACTAATTTAAATATTTACGTATATTTGCAATATGAAAAAAGAATTAACTGTTAACTATAGAATACAAGAAATGAACTTTCAATATAGTGGGTGTTTAGATTATTATACAAGACATAAGAAAATGGAAAAAGGTGCCAAATCAGGCGGGAAAGATGATTAAACCGATTAAGAACTTAAATTGAATTAAACGATGTTAAAAACTTAACACCGTTTTTTTATGCTAAATTTTCAACTTTATATTTCATAATTACTATAAACCATAAAATAATTAAAATATTATTAATAAAATTAATGACGATATGAATTATGAAAAAAAGAGAGGTGATTTAATATTACCTCAGGGTACATTTGTTTTTATCCAAGATGGTGCGTCAGGTCAGGTACAAGTTGCCGTAGGACCTTACAAAGAATCTTTGGGTGAAATAGATAAGCTTGTCACCTATGATGAAAGAACAAGAAAATTTGTAGAAACACAAGATCTTGATGATGCCATTCAAGTGTGTCCTACTGCCGATGAAGGTCAATATATCGTATTGATCAACCCTGCCGATAATGATAGCGGTAAAGAATCTGTACATCCACTTTTTAAGAAAACACAATCTGTCGCCTTGAAATATGGTAGCAAAATTAACATTCCTGGTCCTGACACATTCGCATTATATCCTGGACAAATAGGTAAGGTACTTGACGGTCACAACCTTAAGTATAATGAATATCTTATTGTAAGAGTCTATAATGAAGAACAGGCAAAGAAGAATATTGAAAATGCTATTGTGAAACTCAATGAAGAAGATGAAAAGGAAAACAAACCTTTGTTCTCTAAAGAAGATCTTGTAACAGGTAAATTACTTGTCATTAAAGGTACCGATGTTTCATTCTATATTCCACCTACTGGAATTGAAGTTTTGACTGAAAACAACTCTTATGTAAGAAAAGCTGTCACTCTTGAAAGATTAGAGTACTGTATTCTTTTAGACCAAAATGGTGGTAAGAGGTATGTTAAAGGTCCTGCCGTTGTATTTCCTAAACCTACTGAAGAGTTTATGGAAGATAACGGGAAAAAGAAATTCAAGGCGATTGAATTGAATGATAATATGGGTATCTATATTAAAGTTATTGCTGATTATGAAGAAGGTGGACGAAAGTTTGAGACTGGCGAAGAACTTTTCATAACTGGTAAAGAACAGAAGATTTACTTTCCAAGAGAAGAACATGCTATTATCAAATATGATGATAGTGTTATCAGTTATGCCGTAGCAGTCACCGATGGTGAAGCAAGGTATGTTCTTGATAAAGAAAAAGGTAAAGTCAATCTAGTTAAAGGACCGAGAATGTTTATTCCTGATCCAAGAAAAGAAGTAATTGTTAAACGAGTTCTTGATGATAAAACCATCAAACTTTGGTTCCCTGGTAATGTGGAAGCATTACAACACAATCAACTATTACAACAGGAATTGGAAACGAAACGTGGTTCAGGTATGGAAGAACAATATTACGTTGCTGAAAGAAGTTTTAAAGCTAAAAAAACACTTTCTTCATCTTTCGGAGACGAAATGACAAGACGTACTAATTTTACAAAACCACGAACCTTAACTATCGATTCTAAGTACGAAGGTGCTGTTACTATTGACATTTGGCCTGGATTTGCAATTCAAAAGATTAAAAAATCAGGTGAAAGAGAAGTTGTAAAAGGTCCTAAAGTATGTTTATTGGAATATGACGAAACACTCGAAGTTCTAGCACTCTCCACAGGAAAGCCTAAGATGGATCACGATTTGATGAAAACTGTCTATTTACAAACTGAAAATAATGTTGTTTCAGATATAGTTGAAGCTGAGACAAAAGATTTGGTTGATGTGAGTATCAGAATTTCCTACCGTGTGAACTTTGAAGGAGATCCTAAAAAATGGTTTAATGTTTCAAATTATGTTAAACTTATGACACAACATCTTCGTTCTATTATTCGTAATAGGGTTAAGAAAGAAACTATTGAAAATTTCAATGATAACGCAGCTGACATTATTCGTGATATCGTTCTTGGTGAACAAGATGAAAAAACGAACAAGAGAGTTGGTAGAACATTTGAAGAAAATGGAATGCACGTTTATGATTTAGAAGTTCTCAATATTGAGATTGGTGATCATAAGATTGAAGAATTCTTGAAACAATACCAGAAAGAAGTTGTACAAAAGAACCTTGAAATGAAGAGACTCGAAAAAGAATTGACTTTCGTAAAGAAATCCGAATCGATAAAACGAGATAAACTTGAAGAAGTTGCTAAAACTGAAGAAAAGCAAAATGAACTAATCACAACTAGAATTCAAGAGCAACACAAACAAGAACAATTAAAACATCAGGGTGATATTGACAACCGAAAACTTCTTGATGAAGTTGAAAACATGGTTCTAGTTCTTAATAAACTTAAAGACGAACAACGTTTAGCTGTTACTGAAAAAGAATCTAAGATTAGAACTGAAGAATACGAAAAACAAATGAGCGCAATTCAACCTCGTTTGGTGGAAGCAATGATTACACTTGGTGGTGTACAAACTACTGAGATTCTTGCTAAGAACCTAAAAGAACAAGGTGGGGACTTATCATCTATTTTTACAAAAGGTGGATTTGATGGCTTCTTAGGAGCAATTGAAGGAACACCATTACATGATAATGTTATGGGTCTTTTTGCAGAGTATAAAAACCTTGCGAAGAGTACTAAGAAGTAATTGTTTAATTTGTTGATTATTTTCAAAAAGGGAGAATTTTTAATTCTCCCTTTTTTTTTATATATTTGCAAAATGAAAAATGATATTGATATAAGAAAAGAACTTCAAAGTATGGATTTCTCATATTCTGGAGGTGTTAATTATGATGCCGAATCTATTCAGGCTGACGATCACTATGAAAGATGTGCAGGTGATTATTGTCGATGCTCTAGAATTGAAGCAACAATCAATAGCATTGATCACAAAGAGATATCAAATTTAATATGTGAAAGATTTTCCATCACCGATGATAGAATAGCTTCTCAGATTAGAAAGGTGTGTTCAAAGTTAACCGTATATGATTTTGAAGTAAGAGTGTGTGGGGGTTATTATGGTGAAGAAACTGATGGTGTAGTATTTGATAATTATTCTATTTTTACAGAATTTGAAAATATAATAGATGTTAAAAAAGCAAGAAAGAAAAAACTTGAAATGCTTAAATTATCTATTGAAGAAGAAGAACGAATTAAGAAAATTCTTATTTCTGAATATGGCTATTTATTAGATAGTTTGAAAGAATCAAGATTTTCAATTATTGAAATATCACCAAAAGATATTATTTTTCCTTCTAAAAGTCACGCAGATAATGTTGGTAAAAAATATCTTTACAGTTATAGAAAACACCAAATTTGTGGTATAGTAAAAGAAAGGGATGGTAAATATTTAGTAATAGATGGTTATCACAGAATTACAGCAAATTTGAAATCTGAAAAAATTAAAGTAATTTTAAGTAATTGATATTATGAGAATAAGATTATTACAAAAAAAAGAGAACATATTTTTTATTCAACAATCCAAAACATATTTTGGTAAAAATTTTTGGATATCGTTACGTAATAGAAAGAAACTCATAAGAAGTATCATATATTACATAATTGGAAATGCTATATTTCCCTTCCTTTTATATGGTGTTATGAGAATATTTACTTCTTTTGATTATATTGAAAAGGTTATGGAACTTTATAATGGAACATATTTATACTTTAGTGTGATGTGGGCAATTTTATTTTCTTTATATGAATCAAGAATAACAGAACACTTCTTGATTAATGATAGTCATTATCACATCACAACTGAAATTAATTATAATGGTAAATATATTGACATTAAACATGACGATTTAGTTAAAAGTGGAAAAAGAACCATTTTTGGTAAGGTTAAAACGGTTTATTATCTCAACAAAAAAGATTTGAGACGAGAAAAATTAGATAGATTAAAATCTTTATCCTCAGATGATTTTAAAAAACTTTAAAAAATTTTAAAAAAAACTTTTAAATTTTTTAAACTTTTATCCTAACTGGGACTATACTCTTTAACACTTCACGAAGATAACACTTCAAGAGTGTAATGTTCTTTAAAATTATGAAGAAGAAACTTTGAAGATATAACTCACTAAGTTTTGTTAAACCAAAACAAAAAGTGTAAGACATCCTCAACACATTTTTCACTTCTCACGTAGGAGTGTTTCCGTGAACGGGATGTCGCTTTTTAAAAGTTTTTGAGAGTTAAGCCAAAGTAATCTGGACAATCATTTATTGGTAAATGTTGAAAAAAGAATACTCACAGCAACTCAAAAGAAACAATTGGATGTTAACTTTATGTATTCTGTTTTAACATTTTTTATTGCCAAGATGTTCTCGGACTAACTCTTCGGAGTAGCAATAAAATACTTAGTGAAAATTCTTCAAGAAACTAAAAATCAAGTGTGGCTGAATAATGGATCGCCAGTCCATAAGGCACTCTATCAATTGCTGAAAAGTAGTTGGTCGTGGTTTAACAAGCACTTCCACATAAATCCTAAAAAAGCCAGGGTTGGACAACCTTGAGCCTCGTAAGGTCGGGACAAATCGTTTGACATTCATATGATGGCTGTATCCCGTTGAAGGTAATCATTCCTTCCTATTGCTGAGACAGAAAGCGCAATCTGTTGAGATAGTTGATGAATAATGTGTAGCGAGTGTTCTAGAATTGTGAGTAATCATTACTCTCACCACAAGATTTTTTTAAACCCTGATAGTTGTGAAACTATCAGGGTTTTTTTATGCTTTTTATTTTTTATATTAAATATTATGCTTACTTTTGTTGAAAATATAAATTAAACATTAAAA
>Ga0210003_1003742_pt1 | contig 12254 bp, 8 predicted proteins | sample LantaG_FD_182804 | JGI IMG/M metagenome (GOLD analysis project Ga0210003, IMG submission 182804) | Deep subsurface microbial communities from Baltic Sea to uncover new lineages of life (NeLLi) - Landsort_02402 metaG (SPAdes) (version 2) | ecosystem: Environmental > Aquatic > Marine > Oceanic >...
CAATCAAAGCAACGGTAACAGATAGTGAGCTTGATGATACCTATGAAAAAACATTACGATATTCTTTTTCTCATAAATTGGCCGCAACCAGATCAGGAATAGGATGGATTGGGAAAACAGATTTACTGGTAACATCAAGATTCGGTCCAAGGGTTAGACTTGCCACCGTATTAACGACAGTAAATATTTCTAACAATCGGATTCCAATAAATGAAAGTCAATGTGGCAGTTGTAATATTTGTGTTAATCATTGTCCTACTAAAGCTGCCACCGGACAATTATGGACAACTTCAATTGATAGAGATGTATTTTTTGATCCTTTTAAATGCAGAGAATATTGCAGACAAATCTCAGCAGAAAGAATCAAAAAGGAAGTAAGCATATGTGGAATATGTGTATCTGTTTGCCCGAAAGGTAAAAAGTAGATTTCCGAAAATACTGCCTATAGCAGCTGATAAACGGCGGTAGGTAGTATGAGGGCGGAAAAGAAAAATGCAGAAGTTTATCGTTGTGAGTTAAACTACCATCGTTTGCCCGCGAGAGGTTAGCTGAAATCGGATATAAAAGCCGTGACATCGTGTCACGGATTGTTATGAGTAATGCGTTGGAGCAGTAAATAAAAAAATAGAAAGAGACAGTTGGTAATGGCAATAAGGGATGAAAAGCTAAAAAAAACGGGTAAGTTTATATTAATTGAGACAATAGTCATTATCGGACTAATCATTATATTGTCATTTTTTTTTAAGCAAATAGCGGGTTTGTTTAATATGATTGCTATAGTGTACATTTTGATAGAAAGACGAAAAACAGGAAGAACTTGGAGTGATATTGGATTTAAATTTAAAGGCATTATGACTGATGTCAAAAATAATTTGCATTGGATAATTACGGTTGGAGTCATTGCTCAGTTTGTAACTATCACCATAGCTAAATATTTTGTTCCTGGTTTTATTGAACATGTACAAGCAAGAGTACCTTTTATGAATATCTCTCAAATTATCCCGTTATTAATAATGATTCTTTTTGGAACGTTTGCAGAAGAAATTGTTTACAGAGGATTTTTTCAAGAAAGAATAAGTTGGTTTATAAAGCCTTCATATGCAATAGTATTGGTTTCAATAGTTTTCGGAATGATGCATTATTCAAGTGGTTATATGCCTATCGTAGTTTATGATATTGGGACGATTTTTATTGATAGTATTATTTTTGGAATCATTTTTAATCGAACCAAAAATATATTTGCATCATGGATAGGGCATATATTGGCTGACCTGGTTGGAATAGTACTGATATTATTTTATTTATAAAGTGTATGAATCTCTCTTCCAAACTAAAAACCTTTCAAAAAGAAGGATTTTTGAAATGAATGTCGAATATATAAAGAAGTGTCACATTTCAACCTCTAGTTAACCAAAGAAAAAAAGGTGTAGTTTTTTATCCTCCGGCAACTCATTGGTTTTTATTTCTGATTTTTTAATGCTAACGAATGTTTGACGCAAATCATTAAATAAATCGAAAAGTGTACATTATAAATGAAATATTTAAAAAGAAATACTAAGTTTGGTATTCTTTCCTTTCTTTCAATGATTCTTACCTTGACGAACTATCTTCAATTTCCATCTAAAAATGAGATTTTCTTTTCTGTTATAAACTTCCAAAGAAATATATTTAAAAATATAATTTAATATGCATACGAGAGATTATCTTAACTAAATACTTTTGTTATTTATTCTAACTTTTTATAAATTGTTGTGTGAGAAGAATCTATAAATGAGGTGTTTTTTATGAATAGGCAAAAAATTTTCATAACATTAATTATTGTTTTAATGATATTTTCATTATCTATCTATGCCAAAGTCACCTTAGATGAAACTAAAATGTACATAAAAGTACAACCATTAAATTATATTACTAGCGGAGAGGATTGTACTTATTACAAATGGATTGAAAAATATGAACAAAAAAGACAAAATTATAAAATAAATACGACATCAGTAAAAACCAAAGCAATTATTGGAACTATAAAAGAAGACTACATTGAATATGATTCCAAACGAGATGTAAAAAATATATCCATTAATTTAGAAAAAATTAATAAAGTGCGTAATCAAGGTGACATAATAGGTATTTTTGTAGAAAAGGGAAAGCTTTATGTTGCTATTGAAGAAAAGAAATTATCAGATAAGGAAATTGAATACACCAGATATCCCGAAGATATTGCTATTTTAATGCGGGGTATTTTCACCAGTTCCGAACAATGTATCTGGCAGACCATTGACCCTCCACCTAATAAAAGTGATATGGATAAATATGGATTAGTCTATTACGGAGGCATGGTAGAGGATACTCATGTAGGCATGGTTATGTTTGAAGCGGATAGAGTCATGAAATGTTTATCAGGGGGTTATGAAAATAGAACAGGTAAGCCAATAAATATTCAAAGAACCTATAAATCAGAGTGGAATTACATGCCTGAGATGACTTTCGATGACCAATTCTCCGAGGAAGAATGGCATCGTTATTGGTTTACTACGGAAGATACTACCGTACAGTATGATCCTGACTTAAAAGTGGTTAAAATTGTTGGGAATCCTTTATCAGTTAAAACTGAACGAATGGAAATGATTAATGGAAAATTAGAAAGCACCTTTGACCCCGATTATGATTCTTGTTCTTATCAATGGACCAAACATTTTGAAAACAATCTTCTTTTCTATGCCAGATATTATCCGGTTTTATATGAATTGCAGGAACTATCTCGTTGGACTTCTCTATTAAATGCACTCTATGAAACAGGATTTATTTTTGATGAAATACTTTTGAACAGCTTTCCTTATGTTTTCACTCCTACTAAAACCCCGATAATACAAATAATAAAAGAGCGGAATACTGAAAATACAACTCAAACGTACACTGAAATTACAACCAGGCAAATTTCTTTAACCGGAGGCGTGGGACTCGAGCAGGTTACTTTGCAGAAAGCAGATTTGAGTGAAATAAAAAAGCAATGGATTACTCAAAATAAAGAGGGAAGTTTTAAAGTGGTTTGTATTTGTGATTAAAATAAAGAAAAAATTTATTCAATACTTAGACTACTCTAATAATATTATGAAATATGATTTGTCATGTGGAAGGAGAATGTTATACAAAATCAATAATTCGATTATATTCTTCTAACTCTTGACAAAGGATCTTATTTAACTAGAAGTTTCTAATTTTAGATTATTTTATTTTGGAGGTGTAATTATGAATGCGAATGATGTTTCTATCTATAAACGATTAACTGAGCTATACAAAAGTACTGATCAGGATGTTAAAGAACTTCCTCTTAATGGTGCCACTAAATATGCTTTGTTTAGCGATTTACATTTAGGAGATGGAGGAAATTCAGATCTTTTCAAGCATAATAAAAAAACAATGGAATCTGCGTTGGATTATTATAAGAAGCAAAAATATTCCATTATCTTATTAGGAGATATCGAGGAATTATGGCAATTTAATTTTATTGATATTTTAAATAAGTATGATAGCAGTATATATTCGCTTTTAAGAAGTTTCCCGGATAACAAGGTTCATCGTGTATTTGGGAATCATGATATAGATTGGAAAAGACCACCAACTGATCCCATATATAGTAACAAGAAAATACAGTATGGAGTTCCTGAAGCAATCAAACTAGGCAATGATCTATTTCTAGTTCATGGTCATCAAGGAGATAAAACATGCGATAGAAAAACTTGGGAAAGTAGATATTGGTCTCATAAGGGAGAACCTTTGGTACCCATAGGAAAAATATTCGGGATCTCAAGTCGATTAGCAACAAAATCGCAAGTTCCTGCTAATCGTGAAAAATTATATTATGAATGGGCAAAAGATAATAATGTTTTTCTTATTTGCGGACATACACATAATGCCATCTTTGCATCTCGATTGTATTATTGGTGGTTAAATGAACAAATTATAGAAAAAGAAAAAGAACTAAAGAAATGTTCTAAGGATAAAGTTAGAATTTGGGAATTATGTAACGAAATTAAAAAACTCAATAAAGATTTACATATCGAAGAAAGAATGGGGAGACATTCCAATCAGTTATCAACTACAGGAAAACCAATACCATGTTACTTTAATACAGGTTGTGGGCATTTTAGAAATGGTATAACAAATATTGAAATTGAAGGCGATAAAATAAGATTAATTAAATGGCAAAGAACCGAATCCTTACTCTTAGAAAAGCAAAGAGAAGAACTCTGGAAAGAAAGCTTGTCTAATCTTAGAAAAATAATAAATGAAAAATCCGCATAAATTCAATTTGAGATAAGACAAAGGAACGGTTCGTTTAACATATTCAGTTCAAAATATCACAATAAAGAGAACTGGTTTTATTCTAAAAAACTTAACATTAAAATGATTTGAATTTAACTGAAGTATAAAAGGGGTCAGGTTTCAATATTTAACATATAAATCTTAAGTGTCAAATGTTGAGACCTGACCCCCTACTCCAATATATTGTTGTCTACGGGAGGAAAACATAAAATATTTATTACTGATAAATATTTTGATTAACTTTCAAGAGTAAAATTTGACCTCGGTAATAAAATGATTAGCTGCCTCAGGTAGAATTAATTTTTCCCAAATGGGAAAACTCAAAACCGTAAACATTTTAATGAGAAACAAAACACTTCCGCAAAATAAGATTATTCAGAAGAAAAAATTATAATTGGAGATAATGATGGTAACCAATATTAATATTATGAACGAAAATATTGAAGGATACAAAACCATGTTTATCATAGAGAATTCTTTACGAGAATTAATTATTAATGTAATGCAAAAAAATTTTGGACCAAAATGGTATAAAAGTAGAATACCCGGAGATATTAATGCAAAGTATATTAATGCTATTAATTACGAAAAAAAAATCAAATGGCAAAATCTAGTACCTCATCATCCAATTTATTATATAGATTTTCCTGATATAAAAAAGATAATAATTCAAAAAAATAACTGGGATGAAATATTTAAAATATTGTTTGGAAACAAAGAATGGTTGGTTGGTTTATTTAATGAACTTGAATTTATTCGAAATATTATTGCACATAATAGAAAATTATCTAAAAATTTAAGCAAATATCTATCAGATTCATTTAAAAAATTATCTAAGATTATAGGTGAAGATAAAATGATTGAATATGTAAATAATTGTACTTGCGAAAAAAGTATACCTTTATTAATTTCAGATTTATTGCAAGAATTAGAAATTACTTATAAAAAATGTCTGAATTTTAAAGCTATACAGAATGATGTAGTTGTATGGAATAATGTAAAGGATAAATGGTGGTTTGACGAGTTGTATTTAGATTCGAGCATATATGAAATTGAAGTTTTTTTTAAATTTATGATTAAATATTCTGAATTACCTCGCAAAAGAGGATCAGGGCACATAATTGAAAATTGGGTTTATCAAAATGATATTTCATCAAAATTTGAAAAAGCAAAGAATGAGTTTAGAAATTTATTAATAGGGGAGGGATAAAATGAAATTTGCTGAATTTAAAAATCCGTATGATTTCTCAAATCCAGTCTTAGATGAAGAGCTTTTTATTGGCAGAACAAATGAATTAAAAGAAATTGATTATTATTTGGAAAATGCAAAAAAATCTAAAAGGCCAATAAATATAGCTATATTAGGCCCTCGAGCTTCAGGAAAAACTAGTTTACTAAATATCACTGAAATCAAAGCCAAAAAGAAAGATTTTTGTACCGTTCGTATCGACCTTGATGAAGGTGATGCAAAAACCCAGTTAGGCTTTTTCTTTAAAATATTCGATGGGATTTTCACATCTGTTTGCGAGAAAAATGCTTTTAGAGGATTAAAAGGAGAAACATATGATACATATTTAGATATGGTTAATGCCTATGAAATTCCAAAAGATAAATTATTTTGTCCATTCTTGTTTCCGTTACAATATGCCAAAGCGATGAATAAAAGAAATTATAATGTATCCTTGTCTGATAATAGTTTCAAAAGAGATCTAGATTTAATTCATAAAACAATTTCATGTCCGGTGATAATATTATTTGATGAAGGAAATATCCTTGCAAAAAGTAGAATATTATTAGAAAAAATAAGAAATATTTTTATGAATATACCAGGATATATGTTGGTTTTTACTGGTACCTCAGATTTATTTCCAGTGATGAATGAGATTTTTTCTCCTATTGTCCGCCAATTTAAAAAGATTAATGTTGGCGAATTTAGTAATTATGAGGAATGTGAAGATTGTATAGAAAAACCTTTGGTAAATGCCGGCCTTAACCTTCGTCAGATATCTAATTTAATACCACAAGAAAGTAAAAAGGAAATAATAGATTTATCTGGAAAGCGACCTTATGAAATTCAATTAATATCTCACTTTTTATTTAAGCGTGTTCAATCGGAAATTACTAAATATATGAGTCTGGATTTCAATATAATTGAGGACATAATAAGAGAATTAGAGATTTCTGAAAATATAAGTAAAAGGCCAATTTTAAACGAAGTTCGTAGATTAACTAAAAAGCAATTACAAGCGGTTGATTTATTATGTTCTTGTAATGGACAAGCAACATTTGACCAGATTTGGGAAGTAGAATATATTTTTAACGATGAAAAAAGATGGAACAAAATTGTATTATTAAAAATATTAAATCATTTGAAAAATACTAGTATAGTCAGTGATAAGGATGGAATGATAAAATTTGCGGGCGATGATTTCGATAAAATATATACAAAATATTTTGCACATGAAAGAAAAGTTAGTATAAATATTCAAGATTTTCCTCCGGATTTAGAATTATATCTTTTTTTTAAATTATTTGATTATATGAAAGATATTGATAGTTTAGTTATTTTTGGTATAAGATCAAGAATTAAAACCTCTATAAGTACTGATATTAGTAATATTATTAAAAAAATGCTTGGCATCAAGAAGAGTAAAAAGAATATTTTTAAAGATCCCTACTCTTATATTGAGGATATTTATTTTTTAATGATAAAATATAGAAATGCAACAAAAATTCCATTACTACATATTAAAATAAGTTTAGCATGGGCAAAAAATCAATCAACCTGGTACAGCGAGAAAGCGAATAGTAACGATGTGACTATAGCTATTAAAAAGTTAAATTCCCTAAATAAAAGATTTATTGATTTAAAAAATAATTTAATATTAAAATATGAAGAAGTGGATGTAATACCATTAAATTTAATGAAAGAGATAATTGAAAAAAGTCCAGATAAGTTTAGAGAAAAAATAGCAAAAAGACATACAAATGAAATGTTTATTGAATATATCAAAGAGCCTAGAAATAAAAAAGAGGCTTTATTTCATGCAGATTTAGCATATTTTTATAATTCTGATTGTGACGATTATACATGTAACAATATTGGATATTTATATTTAGTAGCCGGAGAATTAGAAAAATCTCTAATTTTATTAAATAAAGCAATTACAATGAGCAAAAATGATATTTTACTTACCTTGGCAAATTATAATATGGGAATAGTAGAGCTTAAAAAAAATAATTTAGAATCAGCAGAAAGATTATTTAAGAAATCAAAAAAGCTTGCAGACAGTATTGATGAGAAAGAAAGATATGTAGATATACTTTTAATTCCTAAAGTCAAAAAAGGTGTATTAGTATACGAAGAAAAAAAATATCCTAATATGTTAGATACTAGTGAAAAATCAATTTCGGTAATTAAAAAATTGAAAGATAGAATAAAAAATGTAAAGTTATGAATCTTAATCCAAGAAGTCCTTCCAATCGAGAGTTCTTTAAAAATAGACATTTTATCTGAATTATATTTATTTAGTTTATAATTATATCTACCATTAAAAAAATAAAGGGGTGTATGAAAATTGTCACAAGATAATCCTAAGCTATTTATATCTTACTGCTGGAGTTCGGAAGAACATGAGCAGTGGGTTCTAGACCTAGCAACTGAGCTGAGAGAAGCGGGCATCGATGTTTTTTTAGACAAATGGGATTTAAAAGAAGGACAGGATGCTTTGAAATTTATGGAAAAAATGGTAACTGATCCAAAGATTAAGAAAGTTGCTATAATCTGTGACCATACATATGTGGAGAAAGCGGATAAGCGAACTGGTGGTGTTGGGACAGAAACACAAATAATTTCGCCAGAAATTTATGCAAAGGAGGATCAGAACAAATTTGTGGTAATTGTTGCTGAGCGGGACGAAAATGGAAAAGCATGTTTACCTACTTATTATAAATCGAGAATTTTTATAGATTTAAGCGAAAGCGATTCATACGCAACAAATTTTGAAAAGCTTCTTAGATGGATTTATGATAAACCGCTCTACCAAAAACCAGAGATAGGTAAAATACCAGAATTTTTATCCGAAACTAATTCAATAAAACTTGGCACATCCGTAAAATGTAAACGTGCTTTAGATGCTATAAGAAATAATAAAGGGTATGCTAATGGCGCTTTAGATGAATATTTTCAGACTTTTGTGGAAAATTTGGAAAAATTCCGAATTTCAAATGCAGAAGGCGAATTTGACGATGAAGTAATTAAGAATATAGATAATTTTTTACCTTACAGAAATGAATCGATAACGATATTCCTTACAGTTGCTCAATATCGTAATATCCCAGAGACATGGCAGCAACTACACAAATTTTTTGAAAATCTTATACCATATATGTATAGTCCAGAAAGAACAATAGCACGGAAGAAAACGGATTTTGATAACTTCAGATTCATTATCCATGAGCTTTTTCTTTATGCTATATCAAGCTTACTTAAATATGAATGCTTTGACGCAGTTGCGTACTTAATTCGCCAACATTATTTTGTTGAGAAAAATAATGAGTATAATAGAAATATAATGAAACCCTTTACTATCTTTTTTCAATACATGTCCTCTTTAGATCGTAGAAATGAAAGACTAAAGTTAGGGAGAACATCTCTTAGAGCGGATCTTTTAAAGCAACGTTCAGAAACATCGGGTATTAAATTCATGCAATTAATGCAATCTGATTTTATATTGTTTATAAGAGACTGTCTTGATGCAATAAAATATCAACAACACCAATTTTGGTGGCCTACTACCTTACTATATATTGAACGCCATAATGGTACTTTAGAAATATTTGCTAGAGCTCAATCCAAAGAATACTTTAGTAAAATTAACTGCATATTCGATATTGGAGAAAAAAAAGATTTTATTTTATTATTTGAAGCTTTTAAAAAGGAAGAATTAACAATACCAAGTTGGGGATTTTTCTCACTTAAACCTAATCCAGAGATTCTTCTGGGATTTGAGAAGCTTGCAACAAGGCCTTAAGTGGGAAGAGAAATTAGATACTATCTTAAAATAAAACAAGTGGACGGTTCTTTGTTTGATGTATGCTCAATAATTAAGTAACTTATTTGGTAGAAAGATTTGAAGAGAGGCTTAAGATGTTTTTAAGCTAAGGCCGGAAAGAAGACCTAAGAAGAAATTTGATAAATAGGTGTCTGTCTCTATTATTTTTATTATTTCAAAGGTTATGACCTAATTTTATATGATGAACATTCAAAATAACATAGGAGGGCTATTCTCAACATGAAACGGATAACCATAGCAATCACATTACTCTTAATGATTATGGCAGCGGGATTGTACATAACACAATGGAGACAACCAACCTCATCGTTTGATGATTTGAATCAGGAAATGCAATTTTTGGTTTCCGATTTGGTAGCGAAAGACAAATCCGTAAGGAATTGCGTGCTGTCTGTGATGAAAGGTGATGGCTCGTTCTCTTGGTCGGGCGCAGCCGGAATCGCAAGCCAGAATGGTCAGACGCCAATGACCAAAGATACGCCTATCTATATCGCAAGTATCACGAAGCTCTATACGGCCACGGCCATCATGCGATTATATGAAAAAAGGGGACTCTCCTTGGATGAGCCCATGTCGAAATACCTTCCAAAAGAGCTGATAGAAGGCATTCATAGTTATCAAGGGAAGGATTATTCTCGTGAGATTACCATAAAACAATTGTTATCGCATACTTCGGGTATAGCAGATTACTATACCGAGAAACCGAAAGGGGGGAAGAGCCTCTTTGCCTTGTTCCTGGAAGAGCCGGAACGAACATGGACAGTCGATGAAACGATCGAATGGGCGCGAAACAAGCTGGAACCCAATTTTCCACCAGGTACGGATGCCTCCTATTCGGATACCAATTTCCAGTTATTGGGAAAGGTTATCGAAGCCGTAGCCAATAAGCCGCTTCATGTCGTATTTGAGGATTTTTTCTTTCGCCCTCTGGAACTTAAGCATACCTGGTTGGTCGGCCGCTCTAAACCACAGTTCACGCCATTGGTTGCTCCGGCGGATGTATTTTACAATGACAAGAACATTAGCGTTATCCGCTCGAATGGATCATACTGGGCTGATGGAGGGATTGTTTCGACAGCAGAAGAATGTATCATTTTTCTCAAAGCCCTCAAGGAAGGGCGAATTATTCGTGCAGACACGCTGAAGTTGATGCACAGCTGGCACAAATTGCAATTTCCGCTTCAATATGGCTACGGAACTATGTACTTCAAGCTTCTCTGGTTTATGAAAACAGTGATGAACGTCCCGCCTTTATGGGGTCATTCGGGTTCTAGCGGCTCCTTCCTGTATTATTCAGAAGATTTTGACGTTTACATGGCCGGTACTATCAATCAGACGGAATCGAACACGAAACCGTTTAAACTGATGGGAAGGGTAATAAAGGCTATTCGATCGAAAAGATAGGAGAAGACTAACCGAGGTAATAATAGCGTTCAAATCTTTATCCTTGACATTTAATTAAACTATTTGTCAAGTAAGGGAAAAATGGGATCAGGCTTCACGACTTCACATTTTATTTTTCTATTTTTATTTTACATTTTGTGAGTTTGTGAAGCCTGATCCTGGATCTTTTCTCAGAGGAGAAATGATTTATAATAAATAGATTGCTACTTACTGTAGACGGGAGATTAAAAGGAGATTGATTAATGACTAAGATGAAACCAAAAAATAGTAAACTGAAATGGCAACACATTAATGCAACAAGAATATCAGCCTCAGCATTTGGTGTTTTTTGTGGACTGACTGGCATTATAGCTGGTTACTTTGAAATTCTTCAAGGACATGTTGTGCCAAATGATTTTATAATAAGCACTATTGGTCCGAGCTATAGCATGTGGGATACCTATGGTATAGGGGACTTGTGGGAAACCTATAGTGCCATCACCATCATTCCCAATTTTTTCTTAACAGGCATAGTGGCAATCCTGGTGAGTTTTCTTGTTATCATCTGGTCCATTGGATTTATACACAAGAAGTACGGCGTCATGATTTTTTTATTTCTCTCAGGCATACAATGCCTTGTTGGTGGAAGTTTCGTCCTTGATCTAGCATTAATAGCTGGTGTTGTTGCAACGAGGATTAATAAACCATTAACCTGGTGGCGTTCTCATCTATCTGTTAATGTTCGGAATGTGCTTGCTAAATTATGGCCGTGGTCTTTTGTAGCATATGTGTTTTTGGTTATTATCTTATTGGGAATAACTATCTTTGGAGTAAATGATGCATCTCTATTGAATATTTTAGGAGTTTTTGCTGCTGCCATGTTTATACCCATACTATTAATGATCTTTGGTGGATTTGCATACGATATCCAGAGACAAACCTATCTTAATAAGGATAACACAATGAGAAAGTGACTTAAAAAAATCAACTGGAGCGTATGAAATAATACGTCAGAAACAGAGGGTAGTTTAGTAAGGAAATAGCAAACAGTGGCTTACCTTTTTAAGCCAGCTTTCGGCCAGGCCGGCGAACAACAGCATTATGTTGCTTCTTTGCCTGAAGAGCAAAAGAGGGTCTTGCAATGATACATTTTTTTAACAACAAGAAAGCATTGATGAAAAATGTGTCATTGCAAGAACTGACCCCAAATCCGGTTTAACTTAGTTTCACAGAAAAGTTGGATTTTCAAATAAAATTGTGGTATTATTTGTACAAAGCATCAAATAAATAAGAATATTTTGGTATATGATGTAACATCTATAATGTAATTAAACTAAAATAAGTAACTATATTATCTAAGATCAATCTTAAAAGTAACATCCTATAAACACCCTATCTCTATCCCAAAAGATCCACAAAATGATATTCTCTAACTACGCTAACCGTCCATCTAACTATTTTCTATCATTAGAT
>Ga0210003_1003744_pt1 | contig 12253 bp, 9 predicted proteins | sample LantaG_FD_182804 | JGI IMG/M metagenome (GOLD analysis project Ga0210003, IMG submission 182804) | Deep subsurface microbial communities from Baltic Sea to uncover new lineages of life (NeLLi) - Landsort_02402 metaG (SPAdes) (version 2) | ecosystem: Environmental > Aquatic > Marine > Oceanic >...
CGGGCTGGCTTTAGTTTTTCACCTTTGATTGGTGGTAAATATGTATATAATATATCATTTACGGTTTATGAACTCAAGGATTGAGTTGGAAATCGAAGGGTGACAGTGGCAGGAAATGAATAGAACACATCTAATCTTCTTATAAAATTAATGCCTTATTTTAAATTAGATAGATAGGGAAAGTATACAGGGTCAATCATTCACTATATTTTTTCAGAAAACCTATAGGATCACTGTGAGTTTCTTAACCGGATGATTGAGGATTTAGATATTTTTATAATAGACGTCCTAAAGGAAAGGCATTGTAAAAGGAAAAATTAAAACACGGAAAAAATAGGATGTGTTCCCACTTAACTAATTTTTATTTTTACAAATATTTTAAAAAAAAGAAGGATTCTTAAAAAATTATGTCGTACATCTAATGTAGAGTATATGAAATATTTCACCTAAATAAATATTTTTTTGCCATTAATTTGTAAAACTTTATATCGTAACCTGTATGAAGGTAACAGGAGAGACCTTTTCTTTTATTACAAAAAGAGAAAAAGAGCCGAAGAGGCAAGATATTGAAAGTATCTAAACTTTCAGGCAAGCGGACTGTTACCGGACAGAATTCTGGAAAGTTTTATACAAAAAAGCACTGGCGGGGAAATTCCTATTTTTAAGAACAACCTAACAGAGTTTACTTGTAAAGAATCATTTCCTAATTTTCCAGGAAGAATCTTTCAGGTGAAAGGACAGAGTAAGAGAGTAATATAGTTATTTTCTTACTCTATCCTTTTTATTAATAATTACAAAATCGTTTCACTGAAAACCATAAAACAATAAAAGAAATAGTTTTTTTGTGAACTTGTGAAATCCGACTCCAAAACATTAAAAGTGAGGGAGAAAAATAAAAATGAAAAGACTGACGCGAAATCATTCAATCTTTGCCATGGATAAACAAAATCCGCCAGCACTATATATCGATGCAGGTGAAAGGTTTATCGTTGAGACAGAGGATTGCTGTAATCATCAGATTGTAGAATCTGATGATGTTCTTATGGATAGCGCTGATTATTTGCATAATCCTGCTTCTGGACCTATTTTTGTCAACGGATGCAAGCCGGGCGATACATTAAAGGTGACGATACATAAAATAGAGGTTGATTCTCAAGGAGTTATTTATGTATCTCCCGGAAAGGGAACATTGGGGAACAAGGTAGAGAAAACTGAGACAAAAATTGTCTCCATATCCGAAGGTTGTGCAAAATTTGGTAAATATTTATTACCACTCCATCCAATGATCGGTGTAATAGGAGTGGCTCCCGTTGGAGAAGCTGTTCTATGTGGGAGTCCCGGACCGCATGGTGGTAATTTGGATACGGTAAACATTGCAGAGGGAGCAGAAATATATCTACCGGTTTTTGTTAGTGGTGCAAAACTTGCATTAGGGGATGTCCATGCAATAATGGGAGATGGCGAAATTTGTGGAACCGGAGTGGAAATCAGAGCAGAAGTGGAAATGAAATTAGAAATTTGTGAAAATTGGCAGATTTCTAATCCGGTTGTTAAGACCAAAGAGAGTTACTTCTTTCTTGGCAGCGCTAAGACAGTTGAAGAAGCAATACAGATTGCCGCTGAAGAATCTGTAAAATTTATTCAGAAAAGAAATAATATTTCCTGGACAGAAGCGTACATGATGGCAAGTATTGCCACAGACCTTATGGTAAGCCAAGTCGTGAATCCGCTAAAGACGGTGAGGATACGTATCCCGAAAAAAATATTAGATGAGCAATGATTGCTATAACAGTTTGATAGTTCTAATAATTAGTAAATCGGTCATGAGATTCATTTTCATAATATATTTTAAGGGAAACAAAGAAAAGGAAGACCGAAAAAGAATCCTAAAATACTATTCAGATGAAAAATAAAAAATTTATGCAATATAATTGATTTTTACTACTTATAGTTTTTCTAAAAAAAGAAGGTATTTTGGAAAAAATGTAGTATATTAAAATATAGTGTGAAGTTTGAGCCGATATCTACATAAAAAATAAATATAATATCATAACCTGTACGAAGGTAACAGGAGAGATAAGACACCCCAAACTTTCAGGCCAAAGAACAGAGGAAGGGAGTAATATAGTTATTTTCTTATTCTATATTTTTTAATCCCTTAAAATATTTTATAAAAGCATAGGAAAAATGAACAAACGGGATTTAATATGGACGCTAATACTCATTTTGGAGCTGGTAGGATAACCGATAAAAAAAGAAAGGAGGCAGAGAATGGCAGTCGTAAAAGTGATCGAAATTCTGGCAGAATCGAATGAAAGTTGGGAAGCCGCTACACAAGGCGCAGTCGCAGAGGCAGCTAAAACAGTGAATAATATTAAAAAAGTTTACGTCAGAAACTTACAGGCAGTTGTTGAAGGTAACAAAATCGTCAAGTATCGTGTTAATGCCAAGATCTCATTCATTGTGGAGTAGGTGCAACAGAGATTTCCCCCCAAGTAAGGGACAGCTTGAACTCAAGCTGTCCCTATTATTTTGTAATAAGCAATGTTTCAATTATCATTAACAAAGCGTCATTATAATTGGATAACTTAAAACTGATAACTTTCTTCAAAGAAAAGAAGGACTTTTAAGAATTATGTCGTATTAATTATATTAGAACGTTTTAACTAAATAAATATCGTAACCTGTATGAAGGTAACAGGAGAGACCTTTTCTTTTTTACAAAAAGAGAAAAAGAGCCGAAGAGGAAAGATACCAAAAGTATTTAAACTTTCAGGCAAAAAGACCGTTACCGGACAGAACTCTGGAGAGCTTTATACTAAAAAGCACCGACGGGGCAATTCCTAAGTTTTAGGAAAATACCTTAGAAAGTGTACTTTAATAAATTAATAATTTCCTAATTTTCTAGGAAGAATCTTTCAGGCAAAAGGACAGAGTAAGAAAATAATTTGATTATTTTCTTACTCTGTCCTTTTTATTTGAACTATTTGAAAAATTTTTTAAGACTAAAAATAAATATTTAAATCGAGATAAATTGCGAAGGGAAGTTGTCAATAAAATCTTCTCAAAGACACTGTAAGCGTTAATATTGTATGGTGGAGGCGAATAATGTACCTGGAAAAACTAACCATTGAAGGATACAAAAATTTTTGTAAACCTTTTGAAATTAATTTTTCTGGAGGACTTGATGTATTAGTTGGTGAAAATGGCACAGGTAAAAGTGCTATTATTGATGCTATTCGACTTCTTTTGCAGGAAAATGAATTTGGTAGAAGTTTAGTATCTGACAAAGATTTTCATACACCTTTTGATAATCCCAAAAAAACCGTTAACTCTTTTCATATTTGTGGATTTTTAAAAGGACTTACTAATGAAGAAAAAGCTGCTTTTCTCCCTTGGACAGATGAGAAGGGAAATGCCATATTAACACTGCAAGCTGAAAACAAAATAAATTCTTACGGACGGTTTAAATATAAATGTTGGGGAGGATTTTCTAAATCCAGCATGTTTGAAAAAGAACTATTTGACACAATTCACTGTATCTATCTTCCACCCCTACGAGATGCAGAAGCAAAATTAAAAGAAGGAAGAGGATCGAGACTAGCCAGACTTTTAAGGAATTTGAATAAACAGGAACTAACAAAAGCACAAAAAGAAGGTTCACTTCATGAACTTGAAATAGAAGTAAACAGTTTTAATGAAAAATTAATAAAGGAGAAGTCAATTAAACAAGCTAATAAATACATTAAAGACAGATTGAAGGAGGTATTAGGTAGTGTTTTTGGGCAGGATACTCAGATTCAGTATTCAGAAATTAATTTCAATCGCATTGTTGAAAATTTACGATTGCTTTTTTTCCCAACTATTGAAGATAATACACCTTTGGAAAAGTATCGAAGTCTTGAGCAGAATAGCTTGGGTTATAATAATTTAATTTATTTTGCCACAGTGTTAGCAGAATTAACAGAATTAGAAGAAGAAAATATAGAGGATCCAAAATATCTAAAATTACTTCTTGTCGAAGAACCGGAAGCCCATTTACATCCCCAGCTTCAAATTAAGCTTTTGAAATATTTAGAGAAAAAAGCAAAAGAAAATAATGTACAGATTATCGTAACAACTCATTCACCCGTTTTAGCATCGGCTATTTCTATTGAGTCAATCACACATCTATCTGGTTCTTCGGAAAATTCCTACAAAGCTGTTCCTGTAAAGAACTGCAAGTTAGGAAAAAGCACTAAATTTATTTCGCGATGGTTGGATGTGACAAAATCAACATTGCTTTTTGCAAAAGGAGTTATTTTGGTGGAAGGAATTTCGGAAGCCATGCTGTTGCCGGAATTAGCTAAAATAGTTCTTAAAGAAGGAAATGAAAAGTTGAAAAAAGAAGGGACAAATAAAAAGATAGAAAAAAAAGATTTATTTCCATCTTCGCTTGAAGAAGCAGGAGTATCTGTTATCAATATGAATGGTATTTATTTTAAACATTTTATGAAGCTTTTTTGTGATGTAAAAGGTAACAATCATGAAGGTAAGATTCCTATTAGATGTGCCGGAATTACAGATAAAGACCCAAAGGAAGATTTGGAATCAGAACAGAGTACAAATCCGGCTTCATCTTTGATTCCAATAATAGAAACCTCAGAAAATGCAAGGTTATTCAAAGGCGCGTATCAAACTTTTGAATTTGATTTAGCCTTGGAGGGAGATAATTATAAATTAATGATTGAAATATTGATTGAATTGTGGCCTTCCGATGGAAGAGTAAAAGAAGGATTAAATCATTGGTTAGAAATGGATTTGAAAAACGATAAAAAAAAGAAAGCCAAAATTGCAAATTATATTTTGAAACGAATTAAAGACAGTAAAATTGGGAAAGGTCGCTTTTCTCAAGTACTGGCTGAGAAAGTTATTAAAGGCAATCCCATTAGTGTTCCAGAATATATCCAAAAAGCCATTATTTGGGCATGTGGGAGAGATTTTAATGAATCAACAGATGGTTGACATGGTTTGCCGAGGAATTTTCCCTCAAAGGGAAAATAAAGAAATTTGCAATCCAGCTGAATGTAATCTATACCCCAGAGCCCACATGAATTGTCGTATTGTAGAAAAAACAGAAAAACAGTTAAAATATGTTCTATCTTCAAATAAAGATAACATTTTCTTAAAAGCATGTCCGGGGAGTGGAAAAACAGAAGTAATAGGATTAAAAGCTGCCTATGAATTTCAATTATGGAAAAAGAGAAATAGTGGTATTGCAATCCTGACTTTTACAAATAATGCTGCGGACACTATTAGGGAGCGAGTTCAACAATTTTCGGGCATTGGAAAATCTGCTTATCCTCATTACATTGACACTATTGATAGTTGGTTGCATGGTTATCTAGCACATCCCTTTGGTCATCTGATTACGGGTTATAAAGGCGAGAAATGGGATAGAAGTATTAAGGTTGTTGAAGATAGCATTTTCGATGGATGGATAAATAATTATACGTGCAATATACCATATTATTATAAAGATAAAAATGGTAAGTTAATGCGCATGCCACTTTACGCCAATAATATCCGATTTGATTTTAAAAATAATAATAATATATGGGAAATAAAAAGACCAGGAAGTAGTGAATATATAAAAGATAAAGACTATTTTGAATTAAATATATCTAAGGAGGAAGGTCTTGATTTAAAGTTAAAAGATATAAGAACTGATTTTAAAAATGCAAAGCAAAAATTTTTAGAAGATGGATTTGCAACCTATTGTGATATTGAATGTATTTGTTACAGATTGTTAAAAAACCACTCTAATATTACTCAAAGACTATCTCAAAAGTTTCCTTTTATCATCATTGATGAATGTCAAGATTTATCGTGGATTCAGATGGAAATATTTAAATCCCTAAAACTGTATGGAACATCAATTCATTTTGTTGGTGACTTAAATCAGGCAATTTATGAATTTAAAAAAGTTGATCCTAAAAACGTAGAAAGTTTTATTACGGATAATAAATTTAAATCATTGTATCTAACAGATAATTTTAGAAGTTGTCAGCCAATTGTTGATATATGCCAAAAGATAGTGAATGGAGATCGTGTTATCGGGAAGGAGGAATCTTCACTTTGTTATCAACCATGTATTTGTATTCAATATAAAAAAGATGAAATAGTTACTTTGCCTGCGCGATTTGAGAAGCATCTTAAGAAAGTAGGAATTAATACTGATAAATCAGCTATCTTAGCTCGAGGATGGTCAACAGTTTACAAACTAAATGCTTTGAATAATGGGCAAGTCGATAAACCTCAATTTCAGTTGGCTATGGCAATTCATCTCTATGGAATATATAAAAAAGCAAAAGATGAATTATTGAAAGAAACATTGAAATATTTAGGTAAATTTTTAGCAAAAATATATTTTAAAGATAAACATTGTAATTCACATCAATATTATTGTCCAAAGATTGTCGATTCCCTTATGAGATGGCGGATTTTTTTATCAAATATTCTAGGAGAATTGTTGGAAAAGAATTGTGACATAAGTGATTTAAATAAAACATGGAAAGATTGGATAGGATGTGTACGAAAGCAAATAAGTATAACAGCAAATAATTATCTTTCTATCTTGCAAATCGATAACTATCGTTTTGAACAAATCGAAGGAAAATATTTAAAGGCGCCTGCTAACAAAGGAGGGGAAAAAGTTATTGATTCACTATGCTCAGGTAAAAAAATCTATACAAAAATACAAATTACAACAATTCATAAAGCGAAGGGCAAGACTTTTGATGCTGTATTATTAGTATCCACTAGTCAAAAAGGTAATCAAGGAGGACATTGGGAGGAATGGCTAAAAGATGTTAATGCGGAATCTGCTCGTTTTTCTTATGTTGCTAGTTCCAGACCAAAAAAGCTGTTAGTTTGGGCAATACCCGAAACAAAAGATTTAAGTGAAATTGAAAAATTAGGTTTCCATGCTGAAAAATGGTAATTGAATTAGTGAAAAGGAAGGAGAGGAAGACTTCACAAGTTTAAAAAAAGTATAGCGGAAATATGAAAATATGAAGTTGTGAAGATTGACTCTAAATATTTCATTTTATTTTATGCCCAGAATGAAAGGTAGGCTTTAATAATGTATATAGCACCTGGCGTAACCGACGAGGAGTATAAACAATTAAAATTAGAAGACAATCAAAGTAATAATTGGGATAGGGCAGTTGAAATTTTCAAAATAAGAATCGCATCCCGATATCTAGAACCAGTTGATTTGTTGATTAAAAAAGATAATGACGTCAGGCCAATAGACAGAAGGTATGGTTTTACTATTTTGGCCATAGATTGTCTTTTAATCGAAACGCTTCAATCTTTCAGAGAAGGATTGACTGATACCAATGGTAAGTCAAAAGACATGTTTGTCAATTTTCTTACACGACGAGAAAGTTTTAAGGATTACTTCAAAAAAGATGATGCAGAAAGATTCTATTATGATTTTAGATGTGGAATTTTACACCAGGCAGAAATTATGGGCGATTCCCTTCTATGGTCTGTAGGAGATGTTAAAGGGAAAAATATTAATGGTACCCCGTATATAAATAGAACCAAGATACATGAATTAATTAAAAAAGAAGTTGATTTATATTGTGAAGAATTAAGAAATAATAGCACACATGATATTAGAAAAAATTTTCGAACAAAAATGAATTCCATAGCAAGAAAGAAAGATAATGGGGTCAGGCTTCACAACTTCACAAAATGTAAAACGAAAATACAAGAAAATGTGAACTTGTGAAGCCTGACCCCGGAAATCTTTTTCAGATGAACCAGCAACTGGAACTCTTTTTTGGGAATTCGGAAGAGATATTGCAAATATATTAGGGGAAAAAGATAATTTTTTTGTGATTCAAGGTAGCCAGATATTGGCTATTCGTTCTTTTAAATGGATAAATATCCCTTTATTTATATACAATCTTACTAATTAATATAAGTAAATAGAGAGATTATAGAATAACAATTTGCAATTTTCCGTGCTTTATTCTGGAATGATAAATAGGTGTCTGTCCCTATTATTAATTAGGGAAAAAAACAAGGGGGACGGTTCTTTTGACAATAATAAATACAAAACGGAAGAGGAATGGGGATCTACACTAGTTCATAAAATCTAAAACGTTGAAATGTGAAGTTAGACTACTGAACTTGACCTTCAATAAATTTCCTACCTTTATCATCTATCATCATCTAAAAGAAATCTTCTATTAGGTTGTTTTTTTCAGCTATTAGAGTTAATATTAATATAGCTTAAAAAAATGCTTTTTAGTGAGGGCGTAAATTCCTTTGAAAATTAATCTTGTTAGAAAGAAAAAAGAAAATAATAAAAGAGTTGAAGAAGTTCGGTTTAATTGTGAGAATAATAGACTTTTCAATTTTTGTGAGAATGCCGGGAAGAATAATTTTAAAGCAAAACCGTTCTTAAAATGGGTCGGAGGGAAGAAACAAATAGTACCTCAGATAAAACAGTATATTCCCAAAGATTATTATCGATATTATGAGCCCTTTGTCGGTGGAGGAGCTCTATTTTTTGATTTAGAACCCAAAAAAGCTTATATAAATGATATAAATAAGATTCTTGTTTCAGCATATAGAAATATAAAAAATCATCCATATGAGATTATTGAAAAGCTTGAAAATTTGCAGAAAATATTTTTCGAGAAAAACAATGAAGAGAGAAAAACATATTTCTATAAATTAAGAGATACTTTCAATAATACAGAATATGATTCATTTTTGAAAACTTCCTATATAATATTTCTAAATAAAACTTGTTTTAATGGTATGTATAGAGAAAATTCAAAAGGGAAATTTAATGTTCCCTTTGGTAGATATAAAAACCCGAAAATTCTTGATGAAAAAAACATATTAGCTGTTTCGAAAATACTTCAAAATGTTACTATAACAGATGATTCCTTTGAGAAAGCCGTGGAAGATGCAAAAAGAGGCGATTTCATATATTTTGATCCTCCTTATCATCCCTTAAGCATCACTTCTAATTTCACAAGCTATTCTAATGGTGGGTTTACTGAAGAAGATCAGATGAGGCTTAGGGATGTTTTTATAGATTTAGATAAAAGAAGCTGTTTTGTTATGTTGAGTAATTCTGATACTAAATTTATAAGAGAAATTTACAAAGAATTTACACAGAAGACCATATCAGCTGCAAGGTCGATCAATTGCAAAGCTACTGGAAGAGGAAAAATCAATGAACTATTAATTATGAATTATTAAAAAATTGCATTACTAAGTTTTGAGTAGCTAAAACAAAACAATAATTAGAAAAGAGAATAATGAATAAAATAAAAAAAGACATTACCTCCATAAATAATGAAGAAAAAGATAAATTAATATTAGAAGAAAAACAAAGAGGAAATTCTGATTTTGAGATTGGTAAAAAATACGGGGTTAATTATAAATACATTGAAGAATTAGTTACAAAGAAAAGAGGAGTAAACCTTAATCATTTTCATACAAAAAGGGTAATCAGCAATCTTGCCCCAAAGGATTTTCAGATACAAAAATCAACGGTGTGGAGTTTTAAACAAAGAGGTAATTGGGCTACTCATAGTGGGGAATATAGAGGCAATTGGTCACCATATATTCCCAGGAATATAATCTTGAAATATTCAAAGCAGGGGGATCTTGTTTTAGATTATTTTTGCGGCGCTGGCACAACTGTAGTTGAAGCTAAGCTTTTAGGCAGAAGATGCATTGCATTGGATATAAATCCTCATGCAGTTGAGTTAGCTAAAGAAAATTGTAAGTTTAAAATTGGTCAACAACATTTACCTAATTTTAATGATCAGCTAAAAGAAGTTTATGAACCAGTAATATCTACAGGGGATGCAAGGAGTTTATCAAATATTAAAGATAATTCGATTGATTTAATATGTGCTCACCCTCCTTATGCAAATATAATCCAGTATACAGACAATAAAAAAGATGATTTATCATTTTTAGATATAGATGATTTTTTAAAAGAAATGGAAAAAGTAGCCCAAGAGAGTTTTCGGGTATTAAAGCCAGATCATCAATGTGCTATCCTAATTGGAGATACCAGAAGGAAGAAGCACATCATTCCCTTGGGTTTTAAGCTTATTGATGTTTTTCTAAGAGCCGGTTTCAGGCTGAGAGAGTTAATAATTAAAAGACAACATAATTGCAAAACAACAGGATTTTGGTATACCAATAGTATTAAGTATAATTTTCTTCTTTTAGCTCATGAATATTTACCAATTTTTGAAAAACCTAAATCTTCTGCTTTGAGGGTGGAAGAAAGAGGACTAGACTACGGATTGATTTTTTCTACTTTAGGTAGGCCGCCACAAAAACGAAAATTAGATGGGCTTGAAACAACAACAATGTGGGTTTTGCCGAAGACAGATTTTGAAAAGCATTTAAATAAAAATGTAATAGATAGATATTCAAATGGAAATGGATATTTAACAATATTTTTAAATTCTCAGACTAAGCATGAGACTAGGGAAATTGCAAAAAAGGAACAGAAAAATAGGAAATTGCTTTTCATTAAATCACCATCTTTGAATGATAATTCGAAGTCGAATATTAAACTCTATTTACAAAAAATAAAAGAGATTATAGATCGAGAAGTAGATACAATAAATAATAATGGATTTATAGCAATCCAGACGCAAGATATTAGAGTGGATGAATATATAGAACCATTGGCGAAAAAAATAATTGATATGTTTACGCAAGATAATTTACAACTTAAAGAGATTATAATGGTTACTGAAGAAAGAGAAAAGGGAGTAAATTTCGATAATCAGAATTTAAAAGATCATTTAAAAATAACCCATCAGTATATACTTGTTTATAAGGTTATAAAGGGGGAGAAATAAATGCTAAATCCAGGGGAAGCCTATATGGATTTTGCCTCTAAAGTCTCTTTTTTAGAGTTTATTCAGGATGAATTTAAATATGCGGATATTCCACTAGAAAAATTCAGAAAAGAGATATCTTTATTAAAATCAAAAAGTCAATGGAATATAAATGATTTATCTGAGTATGTAAAAAATTATCCACGTAGTTTTATTATCTTTCAAAATATCTTTCAACTATTAAGATTTACAAATGCTCAACTTATTCATTTTGTATTTGATGTAGTTAAACTTAATTCTTTAAACATTGATGCCATATATGAATATATGATTCTAAACCTCAAACATGACCTCGAATTCAGAAAAATATACTTAAAGACAATAAACCAAAAGTTAGAATATGATAACTTTATTAGTCATGCAAATCAATACGATAAGAAATATTTGGTTGCGGTTTTTAAACTTACAGTTTCAAAATATATAAATATGATTCTTAAAGATTTTAACACATTAGAAGCACGTATTAAAAAAAGTGAATTTGAAGATTATTCTATAAGATTTTCCAATTATTTATTGAATAGTTTAAAGTTAAATGAAACACTTGATACAATAAATATTGAAAAATATTTAAGAAATAAAAGAATACCACTTGATACTAAAAGTCTTCATGGAAATTATCCCAAGATTAAGATCAGAAAAATATTAGAAAGTAATGGTTATAAAAATATTGATTATTTGTTAAATAATGCCGGTATAAAAACATTAAAACATGACTTACAAGAACAAATAAATGATCCTGCGATAAAAAATGGTAAAATATTTTGCACAGAACGTTATATTGATAAAATTATTAAAATTAAAGATAACAAGCTTAAAAAGTTTGATTTAATTATTTTCGACGATGGTAAACCTAGATACTTATTCGAAATAAATTTCTATTCTACTGAGGGTACAAAGATTGGAATAAATCAAAATGAATATATAGATTTGAATAATTATATTAAGAAGAAATTTAGAAATTTTATATTTTATTGGATTACAGATGGAAATTATTGGCTTACAACTCAAGGCAAAGGGCGATTTTTAAATTTACTTAAACATTTTGATAAAATATACAATATTAATATATTTGCAGAGAATGTAAGTAATTTTTAAGCTATTCAAGTTATTCATAATGGAAATGTGAAATAGGGTCAGGTCCTGAAATGACACATTTTTTTAACAATAAGCAAGTAAGTGGGAATTGGGGTCTATAATTAAAAAAACATTCTGTAACTATAGAATAATCTGAAAGGCGAGGATAGTCAAATAACTTTCTTTATGCCAGAATAAACTATATGGCCAGAGGAATATTTGTGGCTTATGGGGGCTGT
>Ga0210003_1003746_pt1 | contig 12245 bp, 4 predicted proteins | sample LantaG_FD_182804 | JGI IMG/M metagenome (GOLD analysis project Ga0210003, IMG submission 182804) | Deep subsurface microbial communities from Baltic Sea to uncover new lineages of life (NeLLi) - Landsort_02402 metaG (SPAdes) (version 2) | ecosystem: Environmental > Aquatic > Marine > Oceanic >...
TTCCCGGGTCCAGTCATTTCCCGAAGTCAACGTCATCTGTGCTTCCGAATAACTCGCATAACCCTGTTTATTATTGTCGTACCAGAACGGCATAGACTGGCCGCCGCCATGGATGATGTTTTCCTCGGTGTAAGAACTGGTAGTGTCGTCGCCTATGGAAGCTCCGGTGCCGTTACCCGGGAAGTAAGGATCAGTATCGGGAGTGCCGGCACCGAGCCCATCATGCCAGGTAAACCATATCTGGTTATCGCCGGTATTGTAGTCCTCAAAGTCGTCCACTATGAGGAAATCGCCGATCGTAAAGCTCCAGACTTCGCCTGTCCAGGGACTCTCCGCATCGAGGTTATTCACTTCGTCAATGCGCCAGTAGTAGGTCGTCTCCAACTCAAGAATTCCGGGATCATAACTCTCTGAACCCGGTTCTTGTGTGCCTTTGTAATCGGGTGAACCTGTGTTGGCACTACGAACAGCCTCCTGGTCCGTGCCGAAGTAAACATGGTGCAATAAAGCACGTTTGCCGGATTTCCAGCTAATAATAGGCGTTCGCTTTACGTTAGTAGCATTTTTTGCCGGAATCGGGCTAAATGCATTCACTGGCTCGTATGGCGAAAGGTAGCTGCCTCGAATTATCTGCTGCTCGGGTATCCCGGGGCCACGCCATGCCGCCTGGCAGTGGTCCCAATCGGGACCTTCTTTCCATATCCCCATGATGTAGTATCTCTCGCCGCCAACCAAAGGAACTGGATCTGACTTCCGAGAAAAAGTATCGTAGGATCCCCAGACAGGTTCAGAAGCGAGTAGTTGAACGTTGGCGGGATCGTCATCGGTGCTCAGCCACAATTCACCTTCGTCGGCACTGGAGAACCAGAAAGTGTAATTTCCCGTCATCGGCACATAGAGCCAACCATAAATTCGGGCGCCATAGTTATCGCCAATGGTGTCGGCTGTGCTGAATTCAGTCAACTCATCGCTCCAGGTTGGATTGTCCGGATAGCCCGGGCTGTCCCGTAACAGGTCCAAAGTGGAACCGGTAATACCCTCCCACATATCAATTACAACCGTACCGAGGCCATTGAGAGTAGTAGTAAAACTCCAGACGTCGCCTGTATGTGTCTCTCTGCCGTCGAATTCGTCAACCCGCCAATAATAAGTCTTCTCATACTCAAGAGTTCCTGGTGAATAATTGGAACCCGAAACAGGACCTTTGGCTGTCCCGCCGGCACCGGTCTGCACATCCTGGAAATTGTCGCCGAAATACATACGGTGCATGACCGAACCTGAACCAGGAGTCCAGCTAAGCGAGAAATTAGGATCAGCAAAATTGGGGTCAACAAAGAGAGCACCGTCGACGGGATTGGGATTAAAGCCGCTCTTTGAGGCAACTGTAAAGCTCCAGACATCGCCTTTCCACGGACTGTCGGGATTCAGGTCATTAACCTCGTCAATTCGCCAGTAATACGTTGTTTTCTCGGCCAGGCCCGATGGATAAGGGTTCCCTTCAGAACCCACTGAGAAGATAATTTCGGTCATATTACCGCGGAATATGTCCGTATCTTCTGTTGTGGCATTGCTTACTGCGTCAAAATTCTCTCCGAAGTAAACATTGGAAGAGACCGATATCATTCCCGGCTGCCACTGAAGGTCTACTTTGGTGGATGTAATAATGGCCCCGTCTTCCGGTCCAGGGCGGCGAGCCGTTGTTACCGGAGTCATCGAAGAGACCACCAGGGCATTCAGAAAAGCATAGGGGTTACTTGCGCCCGATTCTTCAATGGTGTCTACATTCGGACCGCACTCCAGAACGATTGTACCGGTCTCATCCGACTGAGCCGTACCGGTAAAGGCATTGTCATCCGCATCCGCAGGCGCCAAGCCCCCGTTGAAGCCGGCCGTCAGGATAAATTCTCCATTGGCTGTCCAATCCGCAATACGATCGCCCGCGCTGCCTGTGTCATATGCATAAATCGTTATTTCGTAGGTCTCATTGGGCCCAAGCCCCGACAAAGTAACCGTCATTCCACCCGGCCGCGCAAAGATGAAATCACGATAGATCAGTTCGTATGGTATTCCAGTCGGATCGCCGCGCCAGCGTCCGTCGAGACTGCCGGCAAGCTCAATTTTAATACCATCTATCTCCGAGCCGCTGTCAGCGAAGGTAAAAGAAGTAAAGCCTTCCTCTGTCTGTGTATCAACATTTCTGTTGCTGACATCCAGCATAAGGATCGGGTAGCCGGCATTCGCCGTCGTCGGGCTCAGACCGCCAAGAACCATCGCAGTAATTAGGATAATTAATAATTTTACACAACATTTGTTATTCATAATCTATCTCCTAAAATGTATCGACTATACGACGGAAAATAAAAACTCAAAAAGCAACAGATAGAATCATCTTTATCATAACAAATCTTTAGTAGTCTAAATCAATGCGGCCAGGCTAAGGGAAAAGTCTCCGAACGCGGATGGGCTGCGATGTGCCCATCAAGAAAGGCACAATTACCTCTTCCACGCAACTTATCTCCGGTCGGAGCATGGTGAAAGCCGGCGATAGCATCATAGAACGGCCCCACACCTTCGGGACCCGGCTCGACGAGCCAGGGATTGCCGCCGACACTATTTAGCCAGCCTTCTATCATGTTATCATCGCCGGGAATCATAAATGTGTCATTTAAGCCGGAGACGTTATACTGAGTATCAACCAACGAGCTTTCCTCTGTGAACACAAAAGTCTCTGCCGGGCTTTTGACCTCAGATACTGTCAGTACTCTCGTTTTCTTAACAACTCCGCGCCTGTCACCAAGGAAAGCATTCATGGTATAATTGTACCAGGGCTGATAGTTACTAAGTGTCTCACCATTGGCCATAAAGAACTGGTCATCCGAACGTCTTGCAGCCAGGCGCGAAAAAGTCGGGCAGATAAAAGCCCTGGCGTCTTTCATATAACTGAATAGTGTTCCACCATATTCCGGATGGCTTCTGAGGTTCATATCCCCGTTACACCAGCGAAGATGCAGATGTTGGCCGCTTGCTACGCTTGACTCTATGGGGAAAGCCGAACTCTGGAAAAAATAGCATTTGTCAGGGTCGCAGAACTTATTATCGTTGTCTCCAAGATACATTAACATTGCGAGCGAGTAGTTCTTCAAATTCCCCTTACACACCGTACCCTGGGCAAGCTCTCTGGCCTTACTAAGAGCCGGCATGAGGATTGCCAGTAGAAGGGCAATAACAGCAATCACTACCAGCAGTTCTATCAGAGTGAAAGCATTTCGACTGCATATAGCATCTTTTTGCTCCATCATAGGTCCTTAAGCCAAAACCAACTTTAAAAAGTCCATTTACTAAAAGCCAGTAAAGCCATACTCAAAACCTGCACAAAAAAACTTGGATAAATTATTCTATATATAGCATCCCTCTTAGAGCATGAATCTAAATAATTATGAGTTACACGTTACCCACACGGAGATATATTTTGTTATCGACGAACACTATGTCTCTATTTTTTGAGCTGGCCGTTGGGCCTATACCGAATCAATCGGTATAGGCCCCCGGCTTAGTTCAAGATTTCCTAAATCGAAAACATCAATGTTGCTGTACTATTGGCCGGCCAGATAAAGAATCTCACCTTCAGACAAAACCCTGTTGTAAATCATGACTTCATCAATGAGGCCGTCCCAAAAACGGTTTAAAGCTTGAGGATTCTCACCAATAAACACAGGGTAGTCGCCGACGGTAATGCCCCCGGTATCGGGGTTGGTACCTTCCAAGACACCATCTAAATAGATTTTCGCACCGTCTATAGTATCATAAGTGACGGTCACATGATGCCATTCACTCAATGGTACTTCGCTGGCAGTTCTCGCCGCCTGCCAACCTCGGTCACCTCCTGCGGTGAAACCAAAATCCATGGTCTGAGTATCGGCGCCTCTGGCGAGTCTCCAGGCATTATCACCTTTGGCAACAACCGTCTGCCATGTGGCGCCGGTCGCTCGCCAATTAATCCAGACACTTAGTGTAAAACCATCGGTGATACTGAAAATTGCGTCATTTCCGCAATCCACGTAGTCGTCGCCGTTGAAATCCAATGCCATGCCTGCTATACCGTCTACAAAAACCGGATCGCCGACGATGATACCATCGAGGCCGTTGCCGGAACTATCCGCCGTATCGTTATCAAGTGCATAGCGCGCAACCAGACCATCAGTGTCGGGATCAACCAGCTTGACAGGTATCATATAATCGACCGCGTTGAGGAACATCTGTTCACCATCCGGGTACAAATCATACAGACCTGCCGCATCGCCACCCGTTACGCCATCAGGCTCGCGACTGCCGGACAGGAAGACCAGACGAGGACCGGCCAGCACGTCCGCTCCAGCACCGCCGGCGTGCTCAAGAGTTGCACCGGCGGGCCATTCGGCGATAACCATGCCGCCGACAGGACCCATGTCCGCTGATGCTTCCGCGATCGTAGCCAGGATCGTCCCTTCATCATCGGCGGGATTGTTGTTGATGGAGATGCCCCGCGACACAGTTACCCCGTCGGTGGGAAGCACGACCGCGCCGCCGGCATACAGATTGTCCATAGTGCCGTCGGTTAGCGGGATCCCCGCGAAAATCGGATGGGTCGGGTCAGTGACCGTCAGCATGATATCTCCGGTGGTATCCGGCATGTCGGTGCCGGTGGTGTAGCCCATACGGCTGGACCGAAGGACATAGCCGCCCATGATGATCATTGGAGCGGAGATGTTGTTCCACGCCGTGGCTCCATCGTTCGAATAACCGCCACTGGAGACCGCGCGACCGATGATCACCAGATCCGCCGCATTGAGAACATTGGGATCGGGACTGCTTGAAGTGATATAGCGCTCTACGTCATAGCCGTTGGCCGACAATAGATCGGTGTACCCCTTATCAGATGCCTCCGTGAAGCCGACATCGGCAGCCGCAGTTGAGGGCGCGTCATCAGCGCCATGGAAGGAGACAAAGATGACTTTTGGCCCTGCCGGCTCCGGAATGGCAGCCAGAATGGCCGTACCCCACTGAGAGGCATCATTCCAGCCTTCTACGGCGGAAAATCCGAGCATCTTATTTTCACGCGAATCACCGCCGTCGTCGTCGTCATTGTAGTAACAATCAATACCGATCAAGTCACCGGCCTGAGGCACTACGCCCCATATCGACAGCCAGGGCAACTTTATCTCGATACGCCAGCCGGTGTCGGTGTCCACCTGGGCGTGTTCAATACCATCGGTATATCCGTCAATGTTGGTTCCCTGTATTTCGTCCGTTGTCCACCCAAAATTATACTGGTGGTCGTCTCCGGCCAGCGGGGTGTTTAGCTTGGTGTTGCCACCGTCGAAATATAACTCCACACTGTCATCCTGCCAGGAACCGTCCGAATCATTGTGCAGACTGTCGTCGGTAACGTCCACGAGAACATAGAGATTCTCAGAATCATACAACGCCTTCCAGACGCCGGAGCCATTGGCCGGATCATCCAGAGGAACGAAATACTGAGCTGATGCGCCCGCCCAGATATCATCGACCTGGCCGTCAAGCACGGGGGGCTGCATGGCAAAACCGATTTCCATATCGACAGGTTCGGGTTCTGCACCTAACATTTGTATATTGTCGAGGTAAATTTTGGTGTTCGTCCCGCCGTTATTGGTAACAATAAACAGCTCAAACCACTCGATGTTGTCATCGGTCCCGGCAATCTTTGCCGAGAGGTCGGCAGGAACTTCCCAATAAAGCGTCTGAGCCACTCCATCGCGAACTATATCAAGCCCGCCGAGCGACTGCCAACCAATATTGTTGTTCGCGCCGGTGTCATCGTGGTTCTGACCGTTAATGATGATCTCCATATTCATCCAGTCCGTTACCATATCCTCCGGGAATGCTGTGACATCGGCTGAGACCGCCGCACCTTCGGCTCCTAAAATAGATCGAATAGCCTTGATTTCGAGTTTGCCGAGCATTTGCCAACTGCCTGGCCCCTCGATCAGTACCGACCCGGTGCCTGAGGTTGCGCCTATCGTTGCCAGTGACAGCGTAGCGTCTCCCGCCTGTTCCCATCCGTCGAGTCCACCTTCGAAGTCACCCACAACGAGGGCTTGACTCGTGGACACCAAGGATAACACCAAAACGGAAATTAGAAGAATTAACTTCTTACACATAATACACCTCCTTCAAAAAATGCCAAAAATATTATGTCTCGGCCACACACCAAAACACGCATTATTTTCGATGAATACCAAAGTCAAATCTTGTTTGTATCCATCTCGAATAACTTTACACAGCAAGATAGCATAAAATGACTTGCGCCTCTCGCTGCGCATCATTCTCTTACCTTGGATAATCCCTTATGACTTGACACCACCTCCTTTCTTCCTCTCTCGCTTCAATACCCGAAATGATCTGCTAATTGGAAAGCGAGAACATAAACTAAGCCATTGAATTTTTCGTTTGATCAATGCTAAAAAATCATCGATTCTAATAATATATGTATACCAGATTATCCTCCTTTTTTCAAGGAAAATACCAATACAGTGCCAATGAAATGTCCATCAGGTATTGCTAAATCCACATTTTCCTTAAAAAAGTATCATTTAACAGGTTTCCTACTCCACAGCTTTGTGGAGACAGGAAATTACCATCACTAATACTCCGGACTCTATTTTCTGTCCTCCATTTTTTTCCATTCGCTCTAATAATCTTTAAAACTTTTCATCCACTCCGGCCAGTCTTCGGGCCGTGCGTTGCCGGCTGTGGTCCAGGGACCGGCGATATCGAACTCTCGACTCCATTTGAAGGTCCACAATTGCTTAAGGCCGATTTTGGGGACGGACCAGTCTAAGAAAAGGCCATTGATAGAACCCATGTGCCGATCAATGCATGAGAACTGCATTTGATTGGAGCGATCGCCGTCATAACCGGGAGGAGCGTCCGTAGAAGCGGGATTAATCGCTACATACATACAATCCAGAAATACCGGAACCTTGTCTGCATTCTTAACGCCGGTCTTCCGCCAGTACTCCGAGCCGGATTTATTAAGAATATAGCGATTCGTAGCGTAGCTGCCGAAAAAGCCTTCTTTGGGCACCCAGGAACCTCCCCAACCCCAGTCAGAATCAGTAATCGTCCCAAGACTCGAACCCCAAGTGCCGTACGGTCCAAAGTGAACTTCGGGATTCCGTGCCGCCGGGCAGCAACGCATCATTGGATCGCTGTAGTACGGTTGATAGAATTGCGGCCACATTCTCGAATAATCGGTCCCGAAAGGTCTGTCGTGAAAGTAGCCCTCGTTATCGTTTGTGTACATCGCAAAGATGAGAGCCCATTGCTTAAGCTGCCCCTGGCAGGCTACTGATTTTGCCTGTTTCTTGACCCGGTTTAGCGATGGCATTAATATCGCCATTAGTAAAGCAATAATAGCGATTACCACAAGCAGCTCTATTAACGTAAATCCTCTTCTCTTGCACATAGATGAACCATCCTACCTCTTTTTATGATGCATGCCCAATTTTGCCACATCAGCAACATCTATAAGGGCATCAATCTCCAGATGGAGTTCTAATCCATTTCTTAAAAGCAAATTCCAGATATTTTTGCTGGATCTAACGATAGAGAAAATAATTAAGAATCTAAAAGTTCTCTTAGATGTTTCCTCCTGAAAAAAGCATACAACTTCGCCTCACTACAAAAATTATAAAAGTAGTGCAATACTTCATTATAACCTGTTAAGGTCCCCAAAGTCCATAATATTGCGCAAAAACACCATCATTTTGCGCAATATTCTTGCAGTTATTACAAAGATGTTGTAGGAATAAATCATGCCAAAGGTCCCGAAAGTCATTTTACTCATCGAAAAATCAAGAGCTTTCGGCAGAGGTTTGCTTCACGGCATTGTTCAATACTCCAATTTTCACGGGCCCTGGCTGTTTTATATGGAACCGGAAATAAACAAAAAGAGCAGAAAACATCCTTACGAGTGGATTCGAGACCTGGAAGCAGATGGAATAATTGGCTACACATGGGATGCCAATCTGATTAAAGCGATAGTTAACTTAGGCTATCCTGCTATGATTCGTGGTTTAGAACGGCCTACTCTGAATGCGTATTGTATAGTAACTGACCAGGTTGCGATCGCCCGGACTGCCGTCGAGTATTTCCTGGAGCTTGGATTCAGGCGATTTGCGTATTGTGGCTTCGACGATATGATCTGGTCTCGGCAACGGGGGGAAAACTTCAGTAAGATAGTCGCCGAGTCCGATATTAAAACGTATTTATACCGGCAGCCAAAGACGAAGCATTTGCGTACTCTGGATAAGGAACAAGTTATCATTGCCAAATGGCTGATATCACTACCGAAACCTATAGCTGTAATGGCCGGTAATGATGACCGCAGTCAGGATATTTTAGCCGCGTGCAAAATCGCAGATATCAAAGTGCCAAGTGAGGTGGCAATTCTTGGCGTCGACAACGATGAATTGATCTGTGGCCTGTCCTATCCGCAGTTATCAAGTATAGCTCTAAGCACCGAAAGAGCAGGATACGAAGCTGCTCAAGTCCTCGGCAAACTAATGGACGGGCAAAAAGTAGCGGAAAACGAACAAGAAGTATCCGTCTCTCCTTTGCACGTCGTAACCAGGCAGTCAACGGATATTATGGCGATAGAAGACAAGCAGGTCGCCGAGGCAGTCCACTTTATTCGCAATCACTCCAAAGAGGTGATCCAGGTTGGCGATGTTGCCGAGGCCGCCAGTCTTTCACGACGGACACTGGAGCAGCGTTTTAGAAAAGTACTCGCGCACTCAGTGCATGAAGAGATCAAATATGCCCGCGTTAATCAGATGGCCAAAATGCTGATCGGAACAAATTTATCGATATCCCAGATTGCATGGTCATTGGGATTTCCATATACGAATAATATATCTCGCTATTTCAAGCGGCAGAAGGGAATCAGCCCATTGGAGTACCGCAAGAAATACGCGCCCAAATAGATCTTCGCCGGCATATCATCCCTTCGTTTTACTCAGAACAGGCTCTGAGCCATTAACTGCAAGCAGCGGATCATTGACTCGAATGCCTAATTTATGTTAAAATAAGTAAAGCTCATATATGACAAAGATTAAGTCATAGTCAGTATCCCAAACTAACAATGGGGAAGGGTTCGACAATATGCTCAGATGTATCAAAATCTCATTGCTTTTACTGTTATTAGCCGTCTCTTTAGTCAGCTCGGCAGAGGCGGCGAGTTCAGCATCTTTAGTAATCAATGAGTTCATGGCTTCCAACAGCAGTTCTATTCAGGATCCGCAGGGTCAATATGATGACTGGATCGAAATGCACAACTTCGGTTCCAGTCCCATTAATGTCGGCGGCATGTATTTGACGGATGACTTGTCTTTCCCAACCAAGTGGCAAATTCCGAATAACAATCCGTCTGCAACCGTCATTACCCGTGGACAATATCTATTGATTTGGGCCGACAATGACACCAGTAACGCAGGGCTGCACGCGAATTTCAAGCTCGCTGCCAACGGTGAAGAAATCGGCCTGTTTGACAAAGATGGGCAAACTTTAATTGACAGCGTTAGGTATCCAAGGCAGACAACAGATACTTCCTATGGGCGGTATCCCGATGCCGGTGAAGATTGGCTCCTTTTTACCACCCCCAGCCCGTCGGCACAAAATCATGGTGGTTACATGGGTCAGGTGGCCGACACAAAGTTCAGCCATAACCGCGGCTTTTATGATACTCCTTTTTCTGTAACAATCGGCACTGAAACAGAAGGTGCTGCGATATACTACACGCTCGACGGTTCTGAGCCGTATGATGCTTCCGGCCGGGCTCCGGGCGGCATGGCTTATACCGCTCCTATTACTATCAACAGGACCACGTTTTTACGAGCAGTGGCTGTCAAACCGGGCTGGATGTCCAGCAATATAGATACTCATACCTATATTTTTCTTGACGATGTAATTGAGCAGCCGAAATACCCACCTGGTTTTCCAACCGGAGGCTGGGGACACGCAGGTCCTGATTATCAGATGGATCCTGTCGTCGTCAGCGCTTACAGCGGCACAATCAAGGACGATATGAAGTCAATACCGACGTTATCTTTGGTTATGGATATTGACGACTGGTTTGGTAGTAAGGGCATCTATATCCATAAATCCCAGGATGGTACTGAGCGTGTAGTTTCGGCGGAATTTATCGATCCTGAGACCGGGGATGCGTTTCAAATCAACTGTGCCATAGCGATGCAGGGAGGTGTCAGCGGCGGAGGCACGAGTCTCAACCGATGGAAGATTGATAAACTCTCAATGCGGCTAAAATTCAAAGACGATACGGATAATGGAACTCCCACGGGCGGACCGACAAAGCTTAATTTCCAGGTCTTTCCGAATTCCCCGGTTGAAAGCTTCGACACTCTCGTTCTGGATGCCCGCCTGGGAAACACCTGGCCATACGGCGGCGGTTCTAACGATCACGGCACTCGACCCTGGATATCAGGCCGACCAATTCACCAGCCGGATGTTGCTCAATATACCAGAGACCAGTTTGTAGCAGATATTCAGAACGAATTGGGCAGCTATAGTCACCACGGCAGGCATGTCCATCTTTATCTTAACGGCCTTTACTGGGGATTATACAACCTTCACGAGCGACCGGACCACCGCTTTGCCGCTGCATATTTCGGCGGCAATGCGGACGACTACGATTGCCTTAAGCATAACAGTAGCCAGATAATTAACGGTTCCAATGCCACTTTTAATGAAATGCTCAGTATCGCCGAATCTGGTCTGGCATCTGACCAGCAGTATCAGTTGATTCAGCAGTACCTTGATGTGGACGACTTCATAGGCTATGTAATTCCCCACTACTACGTCGGAGATTGGGACTGGGGCCATAAGAACTGGTACGCTACACGGAATGCCGCTGACCCCAACGGCCTATGGCGGTTTCATCACTGGGATGGCGAGCATTTGATGGAAGATCTTTACGAGGACTCCACCGGTCGAGACAATGCCGGCGGCCCAACACGCCTACATAACAGACTTATGCAAAACGCAGAGTACCGCCTACTGTTTGCCGACCATGTACATCGGCACTTTTTCAACAATGGCGCTCTAACTCCAGAGGATGCGACGGCGTTGTACCAAATCAGGCTGAATGACGTTGACCGGGCCGTCGTCGGTGAATCCGCACGCTGGGGTGACAACCAGATAGATAGATTTGCACATATACGTTATATGCGCGATCCTCACTGGCTCCTCGAACGTGACTGGCTGCTGGGTGAGTATTTCCCGCGGCGCACTGCCATCGTCCTTGACCAGTTCAAATCACGTGGCTGGTATCCGAACGTAGATGCTCCGGTCTTTCGTATCAATAGTTCCTATCAGCACGGTGGGCCGGCCTCGCCAAACGATGCGCTCTCAATGACCGCTGCAAAGGGCACGATATGGTACACCCTTGACGGCTCCGATCCGCGATTAGCTAAACAGTCTACGGCAAGCAGCCCCACTACTACATTAGTTGCTGAAAATGCCCAGAAACGAGTGCTCGTCCCAGTTGCCGCGGTCAGTGATAGCTGGAAGAGCACCGTAGGCTTTAACGACACAGCCTGGATGCAATCTATTGGCTCACCCGGTGGCATTGGGTACGAAAGAAGCACAGGATATGAGCAATTTATCAGCCTCGATCTCCAAGACCAGATGTATGCCAGGAATACCACATGTTATATCCGTACTGTATTCGTTTTTACCGTCAACCCTGACGAGTTCAACTTCATGACTTTGAAAATCAGATACGATGACGCATTTATTGCTTACCTCAATGGCGTCGAGGTGGCCAGAAGCAATTTCAACGGCACCCCGGCCTGGAACTCACGCGCCAGTGCCAGCCATTCCGATTCGGCCACCGTGCTGTTCGAGAGCATCGACATCACGGCTTTTCTCGACAATCTCCATCAGGGTGCCAACTTATTGGCAATCCACGGCTTGAATGCCTCGGCCACAAGTTCCGATCTTCTAATCTCCGCTGAATTGATAGCCGGTAAAGGCGACTCCTCCGGCGCTGAGGGCCTCTCGCCAACTGCTATCGAATATGCTGGGCCAATTACGATAAACCATAGCGCCATTGTGAAAGCGAGAGTCTTGAGCGGCAATACGTGGAGCGCTCTGAACGAAGCGGTTTACGCCGTAGGTCCCGTAGCGGAGAATCTTCGCATCACCGAGAT
>Ga0210003_1003748_pt1 | contig 12241 bp, 6 predicted proteins | sample LantaG_FD_182804 | JGI IMG/M metagenome (GOLD analysis project Ga0210003, IMG submission 182804) | Deep subsurface microbial communities from Baltic Sea to uncover new lineages of life (NeLLi) - Landsort_02402 metaG (SPAdes) (version 2) | ecosystem: Environmental > Aquatic > Marine > Oceanic >...
TTTATCGTTCCCCAGTGGTCAATTCCACCTTTGTATTTATCTTGAACGAAGACTGTTCCTGCTTTACTTCCTGAAAAACATTCTATATTCGGAGCACCGATGGCAAAAAATTGATTATTGAGTGAAATTGCTGAACCAAATCTATCTTCTTCGGATGTATATGGCGAAGGTTGATTTGATGTCACAACATATCCACCTTGTTCCAATTCAAGTAACCACGAATCATCCGTTGCAATTTCCAATGCAACAGCATGCTGACTCCACGGAGAGTAAAACGTTTTAAGTGAACGAAATATGCTTTCTGATGTGTCAAACTTCATAATATGTGCCCATCCAGCTTTAGGATGTGTCAAACTACCAGAATCATCTGGAGCACCAATTACTAAATAACCGTCATCAAAATCAACTTCACGACCAAACCGTTCTAATAGTGGGTTGAATGATGTTGTTGGGTATAAAATCAAGTGACGATCATTGGCATGATGTTCAGTCAAATGCATAGAAGATAAACTAAGTTCTTTCTGAAAGTATTTATCTGTAAGGGTCAAATTTGTATACCCGTCATCAGCCAATGTATAAACTTCATCAGGATTTGACAAATCTATCATGGTTACGCTGTTAGGGCGTATACTTTCACCGAACATTGATTTTGGTATTTGTCCAACGGTTACTTGATCACGAATTTTACGGATTTCTTTTTGTCTACCTGATGCATCAAAGTCAATTGTTTCAATCCCAAAACGATGTTCTGGATTTGAGAATTCATAAAATTGTGATTTTATTGCATTGTAAACTAGACCTTTGTAAGTTCCATCTGTATTCAGTGGATTTGCGCTTGCCGAGTAAAATTGACTACCTGTATCAAAAAATATACCTGTAGTTTTTTCTCCAAATGAAATTCTGAATTTATCCGAATCAGCAGGATTATACAATAATGATGCAGATGGTGGATTTGTACAAAACAGTGAAATTGGGTCTGTGAATTTGCTTTTATACAAGTCACATACTGCGTCTGTAAGTTCATTGTTGTCGCCAATATTCTGGAGAAACCATGTTTTGAACGTCTTGAATGGACGAACTGTAATATCTGACTGCTTTAAACTTTTTATTGACATGCCTATAAATATTGGAAATGTCAAATCTTACGATAAAATTTGATTTACAACATCATCAACGACTGAAATATCATTTTTTATGTCTGTCTCCCATAGTCTATAGACTTTATAACCCCGACTTTCTGCAATCTCATTTTTTAGTTGATCATTTTCTCTAACTTCATTTACTTCTTTGCAATGTGATTTTGTATTGGGGTTGCCGTGCCAGTAATCACCATCAACCTCAATAATTGCTGGTTTTCCCTTAATTTTGAAATCGTATATTTTACACGTTTTATCTTTGACTATAAAAAATTGAAAATGTCTTTTTACTCCCAATTCTTCCAGACGGTCATCTACCATTTTTTCGAGCTTGTTCATTCTTTCCTCTCGGTAAGCAAACATTTTTTTGATTGATTCTGGTTTGTGTTTTTTTCCTTTGAATGGGTGTTCATGTGCTTCGTGCCATTCAATCTGTGATTTGCTAATCTTTTTACGGACTGACTCAGGGTGAGTTTTTCCCCAAAACGGAGAATTTTCAGGAATACTATAATTTTCTTTATTAGCTTTGCCAATTTTAGCTCGGATTTCATCCGTCATAAAATCACGCTTTTTTCCATAATTCCAATGCTTTTTGCCTTTGCGACCCTCACTGAGTTTCATTTTTGTCTCTTCTGACATTGGACCCTTGGATATTCCTTTCGTAGTATCGCTTAAAAACTGATTCAAATATTTTGGGTCACATTTACCCTTTAATACCTTTTCCGTATATGGGCACTTATTCCAGCCAAATTGGTGAAACTCTTCCAAGTTTTCTGTGATGTAGTCTAAATAAACTACATCGTGTTTTGATTTCAAGTGACGAGCGAAGTTTTTAATTCCAATATCCGACTCGCAATGCTTACATTTAATTTTCTTCTCCATGATTATATATATCATGGGAAAAATAAAAAACACCTCTTAATCGGATATTTATTAAGGCTAAATACTCTACCAGCTCAAACGGATCTTGATGAGCGCTTCTGTATCGAAGGTCTTTTGAACAGGTTGACTCATTTTAGCCACCGCAATCAACTCATTGTTATCATCATACAATCCAACGGTTGTGATGTAAGCTCTAGGGTCATTTTGAAAACTTGTAAAACGGATTTTTCCTTCGTCATTCGGATTTGAAATTTCATTTTCCTGTAATGAGAATGTGGGATTATTTGAATAATTGAATTCTTGATTTTTTACACGAACGAAATAATGACGAGATGGAATACTTTCTTCATTTCCAGCCTTCATTGGGTTAGTTGTAATGGCACCTTGCAAGGCATTATACAACTTGTATTGGTTCAAAGCATATCCATTTGTGCTACCTGTTGCTGGGGTCAATTCTGATCCAACTATTTCAGCCAATTTTTCCGGATTCAAAATAACCAAACCTAATCTTGGGTAAATTAAACCAATTCCCTCTGGGTCAAATGTAACAGCAGCTGATGTTGAAGTTCCCAAAGAACCACTTACGATGTTGTATTGTGCTTTTGCTGATGTTGAACCTGTTACTGAAAATCCAGCGGATTCATCAACGTATGTGAAAATCCCATTTGATCCGCTTATTGAAAATTGAAATCTTCCATTTACCAAACGTTCTTTGAAACGAACTGAAGCAAAATTCATTGCGTAAAAATCAATTTTATCAATTGTCTCAGCATTTGCCCCACTCCCACTTTGGAATGTGAAATTTTCGTCACCTGGGCTTAGTATTAAATTTTGGTATTGGGTGAAGACAGCTTGTGTTGGTTTGATTTTTGAAGTTGATAAATCTCTATCGGATGATCCTGAAGCAGCATCATGTCCATAGGTCAATGAAAACAACACCTCAGAAGTATCTGATGTGGGTGCTTCACTATAAACATCTGTATAATACAATCCACTTTTAGGTTCAAACTCAGATGAACCTGTGATTTGAGCCTGTGTGCTTGATGTAAAAAACGAAGAAGAGAATTGTGATGCTCCACCTGGAAATAATCCAACTGAAACTTTTTGTATTCTTCCAGCTACGATGTCTGTGCTTTCAAATGTTCTAAATGTACTCATTATGATCCGATTACATTAACGGTTACGTCAATTGTTTTGCTTCCACCAGATTCATTTCCGATGATTGTAAGCGTTGTATTCACTGTAGAAGACAGTGAGTTGTTTGGGATAAATCTGAATCTCAATCCTGTTGCAACTTGAGCAGTTTCGGATGAAACATCTCCCAAGAATGAAGGGATTGTTGCTGAAACAGATGAATCAAGACCTTCACCAATTACAGTTCCGGCGTTTTTATTTGCAAGAATTGCAGTATATCCAAGTTTCGTGTTGAATGTTGGATTTGTAGCTGGAACTAAAATAGTTTCACCTCTGAAAGTTGATTTCACATTGATTGTCTCTTGACCTACACTAATAACTGGTATAGCAGTTGATCCAGCAGGCAAAGTTACCAGTTTATATTTCAAAACTTGCGATTCATCGCTGAATGGTTCGAAAATCGGTGTGTTTTTCAATGCTATGTCATAGTATTGACTACCCTGTGGGTGATTCGGGTCATACAGCCTGTAGTCTATTTCATCATCCGATAAAGCGAATGAATTTATATTCAATGAACCTCGTTGGGCAAGTATTTCTCTTCCCTTTTTAGTTAGCACGGCATTTACCGTAATTGTAGAATTATCCAAATATCCCATATTGTCTCCTGTTAATAAATATACATCTGTTCAAAAAATTTTACGAATCTGTATCAAGTACAACACCCTCACCTTCAGTTCCAACATTAATTGCTGCTCTATCAACGGTTGTAAGTACAACAACTTCGGAATTATTCAAGATTCCATTGTCGGGATTGATCGTCGTATCCTCGGTTTGTTCTGTTGTTTTTCCAAAAAAGTTTCGTTTGAATTTGAAATGTCTTCTATCATACCCCCGAAGAATGCGTGAATTAGTGGACGAAAGTGATGCTGTTAAATCTAAGTCTCCAAGTGGAATTAAATTGATTTTTTCAAATGATTGAGTAAGCGGAACATAATTGTCATTTGAGACGGTATCATCAAACGCATATAATGTTCTAGCTTCTTTTATAATTTCGGCGTAGTATTTTTTACCATTTTGATAAACCACTCCGTTATCAGAATATATCTCAAACGCATGGTTGTCAGGTTGATTATCAACAAATGTGTAAAAATTGCGAGGGTATTGAGTTGTACTTCCAGTTCTAAATTGAGCAGATACCTCGTATGGATTTCCATTTAACGATCTCCCGAAATTCAATTCCGATGTTGTTGAACGAATAACATCTCTTGAAGTTTCTAAATTGTTATGAATTTCTCTTTCTAGTGGTCTAGTTTTAACTTTATCTCGCTCTAATATTGAAGGTTCAATCAAAATTCCAGTTCTGAATGTTGATTTCGCTGGAACTATAGTTTTTAGATGTTTGAAAAGAGAGTTATCAAAATATGATTTGATTAAATTGATGTAACTTTGAAAGTCAATATTGCTTAATCCAGTTTTATAAAAATTCAATTTGAATATTTTAAACTTTTTATACTGATCATTGTAAATTTCAGATGGGTCGCCTATGAAATCTGAAATATCAAAGTCTCCAAAGAATTCAATGATTCTGGTATTCAAGTCGTCTGTAGGTGAAAAGAATACACCAAGTCCGTTTGAACCTTTTGTCTTCACCTTTGAAGAAGGTTTTGTAGTTCTACTATCGTAAAATAATGGCTTTTCCAAGTCTTGTGTGATATAATTCACATTATTGCTTCTAAACTTAGCTGAACCATAATCTGGGATTCTAACCAATTCTCGTGTTTGGAACTTTTGGAAATGCCATGGGAAGCTGGCTGAAACATACTGAAATACTTCAGGCAGTTGATCACAACATTCTTCTGGACAAGTATCTTCAATTGACGCTGATGTTGAAAGATCAGGAAAACTATATGCGTAAATATCCCCAAGTTTCTCATTGCTTAATGAATTATTTTCAATTATAACAGCACCACTTACAGCTGCTGATGAACCAGAATATAAATTCTGCGGACTATTGAAATTCAAATGAAGTTTCAGATTGTCTTGTGTATCATCTGGAAAATCAGTGTCGTAACCGCCGATGAAAAATACATGAGAGTCAAATCGTTTGTCACTTAATGGAGTTTTCCAAAATCTAATTTGATCAATTACTCCGAAATATGCTTCTGGATCAGGTATAAGAGATCCCGTTTGTTGCATATAATTTCCAAAATACACAAAATCTTGTTCGCCTGAAGAACCTCTAAATGTAGAGTTGTAACTTCCAGTGAAGTAAAAGTCTTCTTGATATTCAAAAACGATGCGGTCATCTATAGCTCTTTTTACTACTAAATCATATCTTACTGGTAGTTGATCCACAAATGAAGGGTCTGATAATTGAGCTTCTGTAAATCCAAAGTAATTCTCAACATCATTTCTTCTAAGCATAACCGAGAATAAATCACCATTGAATATAGGCATATGATCGGTAACCAGAGTTTTTATCTGCGCTCCGCTGCCGGTTGTATCTGATAGAGTGAAAAATACACGACCCCAACTACTACCTCGTTCTCTTTGTGCTCCGATTAACCAACGATCATCACAAACTGCAAGTCTGTAAATTTCACCTTCTTCGTAAATTCTGTCTTTGTCAAATGCAAACTTAAACTCAACCGTTTGAATGTCGCTGCTCCATGAACATTGAATAAATTCATTATCACCTTGGAAATGTAAAGCGTAATAATCGTTGTCAAAAATGAACTGATTGTCGTCTTGGGTTCTGTCAATCTTTTTAATTCCCCCGAATTCTCTGATTGAATATAACGCCCTTGGTATTCCATAACACGTGAACAGAGAACGAATGGCTTCTTCAGTTCCTTTAGTTTTCAATATATAAGGCAAATTATTCAGTATTCTTTTCCAGATCGTTTGGGTTCTACGCTTTGCGGGTATTGCCTCTAACGCTTCACCATCAATACCTTCTCCGGTGAGTGCCACCAGCAAATCCTCGTGATCAGTTCCACTTTCAGGTTCCCACCCTAACGATTTCAACATAGTTTTAATCATTTCATCTGAAATTCCGATGTCGCTTCGGTTTTCAACTTGAGAAACTGCTGGGGAATATTCAATATGTGACCAAATATCATCAAACATTTGACCGACCATATTCAGAAAATCAACATATTCATAATTTTCTGAATCTTCTGTGATAAAGTCTGGAGTATTACTTTCTAATGAATCGTTGTTGAATTCATCATACAATGATGCGGAAGTTTCATACGTTCCGTCTCTTGCAGTTTCTCCGATTGGAGATGAATGTTGAACATACCAATCGGGATTATCAAACAAAAATTTCTCATAAGCATCAAATCCATTTTTAACATCTTTGATTTCTCGTTCACGAATTACTTTTTCGGAAAGATAATACGGATCTGATGGTTGGTCTTCCAATTTAGATTCAACAGATTCCAATAAATCATCAATCCTATTGATTTCATTAATTTTTCGTTCGTAATTTCTAACTCGCGAAACTGCTGATGAGTATTTTACGAAATTTTCAAATTTACTATAGTCAATGTTGATTGACGTGCTGTTTTTGTCTTCGTCTTCTAATAATCGTTCAATTGATCCAGTAGGTGCAATGCTGTCAATTGAATATTGTTTGGTTGAAAATAAATTTTCATTGGAAGACGCCTTGAAATTTGGACCTTTGATCTTTACAATTTCAATTTGTTGATTTTTGTAAATTATAAAATCGTTGAATACTGGATTACAAGTTAATCTGGAAAATATAAATCTGCTTCCAATGTCATATTGATCAGGTAAGGGATCTTTTAATTTGATCGCAAGAGGTTGATATCTCTCCGCTGACCCCACGTTTCTTCCTGTGCCTATGTAATTTAAAATAGGCAATAAGTTTCCATTTTCAAAATTTAAGAAATGTTTGAGATAAATTCCATTACGTCTGAAATATAAATCTTCCGATTCAAAAATTGATTCTGTAAAGATCTGGTCAAATAGTGATTTTATATAAGCAACATACTCAGTGAATTCATTGCTTATCACTGTTGATTTTTTTACCAAATGAAACTTAATAAGTTCTTCGGCAATTTCATTGTAAAAATTGTTGATGTTTAGAAAGCTATTCTCTTCATCATATTGTGAAAATAACCAATTTTCAAACTGATAAAAGAATGTTTTTGAACTTTCATTTCTACCTGACAATATTTCCGTCAAGAAATTAATCATATCAATATCACGTGGTAATGCATACAACAATTTGATTTCAGTGATCAATCTTTCATTGTCTTTGATTGACGCTTCGTAAATTTCGTCAATTCTCTTTGAACGAATTCGTGAAATTATATCATCAATAGTTTCTCGGGTAAAAATAGAGTCATTTAATACCTTATTGAATTGTTTGTTGATCAGCTTGTCATCTGATATCTTGGCACTAGGAATCACGGTGATTTCAGCCCTAGATGGTGAAATTGATGCAATTTCAAGTTTTTCAGTTGAACTTCCGATGACATCGTTCAACACCGTGTATGAAATTTTATAGTTTCCAGCTGACAATCCCAATGATTTGACATCATCAACAGGAGAAACAACTATACTTCGTGTTTCGTTTGAATCCTTGACCGTGTAAAATGAAGATTCTGCCAAACTGAATGAATAATCAATCAGATTTCCCGTTGTATCCAAATAGGAACGTTCAAACACGGTTTTAGTTGGAGTGTTTGCATTTCGTTTGAAGTTGATTAAATTCTCAGAAGCATCATAAATTGCAATCTCAACAACATCTTCATCTTGTTTCCCAAAAGCAACATCAGTCAATGATCCTGAACGTATGATTTCCAAACTTTCATTTGACACGAAATAACCTGTATCAATTGATGAAGTTGTGATAGACTTAAATTGATATGGATACATTACACATCCTCCGGTATAATAATTTCAATTTCTGAAAATGAAACATCAAATCTCTCTTCAACAGCGGCATCATCGTAAACATCGGCAACGATTGGAATTGTGATTGCTGATTTCTGTAATGTGGATTCATTAAAATCAAGACGTAATACGCCAAACTCATCGTAGTCGGACACTATTGAACCGGATTTTGTTACAACATCCAATTCTTCATTTGAAAACTTTTGTAAAAATTTTGGTAGAGACATGAGTTAAACGGTAATTTTGAATACTTTATTATCCTTAAATATTTGAGTGGTTGAGTTTTGTACCACCTTAATAAATAGTCTGAAATATCTTTCTTGTGGAAAGTTCGTCGTATCAAGGGTCAAGTAATTTCCGTTTGCATCTACGCTTAGTTTTGTATGTGATTCGTCAAAGTCAATTAAATATTCTTCACTTGAAGCATCCTGAATCGCATAGTATGAAGTTCCAGGTAGGTATTTTGAATTAACAAATCTTGTAAATTCGTTGTTGAATGTTTTTGCTGGAAAACTATCTCTCGCAGAAACATCAATTCTTACCTTCTCGCCAGCAGAATATTGTTGTTTTAAATTAGAAATTGAAACATTTAATTTGCTACCTGTTGCAGCTTGTAATGATCCTGTAAATCTACTTGAATCATCATACTTAACGGCAAGAGTTGGAATGTAAATTGTGTTTGTGTTTTGTGAAAAGAATTTGATTCCATTGAAAACGACAGCAGAATCCTCTTCGGATGAAGTCAAAATGAATCCTTCGTTTGGAGTATACCCATTTAACCACGAATTTACAATCTTGGTAACATCCATATTGATATCGGATGTTTCGTTGTTGAATGACTGTGAAACTGAACTTGAAAGTGTTGTGGTTGTTATAACACCGCTTAAATTTACTTGGGAACTTCCTGATTGAATTCCAATCAATTGTGAAGTCAGGTAATTGTCGGTTGCTGTTATTGTTAGAACGCTTGCAGACACCGAAGATGAAACGAAACTCAATGAATTGTTGATTTCATCGTTTAGATTTGTCAATGAGATATTCAAACTTGAACCGGTCTGGTAATAATACAATCTATTGACAGCATCATCCAAGTTCACATCAACAGAAGCCGAAGCATTTGCCCCGCTGAAACTTGAAGTTGTTGAACCTGATTGGAAATAATAACTATTCCCAAGAGTTCCGGAAACACTAGCAGTAAAATGAAGTATGAAATCTTTCGTTGCGTTGAATGTAAATCCACCAGATGAAGATATGTTGTTTAACTCATTTACAAGTGCATTGAATTTTGTTTTGAATCCAGCATATTTTCCGCCTGTGAATTTATTTCTCGTTGGCAAAGTGTGTGTTGTAGTAACACCACAAGTATTCACACTACTGGAGGTTGTTGTATTTGATGTATTCCAAATGTAATACTCGTTTCCTTCTAATCCAGAATAAACCGAATTCAGCACCAGATATGATGATGTAGCTGATGAAGTTACACTTTGCGTAACTGATGCTGAAATAAAATATGTATATGATGCTGAGAATGAAGCCGATACACTTGCTGTAATGTAAAAATCGGATATCATATTGATGGCTTGTGACATTGAAATGGCAGAATCCCAGGTTGACCCACCCACATAAAAGAAATGTAGGTTAGAACAATCAGGAGCTAACACATTACGATTTGTAGACGCCATGAATGAATGAGTTGTTTCACAGTCAGCAATTTCCCACTTATCACCACCTGCAAATGATTCAATCAGAATACTCGCAGTTGACTCAGTGGAAGATGTGGCATAGTTATCCCATCCAAAATAATAGTTATTCCCACAATCATCAGGTGTATTGTTTGCAATCGCAATTATGTTACACTGACTTGATGCAGAAATTACAAACTGGTCAAAATTGTTTATGGCAGTAATTGGAACTGCAACTCCGGCATAACCAGATTGAGAAACTTGTGTTGAACTAGATGGTGAGAACGTGTAAATCAATCCACTTGAACCTGTAATGTAAAATGGTTGATTTTGTTCAAGTGATGTAAATGTCATCGTCGCGCTTGGAGCGGATAACGATTGACTTGAAATTAAGTTATACCAATTTCCACCACCAGCAGAACTTGTCGGTGATTGAGATACATCCCATAGTTTACCACCATAATCATCACGGTATTTCCAAGAAGCGCCTTTAAGCGTGTTGTCGTCAAACAATCTTCCCGTTCCCATCTCCCAACTTTGTGAAACAGGACGAGCAGTTATGCTGTATTCAATTGGCAATTCAATCGCATCAACAGTGTATAATCTCAAGTAAAACTCTGGATTAACAATTTCACCTGTTGATATTGATTGTGAAATTGAAGACAGATCAAATTTGAGTAAAGTCCTTGAAATGAATTTCTCACAAGATGGAGTTTCACGTTTGCCTATTTCCAGTATTTCATCTTTTCCGAAATTTCTAAATTTCAGATCAGGATGATTGGATAAAAAGGTGTCTTTCTGAGGATATACAAATGTGATCATGTTTATAAATATTACAGTACTTTACCTGTTATGTCTTTGTTTGGGTATTTAACCTCAAAAATAGATGGATCAAGGGATGGGTAGATTATTTTGTCAATTGTTGCTTTTTCAATGTTGTATTCAACCGATGAATAATCTCCATTTGTTTTTGACAAATTTCTAATTTCAACATTTTGTACTGATTGAACGCCTTGGACATTTGCCAATGTCAATTCAAATTTACTAATGTTGATTGCTTGATTGAAATTCATATTGTCAATGTCAAAGAAATCCTTCGCTTCCAATAAACATCTTGCCAATACTTCTCTTTTGTTTTCGCCTTTGAATGTTGTTATTTCAAAATTTACTCCAATATTCACAATGAATCCATCAAGTATCTTAATTTCATCCGTAAGCATTCTATATCTTGACAAATGGCGAATTATGTTTTGTCGTAATGCTGGATTCATATTTACTAAATGTTTTCTGTTGTTGTAACTCAACGAATAAACATTTACATCAAATGATTTATCCAAATTTGGATCTGAATTCACAGCGTTTTGCGAAATTTCATTGTCAGTTGTTACATGAACTTTTGCAATTGAACCAAACTTTGAAGGCATACTCATGATTCTTGCTGTGTAATCATTTGTTGTAACAACTCGGTTTTGTGAGTTAAAGAATGCCAAAGCGTTTTGTCTAATTTCCTCTGTGCTTTCTCCATTACCTCCGCCTGTTGCGGGTTCTGGATTAGTAACTCGTAAGCTGTTTCTTAGTGATTGAACCAATTCTCTTTCAGTCTCTTTAAAGTCGTCCAGTTGTTGTGAAAACTCCACACGTGAGATTGAATTTATTTCGTTTGCATTTACGTTTGATGTAATTCCTCCACCAACGATATACTCAACCGTGATTGTTGTATTTGATGGCGCAAGACCGTAATTCTGAGATTGTAGAAATTTAGAAGGATCAACTGAGATGTTGAGTGAATTTGACCTATTTCTTTGAACATTTTTGATGTCTAATATAATTTGATCTTCTTCGCTTGAGTTTATACCTGAACCAAATTCTAAAAATGTTTGATTTTCTGTTGTGATTCCTGTTATATATTTTCGGTTGGTTCGTAACGAACCTATCAACGATGGAACTGACTCTCTGTATTTGAAAAGTTTGCCATCATTCCGTTGAATGTTTTCAATCTCGGTATAAACTATATCCTGAGAAAGATAATCAACTTCATGCCATTTATTACCATCAGCATCAGTTACGTTTAAAATTTCAATGACATCATCTTCGTCTAATGAGAGTCTTAAAAATTCTTGGGCTGAACCTATACTGAATAACTTTGTTACTATTCTACCTGACTGTGCTTTTGCGGTCTTCTTAACCAAAAATGTTTGAACTTGGCCAAGTGAATCACGGCTAAAAGCGGTAACTTCACGTGGCGAATCTTCATTATCAGTTGAAAAGTCAACCAGTTCTCGTGTTATGAATGATTCACCGTTTGGAGTTGAAACTTCCATGTCGGGTAAAAGAATCAAAGAAAATCTTTCATCTGGTATAGACTTCCCATCAACTACAATTGAAGGTACAATCTGAAATACCTCTATCTCAACAAATGAAGGTCTGGTTATTTTTGGCTTATACCCCATTGATTTTGCCAATGCCAATACATTTTTTCTT
>Ga0210003_1003749_pt1 | contig 12237 bp, 9 predicted proteins | sample LantaG_FD_182804 | JGI IMG/M metagenome (GOLD analysis project Ga0210003, IMG submission 182804) | Deep subsurface microbial communities from Baltic Sea to uncover new lineages of life (NeLLi) - Landsort_02402 metaG (SPAdes) (version 2) | ecosystem: Environmental > Aquatic > Marine > Oceanic >...
ACGCTCGCCGGTCGTCGCGTCGGGGCTCACATCGATGAGACGTTCCTGATCCCGGCCGACGACCCCGCCGGCAGGGCCCAGATCCACCACATCCGGGCCGACATCCGCCCGTTTCTGACGAGTTAGGTTCCGTATGACCAAACCCCCACGCCCCCTGAGCCCCAAGCAGGTCGAGGGACTCAATTCGAAGGCTGCCGGAATCGGCATCAAATGGATGTCGCGGTTCAACACCTGGGCGTTCAAGGCCACCGGTGGCCGCCTCGGGTCCAAGTGGCGCGGCGGGTCCAACCGCTTCAGCGCTCCCCCTCCGGTCGGGATCCTGACGACCATCGGCCGCAAATCCGGCGAAGCGCGGGAGAGCCCACTGATATTCCTCCGCGAGGGCGACCGCGTGATCCTAGTCGCTTCCCAAGGCGGCCGGGCCACCAACCCGTTGTGGTACATGAACATTCAGGCCGACCCCCAGATCACGTTTCAGATCAAGAACGAGGTCTTGCAGCTGAACGCCCGCGACGCCACGGACGACGAGCGCAAGCATTACTGGCCCAAGCTCGATGGCATGTACCCGGACTTCGCCAACTATCGGACCTACACCGACCGCAAGATCCCGATCCTGATCTGCGATCCAGCCTGACCTGACGGCGGCGCGTTCAGTTAGGTGGCGACGCTTTTCTCCGTCGCAGTATCCACAGCCAGGTAGTGACAATCGCCAGCGCGACGATGCCGACGCCGATCCCCACCCAGGCTGTCGTTGTGTTCGACTGCGTGGGGGCGGGCGCCTGCGTAGCGACTGGGACGGAGAGGTCGGTGGGAGTGCCCTGGGCCCCGGCGGCGAGAACGTTTCCGGCGAGATCCGCCCAGCCGGCCTGCAGGCTATTGAGGTAATTGAGCAACGGCGGTACCAGATTCCACGCCGCGGTGGTAGTGACGACAACAACTGTGCGGCCGCGGGCAGGATCGGCGAATATCTGGATCGACCCGATGCCTTTATCGATGTCGGCTCGAAGCGCAGTGGGCAGATCGACGTTGATCGTGGCACCGTCACCGCCCACCGGTAATTGCAGCGGGCTCCGGTCGAGCGATTTCGACTGCGCGATGATCAATGCGCTTGTCTCGGAGTCGACGGCCGCTCCGAGGTCCACCACCCTGGGTGTCAGCCTCGCTCCCGTCAGCCGCGCAACGCTGACAACCACGTCGGTGGCGTAGCTCAATTGATCGGGACCCGTCCCGTCCAACGCGACGAGGAATTCGGGACTGAACTCCGAGGGCAACGACGAGAAGTCACCCGCTGGGGCGCCACCGTGCCGCATTGTCAGCGTCGAGTCGGGGTCGATCCAGAAGCGCAACGGCGCGGTCATCGTCGAGCAGGGTAGGTGCGGGGTGTAGGTGAGCTCGAAGACGAGATTGATCCGTTCGCGCAGCACCTCGCCCGGCAGTTCGAAAGTAGTGTCCACCCGGCCACTGCCATCAAGAGCCGCAGTATGGACCGCCTCGCCGTTCACAGTAACCGAGACGGTGGCCGAATCGTCGGCGGAGACCGGCGTGTGGTCGGCGAGCAGATGGACTGCAACCTGATCAACTCGGCCGTCCCCGAGAGCGGCCCGGTCGACACCTACTACGAGAGTGGCTGCACCGAGGACATTGACATTGCCCACCATGTTCAGTTCCCGGAATGTCATCGTGTCCGGGTGGCCCTCGCGGGAGGCCCCTGGTTGATCTATCCGCGCGGACGGAACCTGTGCCAGAGACTGCAGCTCATTGGCAAGCAGTGACAGCTGACCGCTGAGCTGGTCCCCCTGACCGGATATCCGTAGGTGAGCATCCTGAGTGCCACCGGCCACGACAGCGAGTTCGGCCGAGCCACGTTCGACGACGACCGCGCGCGCACGTTTTCCGGCGGGCGGTGGGGCCGCGCCACGCCGTTGATTGGTCACGGTGACTCGCACCGGCTGGGGCGAGTAGAACCGGGCCAGTTCCGACGCCAGCGTCAGCACAGCTTGTTGTTCGGATTGGTTGGCATCATCGGGCGCGTAGATGTTCACCCGCTCGAGCACCGGCGGGAAGAACGTGGCGATCGTGATGGGCGCCGGCTCGTCCCCGATGAAGACAGTGGACAAGTCGGTGATAGTGATCTGCTGGCGGGGTCTGCAGCGTAGATCGTCATTGATCTGCCGAGCCGTCAACGACACTCCGATCGATGACCCGGTCACCCGCGCCGCGGAGATATCGACATCCAACGGCACGGTCACGCGACCCGCTGCCACCGGCGGCAGGTCGACTGCCGCGAGGAACGTGCCCTGGCTGTCCTGGATCTCCAGATATCCGGCCGGAGAGTCGACGGGCAGGTCGATCCGACCCAGTAACCGCTGGGCAGTGGTGCCCAACGGAATCGGCACCGAGAAACTCTGCGGTGTGTCCGGAGAGATGATGCCGATTTCACCAGGCAACCCCAGCGTCGTCCAGGGCAGACTCATGACGTCAGCGGCAACCGGCTCATCGGTCGTTGCCGGCTGGGCGACCGCCAGCGGTGCGGGCACCAGCAGCAGGACTGCCACAGCCATGACCCCCAGCCGAGATCTGATCGGGTGCACGCGTACCACTTTCGTAGTCTTAAAGCTGGCGACCTACGCTTCTAACTGGGACGATACCGGTAGACCGCGCCGTTGCGCGCGAAGATCCCCAGCAGCAACGGTGTATAACGTGTCGCGTACGGGTTCATTGCGGTCGGCGCGGTGGGGCCTTTTACGCCTTAGGATATCGCTCTACGCATGCTGAGGACGGAGCGAAGCGATTTGGCTGCCAACCCAACGATGGTCTCGGCGCCGTCCCTGACGCCGACCGTCGACCTCGAGCACCGCGCGTGGAGAGCAAGGCTGATCGCCGGCGCGCTCCTCGGCCTGTTCCTCGGCGCTGCGCTGGGTGGCCTAACCTTCGGATTCTTGAGCACCGACAGCACTGCGACCGCTTTCATCCGGATCAATCCACCAGTTGATTTCAGCGCGGTCGCCGGCGGTGCGGACCAGGCGACACCGGTTCCCCAGGATATGTCCGAAAACTACGTGGCGGGGGAGGTGTCCTACCTGTCCGGGGAAGGGTTCGCCCAGGCAGTGGGCCGCAAGCTCGCCCTTTCAGAGCCCGCGTCGATCGTCGTGGCGCAGGCGGGCGGTTCTTCGGCAGTCACCATCAGCAACAGCTCCCCATCCGCAGACGAAGCGCGCCGGACTGTGCAGACGGCCATCGATATCTACGGACAACAACTCGCCCAACGGGTCGATCAGCAGTTGCGCACCATCCTGCCCGCGCTCGATCAGTGGCAGCAGGCCGATGCGGCAGACGGCGAACGGATTGCGCGGGTCATCGCGTTGCGGGAAGCTATCGTGCTGCAGGCGGCGCAGGCCAGCGTTGTGGCCGTACTGCAGCCTCCGACCGTGAGCGATCCTCGCCTCAGTCGATGGTTGATCGGCGTCCTCCTCGGTGGCCTGCTGGGCGCCGCCCTTGTGGTGCTGGTCGTCATGCGCCGCGCTCGTCGGTCCGGCCAGCCGATGCTGGTGACGCAGAGCGCCGCAGCGACAGACGGTGTGCTCGTTCCCGCGGTGAACATCCGCGCGCCGTCGAGCACCGAGCGGTCGGCGCTGGCGCGAACGCTGTACACGCAATGCGTTCCCGCAAAACCGAATCGGGTCATCGTCGTGCTCGGCGCAACTGAGGACTCCGGGACCTCGATCATCGCAAGGATGCTGGAGTTTGCGGCGGGCGAGCAGGAAACCGTCCCATCGGGGGCCGCTGCCGATCAGCACGCCACCCAGATCATCGAGGCCGGAGCAATCGGCGCTTCCGCATCGGCACATCACGCGATCAATATGGCGACCACGATCGTGGTCGTCGTGAGAATCGACCACGACACAGCGGCTCAGGCCTTGACTACCTGTTCGGCCTGTTCGGCGGCCTCGACCGGCGGGGCGCCGGTGCTGGCCGTATTCACCTACCGTCCGTGGTGGGACTCCTGGCTGAACTACCTGAAGCGAATCTGGCCACCCGCTCGACTAAGGCCGGGCCCGCGACCTGGAACCGGTGGGGGCGGCCCGCCATGATGGCCGCGATTGCCCATGGTGGTAGCCGATGATCAAGCCTAAGCCGCAGCATTACCAGGCAGTCGTGCAGGTCGTTGCCGGCCTCGCGCTCAATATCTTTCCGGCGATCTTCATCGCGATCTATGCCCGAATCGCGCCGATTGACAATCAGGGTTTTCTCGCACTGTCGCTGGCGGTGGGGGTTTATTTCGCTCAACTGTTGAATGCCTTCGTGGTGGAGGGCCGACTGGCCACCCCTGGCGCCGACCACGGCCTCTCACTGCCCACCTGGGTGGCGTTGCTGAGCGCCGCGTCGGGCGCACTGTTGATAACCGGCCCCGCTGTGGCAAATCCAGCCGTGCTGATGATCAGTTCGATCGGACTGATGTCGGGCCTGCTGATGTCGCGGACCATCGGCGTAATCACCGGCAAGTGGAAGCGGGAAGCTCTCGCCGCTTCGGTGCTGATCGTGGCGAGCGCTGCCGCCTTCCTCCTTGCCGGAACTAGATACGACGCCCACTGCGTACGCCTGCTGGCGTTGGGAGCCGTGCTGGCGACCATGACGCGCTACTGGCCCCGGATACCTTTGGAGCGGTATGGGATGCCACCGGATGTCCGGCGTTCCGCCTGGGTGACCGCCGAAACGGCCGTCGTCGGCGTCGTCCAGCCGGCGATCACTTCCATCGTGCTGGTCGTGATGGGTCCGGCAGCATCGGTGGCTTTCCGGGTGATCTCCACCGTTTCGGGTGCTTTGGAGCCCATCCTGTCCTACGGCAGATACCGACTGCTCGCCCACGGCCACAAGGGCGAGCTCGCGACCTTCGGTGGGGTATTCACAGCGGGTATGGCCGTCGTCATCGTCGGCGCCTTGTCCGGGCTCGGCAGCCTTGTCTTCGGACCCGCCTGGGACGACGTCGGCGTGGTCGCATTTCTGCTGGCGTGCTTGTGGAAGAGCTTCATGCTGGTGTCCACGGTGCCGTTCGCCGCCCTTCGCAAGGCCGGCGAGACGGCTCTGGTGTTCCAGATCCGAGCGTTTAGCACGCTCGTATACCTCGCGATCGGGGTGGCCTTTCTGCTGATCTGGCGCAGCACCGCAGCGATCTTCCTCGCGTTCGTGCTTGCCGAATTGCTCACCACACTCGTGTATCACGTCGCGGCCACAAGAGGATCCTCAGAGTACCGCAGCTCCTTCGGAAGCGTGGGACGTCCCGTAGCCGACACTAGGCCGGACGATGCTGAAAACTGAAGCCGCCGAAGACACTCCGGGCGTTCAGCTAGGCGCGGAACCCACCCTGCCGTGGTGGTTCAGGCCGGTGTTCTTCATCGCCGTGCCGGTTGGCATGTCCCTCGGGGCGTGGATCCTGCTGGTGGTGGCGCGCGATTTCCAGCCCGCCAGCGCATCGCTGGAGGCGCTGACCGGGTTCAGCACGCCTGCTGAAGTGACCGCGCAAGGAGTTGCGCTACTGCTGATCTGGTACGTCTCCGTCATCTCGATGGCAACGATCGGCTGGCGATTGGGCACGGGCAGCAAGCCGGTCACACGGGTTGCGCGGCTCGCCGACAACGCGGTGTTCCAGAGGCGGTTCTTTCTGTTGATCCTGACTGCCGCCGCCGCCGGAATCGGCTATGCCTACTACCTGATAGCAAGCTCGGCTTCGATACTGGAGTCGCTATCATCGCAGACGGGCAACGACCTCACGAACTCGCTGCCGGGCGCGACCGGGCCGGGGACGCTCAGGTACGCGACGATCCTTGCGGCGCCGATCGGCATCTACCTGTGGCGCAAGAAGGTCGTCCGGTGGCCGTTCATGGTCGCCGCGGTTCTGCTGCTGGCTTCGAACTCGCTGATCGCCTCTCGGTTGTCTGTACTCATGGCAAGTGTTGTCTACCTGGCTATCTGGGCGAGGAACAACTACGCGGCCCGGCCGGCTCAGGGCGTGGGGCGACGACTGACTGCCGCCATGGTCATCCTGGTCGTCGGTTTCGGTGCAATGACAGCGCTCAACTACTTCCGTAACGCGAACTTCTACCGCGAGGCCGGGGTGACCGACCCGACGGCGATGAACTTGTACCAGATGGGCTCGTATCTCGGTGCGCCCGCCCAGGTCTCGATCGGTGCCTCGGGGGCCATCATGAGCGGGGCATGGCAGAATCCCGGCGACCCCGTGAAGTCGTTCAATGCTGTTCAGCCGACGTTCCTGCAGTTCAGCAAGGTGGCGAAGGACGATAGCTGGAAGGGTGCCGACGTCTACGGATATTCGGTGAAGTTCGCGCCCCAACTGTTCACCAACTCGGTCTTCGCCGACACCTACGCCGACTACGGCGCCTGGGGCTGGCCCTACACCATCCTGATTTATGGTCTCGCCGGCTATCTGATGGCGCGAATCATGCGCTATCCCGGGGTGATTGCCGGTTCTGGGGGCGTATTGGCTTATTGCTTTGCCGAGGTGTGGCGTATCCAGATCGTCAGCTACGGCATCGTCATATTCCTGTTATTGGCGACTGCCGCATCCGCGTGGGTCGCCACCTGGGGCCTGGGGGCAGAAAAGGACCAAAAATCCGGCGAGACGGTCAACATCTCGTGATGGGATTGGAAACCGAGGCGGGGTCCACGTCCAAAGCGCGAACGGTTACCGGTGACGTGCCCGACTGTACACCGCAACCGACGCCGTGATTGGTGACCCGGATGGGATGCCAGAAGTCGGGTGCGGCATCCCACTTCACGGTGATCGCGTCGAAGACGCCGCGGGACTCGTCGAGGTTGACGCAGGGCTTCGGGTCGATAGATCCATTGGGATCGGTGATGGCGACCTGAAGTTCTCCGACGAAGAATCCTGCGCTGTTGTGTGTTTGGAATACCACCACCGGGTTTTCGTGGCGGATGGTCACGCTGCCCAATCTGACGTCGTCCGCGTCGCCTAAGCCGACACCACCGCGACCGCCGGAGGTCGAGCTCGCATCGACGCTGCATGTGTCGAGCTGCAGGCCCGTCATTCTGAGGTCCGTGAGCGACTCCGCCCGCACACCCCAGTTCGTGCAGTTGCGCATGGTCGCATCCGACACCTCGACGTCGAAATCGGCGAAGCGACGGTCGCGCGACTCGTCCGGCCGGGCGAGGATGTGGATGCCGGTTTCGCAGTCCCGCAGGGCGATTGCTTTCATCTGGATACCGCGCGATGCGACGTAGCTCCAAGCGGTGTCGGAGCCGGTGGACGCCGAGTCGACGATCACGCCGGCTCCGGATTGCGCCTCCGTCACACTGAGACTGGCGATGGCAACCCTATTGGCTCCCGCCAATCGGACACCGTTGGCCCGGCCGCCCTGGACTGTCACATTGGTCACCGTGAAGTCGGTGTTCGACCATTCGGTGAGTCGAGGAAATGAGAACGTGTCGGCGGCACTGTCGAATGCGGAATCCGCGGAGTAGTAGGTGACCAACGCCAGGCCGTCATCTCCGGTGTCGGTGGCCGTGTAGTCGTCGATCCGTGCCTGCCGGCAAGCGTTGAAGTGCAGACCGTCTCCGCGACTTTCCTGCACCCGCAGCCCGGTCACGTCGATGTCCGAGACCCCCATCATGATCACCCCGGCCTGCGGGCAGGAGCGGATCTTGCAGTCGGTCAGGGTGATGCCGCTGACCGGTGTTGCGGCTCCCGACCAGCCGGGAGGCGTGCCCGTACCTGTTGGGTAACCGACGATGCGGATCCCGTCGCCGACCGAGCGTGTGGAGGGATGCGCCCAGCGAACGGCGACGTTACGCAGCGAGATGTTCGACGCGGGTCCGCGAATCACGATTCCATGGCCGGTGCCGATGCCCGTCGCGCTCTGCACGTTATCCATCACGAGCTCTGCGTCGGGTTCGAACTCGACCTCGACGTCGGAGATTCCGGTAATTGCGATCGCACCGCCGCCGGGCGGATGGAGCTTGGCGAACCGGTACTGTCCACCGGGAAAGTAGAGAATGCTTCCCGGCCCGAGCGCTGCGACGGCAGCGATGATCGCTTTCGAGTCGTCGGCGGTCCCGTTCCCCTTGGCCCCGTAGTCGCGGACGTCGATCGTCGAACGTGCAGACGCCACCGGAGAGCAGCTCACCAGGGCCGCGGCGGCAGGAAGGCCTAGCAGGAATGACCGTCGGGAGACGCTCATGGTGCGCGGGCGGCGAGGTCGGTGGCGACGGCAACCGCTGCCGAGTCGAAGGAGATGTCCGACTGTCGGGTTCGGACGTGTGACCATCCCCGCGCCGCCAGTTCGTCGCGGGCACCTGGGTCCCGGAGGTAGGTCCGGAGCAGCTCGGCCAGCGCTCGGTGATCGTAAGGATCGAAATACTCGGCGCCGTCGCCACAGGTTTCGCGAAGGGCGGCGATGTCGGAAACAAGCACTGCGGTGCGCGAGGCCATCGCCTCGATGGGCGGCAATCCGGCCCCCTCGTACAGCGAGGGCATGACCAGCAGGTCGGCGGATGCGACGAGTGAGCGCAGCACGTCGAAGTCCAACCGCCCCATCACCTGCACCCGGTCACCTTGCTCGGCTGCGAGCGCGACGACCCGGTCGTCGCCGCCCCGGAGGGACTCGCCACTGCCAGCGATCACCAGCTTGTGCGGAATGTCCTGCGCGACATCAGCGTAGGCCTGCAGTAGAAGCGGAAGATTCTTGTGCCACTTGGTATTTCCCACATAAAGCAGGTACGGGCCGGCCACCGGGGACTTTTCCGGATCCGCGGGCTCGAACCACGCCTCGTCCACCGGAATCGGGGTCACCATGACACGGGCCGTGGGCGCCATCTTCAAAAGCAACGCAGCTGTGACCTGCGAGGGTGTGAAGATCCTGCGGCACTTCCGTGCATCCAGGTTCAGCATCGTGCGGGCGTAGAGCTGCCGGACCCGGTTTTGGCCGCTGACTTCCTGCCTCATGCTGTGCCCCGTGTCGTGCACGGTCGCGAAAACCAGGGTCTTCCTGTTGCCCATCAGCAGCGCCGCCATCGGGAACGGGTAGTGCGGAACCCACAGCCCCTTTGGCCGGACTGTGCGCAACGCACGGCCCCAGACCCGCTGTTCGGCAAGCGAATACATCGGTCCGGACTCGCGTTCGACGACGACGGTCGTGGTTTCCCGCACTGCCGGAAGTGCGTGCTCGGCAGCCAGCACGGCGAGTGACATCCGGCGGTCGGCGAACGTCTCCTCAAGACAGGGAAGCAACGTCGCGATGTAGGTTCCGATGCCGCTCTGGCGGATATGCCGGGCATCGAAAAGGAGATCGATGTGTTCGCCCATCGGCACCTTGCCTCCCACTACGTCAAACGTCCTTCCAGTGCAGGTAGGAAATCGGGGTTGTCCCACATGCGTTTCAGCGTTTCGTCGAGTTCGTGTTGGGGGGTCCAGCCGAAGGCATCACGGATCCGGGAGATATCCGCGCCCAGATGGGGGCGGTCGACGGCGCGCATCCGGCTTGCATCCTGCTGAACCTCGAAATCGAGGCCAAGCACCGAGCGCATCCGCTCGACGATGTCGTTGACCGAGTACTGGTGCCCGCTGCCGAGGTTCACCACCTCGCATTGGCCCGGCTCCGGCGAGGCGCCCAGGGCCGCCGCCGCGAATCCGCCTGCGGCGTCCAGCACGTCGATGTAGTCGCGCTTGGGCCACGTGTTGCCGAGCTGGATGGCCTCCGGGTTGTCCCGCAACTGCGCGACGATCGCCGGTAACAAGTGCGGGTTGGTTTCGCCAGGACCGATGACATTGAACAGCCGAACGATCACGCCTGACAGACCGCGGCTCGCCGCCAATGCTCGCAGATAGACCTCGCCCTGCTGCTTGGTGTAGCCGTAGATGTCGACGGGCTCCACGACCGAGTCGAGCTCGCGATGAGGCGCCTCGTCCGGCTGGTACACCGCACCGCTGCTGGCGAAGACGAAACGGGTACCCGCCGGGCAGGCGGCCAGTGTGTTGACGGTGCCCGACACGTTGGTCGCGACGGCATTCGCCGGATCGCTGTCGCATTCGGGAATGTAGTGGATAGCCGCCAGATGCACGATCACCTCAGGAGCGAAATCTTCGATCACCGATCGGATCGCCGCCGCGTCCCGGATATCCACCCGCCGGAAGGTGAAACCCTGTGGCTCCACCAACCATTCGGGCGTGCCATAGCGAAGTAGGTCGGCGACGAGTACCTCGTGGCCTCCCTTGAGACTCCGCACCAATTCCTTGCCGACAAAGCCTGCTCCGCCCGTCACCATTATTCGCATGCTTTGTCCCCCATATTGTTCGAGCGTGATTCGGCTAGGTTTTCTGCACGACTGTCAGAACGTATTCTTCGAGAGTTATGGCGATCCGTGCCCAGTCCAATGACTGGGCACCTTCGAGCCCGGCCCACGAGAAGCCTTCCCATCCCGCCTCAGCGGCCAGCAGTCCGTCCGCGAAATCCGTCGGCTCAGTGCCACACACGACACCGGCACCGAATTGGGTGACCACGTCCTTGCCACCGTTTTCCGCGAAATCGGCTGTGACCGTGGGCAGCCCACTGGCCATCGCCTCGGCGATCACCCGTGGGAAGCCCTCACGGCGGCTGGGCATCCCCAACACGGCGGACTGCGACAGCAGGTCAATCTTCTGAGCTTCGTCCACCGAACCAAGCACGTGAACTCGCGAGGCGATCGGCGACGCACGGACGTGATTCTCTATGTCGTTTTGCGACGGCCCGGCACCCGCGATCACCAGGTCGCCCTGGAACCCGCGGTCCGCGGCGAGTCTGAATGCATCGACGAGCATCGTCAGGTTCTTATGGGGTGCCAGGCGCCCGACGTAGAGCACGCCCGAACGCTCGCTGCGCGGGCGCGACCGATAACGATCCGTAACGATACCGCTCGGCAGCACCCCGCATTCCCGATGCGACTGCTGGGTTATGGCTGCCGCAACCGACTCGCTGATGGCGAAGTTCATCCTCACCCGCTTCGGAAGCAGCGCCTGAAGTGTGCGCAGCAACGGGTCTTCCCGCACTTCGCACCAGTGGATGGCACTGCGGGCTCTCGCGTCCTTGGGAAGTGCCGTGATATGCATCAACGGCCACTGATTCATCAGGAAGAAGTCGTAATCGCGTCTCGACGCGAGCCGGCGCACCCCGGCGCTGTACTTCACGATGTCAGTCCAGTTTCGCCGCAGAACGCGCAGCCGGGGCGTCTTGTAGGCACCCCCGTTCGGATACCGGTGGACCGTGACGCCGTTGATCACCTCTTGGTCGGCGAGTCCTGGCTGATGGCTTATGCAATAGACATCAACGTGATGGCCGCGCCGCACCATCGCCTCGGCCAACTCCTGGAAGAAGACCTCCTGGCCGCCGATATTGGGATAAAAAAGCTCGGTCAGGAACGCGAGCCGCAACGAATTCTCATTGTGGGTCGGTTGCATCCGATCAGCCCGCCGTCGCAGCAGCAAATCGGAAGTACACCGGACCTGCCTATTGTCGGGTTGCGTGGATCGAGACCTGATCGTACCTGCGAGCCCGAGTTCCTGATGATCGTTTGCGGACTATGTGATCGTCGCTAGCTGGTTTCAGGCCCCATAGACGGGGACCGGAGTTCGAGCCTCGGCGAGCAGTTCGGTGACCACTGGGCCGAGTTCGGCAGGGTCCCACTTGGCGCCATTGTCGATCTGCGGACCGTGCGCCCACCCTTCAGCGACGCGGATCTTGCCGCCCTCGACCTCAAACACGCGACCCGTGACTTTTCGGGATTCCACGCTGCCGAGCCACACCACCAGCGGCGAAATGTTCTCCGGCGCCATCGCGTCGAAATCGGCGTCCTGGGTGGCCATCATGTCGGCGAAGACGCTCTCGGTCATCCGGGTGCGTGCCGCCGGCGCTATCGCGTTGACGGTCACCCCGTAGCGGCCCATCTCGGCGGACGCGACCAGGGTCAGTGCCGCGATCCCGGCTTTGGCGGCACTGTAATTCGCCTGCCCCACACTGCCTTGCAGCCCGGCGCCGGAACCGGTGTTGATGATGCGGGCATCCACGTTCTCGCCCGCTTTAGACTTCGCGCGCCAGTACGCGGCAGCGTGCCGCATCGTGGCGAAGTGCCCCTTGAGATGCACGGCGGTGACGGCATCGAACTCTTCTTCGCTGGTGTTGGCGAACATCCGGTCGCGGACGATGCCCGCATTGTTGACCAAGATGTCCAGCG
>Ga0210003_1003750_pt1 | contig 12236 bp, 20 predicted proteins | sample LantaG_FD_182804 | JGI IMG/M metagenome (GOLD analysis project Ga0210003, IMG submission 182804) | Deep subsurface microbial communities from Baltic Sea to uncover new lineages of life (NeLLi) - Landsort_02402 metaG (SPAdes) (version 2) | ecosystem: Environmental > Aquatic > Marine > Oceanic >...
AAACACAATAACAACAACAATCAGGGATAAAGGATTTATTAAAGCTCTTGATATTATGAAAGCAAACCCAACAAAATACGTCGATGATTTTGCAAAGTTGGATAAAACTCTTGCATCGCAAATTCTTAAAGGAATGAAGAAAGACCAACTTGCAGGTCTTGCAACACAATTATTTAAGGCGAGTTGGGACGATATGCTTTTGGCTCGTGGAACAACCACAGCATTTCAGAAACTTGCCAATACTTTTGTTTCAGGAACACCAATGAACAAAGTCATTAAAACAATCGGGGCGCTTGTTGGTGTTGATGTCTTAATGAGTTGGTTAGCGTCGGATAATATTGTAACAGGAACAGCATTTTTTATTAACAAAATAGTTGACAATTTAGAAGGCGGAATTATAACAAAAACAGAAGCTCTTGAACAACTTAATAGAGGACAGGCATTTAAAGATTATGCAACAGGATTTTTAGAAATATCAGCACTTGCAAATCCTTTATTATGGCTCTTCAGAGGAATTTTATTACAAAATACTGAACTTGCGCAAGGAAATTTAGACCAGATAAAAATTAAGATTGATGCAACAGGCGAAGTATTACCCAAAGGGATTTTAACAATAAGACCAACTCCAACAGACGCAAAAGTTTCTGTTGAAGGACAATTTCCGTCGACAGGGACGTTTTCAGAAGAGATTGATATTGGTTCTTATAACTGGGTTGTTTCTAAATTTGATTATGTTTCTAAATCAGGAACAATTGATTTGACAGAAGCAGGGGCGGACTTTAGCGTTGCAATTACAAAAGAACCAACATTGCCTGAAGAATTTACAGGAAGTTTAATTATTTCATCAGAACCAGCAGACGCGAAAATAATTGTGGCCGGCCATCCAGAAATTACAACAACAGGAACTTATTCTCTTTTAATTGGCGGCTATAATATTTATTTCGAGAAGGAAGGATTTCAACCACAAACAAAATATGCAATAATTTATGCTGGTTTACCGACAGAGATTTCAGCGGTTTTAATTCCAGCACCCGAACCAATTCCAAACAAGGCAGAAGTTTTGATAACATCGCAGCCGTCTTATGCAAATGTAATTATTGACGGGGATTCAACTTATCAAAAAACTCCTTTTACAGCGTATCTTGATGAAGGCACTCACAAAATCCGAATTGAATTAAACGGGTATGAACCCGAAGAAAAAGACATTAATGTTTTGTGGGATGAAAAAAAGTCAGAGGAATTTATTCTTATAAAAACCCCACCTACCAAAGGAAGTTTAAAGATTCTTTCAAATCCCGCAGGGGCTCAAATCTCAATAAACGGCGAAAGTCAGTATGCAACAACTCCTTTCACAACAACCCTTGAAGCAGGAATTTATAAAATAAGATTATCAAGAACTGGTTATTTTGCAGACGAGCAAGATGTTGAAGTCGAGGCCGGATTCGAAGTAGAACATTTAGTTGAACTGGAAAAAGAACCATTGCGACAAGCAAGAATAATAATTTCTTCTTTACCCAGCGACGCTGATATTTATGTAGATGGAGTTTATCAGTATGCAACAACTCCTTTCACAAAACTATTTGACCCGCGACTTTATACAATCAGAGTGCAAAAAGATGGATTTTATCCTGAAACTGCATACTTGGAGTTTGAAGAAAGTGAGGAAACAGAAATTAGTTTTGCATTAACACAAATCCCACAACCCGAACTTCCAGCGGAAATTTATTATCCAACAACTCCTTATTATCCAACATATACGCCGACAACTCCTTATGTTCCAAATGTAATTTCAACACCACCAGAGCAAATTTCTTATTATGATTACGACTTACTTTTACCGACGGCAAACGAAGTTTTAATTCCAACAAACATCAGCCCACCAACAGAAAAAGAATTATTAATTAATATTGAAACAACTGGTTTAATGCCGACAGATTCAAACATTCAATCGATTGCTGTTTGGGATTTGACAACTCCAAATGCAGAACCACTAATTGCAGTTTCAAACAATGAAGAAGAATTAGTGGCCGGATTTATTCAGATGTTTGACAATGCAAATGTCGTTAAACTTGTCGGTTATAATGTTGCTTTTGATTACAGATTTATTTTTGTCAAGATGATGAAGTATAAAATCCAATCACGGAAATTCAAATATGTTGCCCTTGTTGATGTGATGCAAATAATGAAGCAAGTAAAAGAGGCCTTTGTGTTTAATTATCTTGATTCTGGAACATTGGACGACTGGGGAAAAGCATTATTAGGCAAGGGAAAATACGGAACTCAAGAGCTGGAATTAAAAGAATATTTAGCTGGAAACTTCGATTATGTTAAAGCGTTTCAAAACAGGCAATTAGAGCTTACAAGAGGACTTTATGATTTAGCAAGGTTTTCATCAGGCGAAGCGATAATATTGCAAAATCAGGCCACTTATGAGCCAAATTCGACTATTCCAGAAGCAACAACAAGCCAAATAACAACAGAAGCAAGGAAAAAGCAATGTCCAGTGTGTTTTGCTTATAATTTACCCAGTTCTTTAACTTGTGAAATCTGCGGCGCGCAAATTTGATTTAAGGAAAAATATATAAAGATGATTTTATTAACTTTGGAATGGAAATAAAAGAATTGGCTACTTCAATAATGCAGTTGCACCATCTCTTAGAAAGTAAAGAAATTTATTATCCTGAAAACATTTATCTTATTGAATGTTATAAAGGCTGGGTTGAATTAATTGTAAAGGAAAAAGAGTTAGAGGATAAATAAAATGGCAAACAACAAATTGTTTCCAGACATTAAAAAAGTAATAAGGAATTGCATTGTTGTTGGAATCACTGCCGGAGTTGCTAATTTTAGAAATGTTTATCCGCCAAGTGGGGAAATGCTATGGGCTGTTGCTTGTGGTTTTGTAATTGCCTTCGCTGTTGAATTTGTCCACGCCTATAAACTAATGCCAAAACCACACGGCTACCGGCAAAATATGGCCACTTTTTTCTTGCCTTAATGGTCGACATTATTTGCTGAAAGAGTGTTAGCACCGACGACAAAAATATTCGCTGTTACTGCACCTGTTAAAACATTTCCGACGATAAGATTATAATTTGGCGTTCCGCTATCAATCTTTTCTTCTACGCAATATTTCTCATCACTTGCAAAAAATCGATTCCCACTAATAACGTTATTTATCCTTGCACCTTGAATAATCACATCAGACCAGATGTTGTTATTTCCATTAGAATTATATCGAAAGAAATTTCCAGTGATTGTTTGATTGCTTCCAAAACAAGTGATTCCGTGATAACCATTATAAGCAATTAAATTCCCTGTGATTGTTGCAATTGTTCCCGTCGAAACCATAATTCCGTAATGGTCATTATCATTTAAAATATTTCCTGTAATCGACAATAATCCGTAACCACCATAACAACCAATACCATTATATCCACAATGAGAAACTTGATTGCTATTAATATTTATATAACCAGAACCATAAATAAAAATTCCCCCGCCGAAAAAAGTAATTTTGTTATCGTTGCAATATTCTATAAAATTATCACTAATATTCGCATTAACGCCATAAAAATAAATTCCAGCGTAGTAACATTGATGTATGTAGCAATGATTTATACTTAATCTATCTGATGCGTTTGTTCCATAAATTCCATAAGAAACTTCTTCGTCGTTATTGTCTTGATTTCCGTCGATTTCTAAGTTCATTATTGTGATTCCATCTTTATCGTTGGTTGTTATACAATCACAATTAGAGCCGTTAGCAAGATAAATTTTAGTTGCATTTCCAGCACCTTCTAATCGAATGTTGTCATAAGGAAAACTGATTGGCGTTGAAATTGTGTAAGTTCCTTCTTTTATGTAAACAACACCACCGCCAGCAGGCAAATCATCCATTGCACTTTGTATGTCTGTGAATTGGCCAGAGCCATCAATTGCAACTATTTTCGACGCAACAACTTGGTCTTTGATTGATAAACCCATAACCATTTTAATAAAGTCCTATTGCATAAACCGACGCTGTGCCGCCAGTTTCGCAAATAAATCGAGTATCTTGAGAAGCAAAATCAATTGAGAAAGATGATTTAGCTCTTATTAAAAAGTGTGTAGTTGCTGCCGCACCACCAAAATTAATGTGAACATTGCCCGAACCATCATTGTAAAATATAAAACTCTTAACTGCATTTGTCCAAACTTGTTGCGTCGAGGCAGCAGTAACAGAAACTTTATGTTGTTCCATACTTGCGGAAGTTGTGAAAACATCAATGCTTGCGTTTTGAATATCCACATCCAAACTTGCAGTTGTGATATTTACGTCTTGAGTTCCGGCAAACGAAACAGAAAGAGTTTCAGCGGTTGCAATATTTACGTCTTGAGTTCCGTCAAAAGAAACAGAAGCAACACCTGAAATACCAACATCACCAGAAACAGCGATTGAAGCATTTGTAATATTACAATTTAAATCCCCAGTCGTTGAAGCAATGTTAACGTCGTTAGAAGCACCAATATTAAAAGTAGGAGTGCCGGAAATTGCCATTGTCCAAGCACCCGACTGCACGACATCAATATTTGCGTTTGTGATTGTTGCATCAATTGTAGAACCCGAAGCGTCAACATTCCAAGCACCCGATTGAGCAACATCAAGAATTAAGTTTGTTATGTTCGCGTCGATTGTAGAACCGGAAGCATCAACATCAAGAGAAGCGTTTGTGATTGTTGCATCAATTGTAGAACCCGAAGCGTCAACATTCCAAGCACCCGATTGAGCAACATCAAGAATTAAGTTTGTTATGTTCGCGTCGATTGTAGAACCGGAAGCATCAACATCAAGAGAAGCGTTTGTGATTGTTGCATCAATTGTAGAACCCGAAGCGTCAACATTCCAAGCACCCGATTGAGCAACATCGATTGAAGCATTTGTTATGTTCGCATCAATTGTCGAACCAGTTGCGTCAACATCGAGAAAAGCATTTGTAATGTTTACGTCTGATTTTGTTGTGTAATCATCTCTGCCAGTGGCCATTATGTTTCCTCACCTTGATTAATTATCAAAGCTGATAAACTTTCCATAATTCCTTCAGTTGCACCAACAGGCAGAACATATTTTTTAGGAAGTATGAGCAAAATAATCTGAATTGTGTGGCTATAAGTGTCATCTTCATTCCAGCCAACAACTTGGATTTGTTGCGGCTCAACAATTATTGGATAAAACAAAGGAAACTCAAAAGTGTAATTATCGCCGCGAATTGTTTCAGTTTTAGAAATTGGACAAATCGGATGGCCGCCCAAATAAATTCGGAGTTTTGTCAAACCTGCACAACCGGCCGGAAATTGAATCCAAACTCTGTAAAGAATCCCACGATTAACTTTAAACCTTGTTATCGTCGGTGTGCTTTCTGACTGGCCGCTTGCAAACTCGATTGATTTTGAGTAGAGCATTTATCGCGCCCATTGAACAGCAATTTTATTCTGATAACCTATCCACCAAATATATTTTCCATCGAAAGCAAGTCCGCACGGAACATTATCAGTTGCGACAATTTCAATGTTTCTAATTAGATTCCCTACTTTATCAATAACATAAAGATCATCAATATTTGAATCGCCGATATAAAGGTATTTTCCGTCGGTAGTGATTCCTCTTGGACTAACAGCAATCGCAACAACGTCCAAATGTTTAATGTAATTTCCGGCTTTATCGAACTGGAAAATATATCTATTATTAGCAGAAACCCACCAAATATATTTTCCGTCAACACAAAGGTCGCGCGGATCTGTAGTATAACCAGTTAAATCAATCTGCGAAATTAGGTTTCCAGCTCTGTCAATCTGATAAATCTGCAATGTTTTATAAGAGATAATCCAAAAGTATTTTCCATCGAAATCAAATCCTCTAAAATTTGCGGTTATTCCACTGAGATCAATTTGATGAATTAAATTTCCTGCTTTGTCATAACAAGTAAGTAATTCCTCCGCGTCGCCAACAACCCAAATATATTTTCCATCGGTAGCAATTCCAATCGGGCCCGAATCTGCGCCAGTAACATCGAAAGATTGAATAAAAACCATTGTTAATCACACTCCGTTAAAGATTGCAAACGCTGTTATTGTAAGATAAGATTGAGCCGCGCAACCTGTTGGAGTATATTTTAATCTTACGTAAGGTGCAAGAACTTGAAAAGGCATACAATCTTTATGCGGCATCATTGCCACGACAATCATATCATAACCAAACCAGTTATGCCAGCAAGGATAAAAATTAACGTTGTCGTCGGAAAACTCCAACTCAAAAAGAAGGGTTTGTGAATTATCACCAGAATAAGCAACATTCAGAAACAATAAAGCATTTCTATAAGGGGCGCAGAAGAAACTCTTGGAATAAATCGCAGTGTTTGCAACTTCCTTTTCTGCCTTGAAAAAATTAAATGTTTGTCTTTTATTAAATCTATGTTCCCAACCAGCATCGTAGCCGTTTGTTCTTTCGTTCCAAAGCTGAACAGCGTCGAGAATATAACCACGATTTGGTTTCTTCGCTGTGAAAGGATTTAAACCTTCTTTAGGAATTTCGCGGCCAGTTATTTCGTCAATCATTTTTATTCCACAGAAAAAGAGTTTATAAAATCAGAGATAACAACGTGCGTTTTATCATTCAATTCCTTAATAAACTTATCTCTATCGTAGGTAGTAATTAGATTTAATCTAACTGCTTGTGCAAATAAATGCGCGCCAGTGATACAATTTCTTAATTTTTCTATTGGGGGGATTGTTTCCACCATTTTTATTTAGTTTTAGAGTTTAGTTTATCTGTAAGTTCGTTCTTGCTGAATAATCACGTTTCCAGTTCCAGAAGCTCCGTCGCCACCTGTGATGTCGAGCTGGATGCTTCTTGTTCCAGTAGGGCTTAACCAAGTTGAAGTATCAATTTTATCAGTCATTAACAAGTCCACACCGCCAAAAGGTGCATATCCTTCCTGCAATGCCTGAAATGATTCAGAAGCATCATTTGTAATCTGAACACGTCGACCATAAGATTGTCCAGCGATTAAAGTTGTTTGTGAAGCGCTTCGACCAACTGCTGTTGTGAAAACATCATAAGTCGCGGCCTGATAATAAGAAACTGCTGACGCTGTTCCAAGACCGGCGTATCTTTCCTCGACCAAATCCATTGGAATATTTACTTTTAGAAATTCAGTCATCGAAATATCATTTAATAAAACTCTCCTATCAGTGTCCATCGTAAACTTCAACTCGCCAAACTGGTCGTTTGGTGCTCGAGTTGTATCAAAAGATTGAAGAATCACAAATCTAAAAGGATAATCTCTCGGCAAATCGATATATTCGTGAGCATTTGCAGTCAAGGAATAAGAATAAATCTCTTTAGCCATCATAAAACCGCGTGGGATTGGTGGGCTATCTTCAAACACATAAGCAAATACGGCCAGAGTTGCAGCGTCCGGAGTTGAACCGCCAAGTGCTAAATTATGAGAAATCCTTAATTGTAAATTAGAAAATCTGTTTGGATCAAGGGAGTAATCTTTATCCCATAGATAACGGCCAAAATTAAGTTGCATTGTTGCACAACATTGAATATTATCTTCATACTCACAAACATAAAAAGGCAATTCAGCGTTTTCGTGGAAATTCAGACAACCGGCTTCTAAACCATTCAAAGAATAAATCACATCTGAACCATCAAGCAATTCAACTTTTGTCAACATTGCGGCCGGATGATTAATCGGTGTAGAAGTGCTGTTTGTTCCTTTCATTCGAACAACGATTCTTGAGCAAGGAGTGTTAAGATTTAAAGCAATTATTTTTGTGGCTGGAGTTGTCGCGTTCTCGCTTGATAACAATTGAACCATTCGATATTTCATATTTTTTATTCTCCTCTATCCCAATCTCGGGTTTTAGTTTCAGAGTTTTCCTCTTCTTGAGTTTGTTCTTCTTCTTCCATTTGTTAATTAATCAGCAAATCAACCTTTGATGCTTCTTTTAGTGTCAACCAATGCAGAAACAATTGGTTTCACTCTTGCGTCAATGTTAGACATCGGGTCGGCTGTTCTTGCTGGAAGCGAAACACCCTCAAGGGCTGTTCTATACGGCTCGAAATTTGCAGTTCGTTTCTGCTTTGCTGCGGACATTCCCGCACCAATTCTCGCAGAACCTTTTTCAGAAGCTGCACGTTTCCATTCTTCATTTGAAACGGCGGAAACTGCCTTTTGTCTGCGTTTAGCAGCAGCAGCTTCGTCAATCTTCTGTTTCCACAAATCTTCAGCGTCGTTTGAACTCGCTTTTTCCGCCCAATCACTTGTAGCGGCAATTCCGGCTTTGTAAGCAGCTGGAACACGACCGATTGCTTCATCCCACTTCTTAGCAATCTCGGCTGATGACTTTACTTTTACCATTCAATATGATTAAAGAATCACCTCTTTATATATTTTTCGTTACTAAACAATAACTACCCCTTGCAACGTTAAATGAACGTTATGTCAAGGGAAAGACAAAAGTTATTTAAAGACCACCCCCCTAAAATAGTTATGAGAGAAATCTCGAAACGTCGAGAAAGAAAAGAGTGCATTAATTGTCATAAGAAATATTTTTATATTTCTCGGAATGGACTCTGTAAAACTTGTATGATGGAAAAAATAAAACTTGCAAGATGCGAAATCAAATCTAAAACAGGAAAGATTTATGAAAAGTGGAAAGAGAATTTAATTAAAGGATTAAATCGGGATAAATAAATAATGGTGGGGCAACAGAAAGAAAGTGTTTTGCTAACCAAATGGTTGGCCACATTTCACAGAACAAGTTTGCAGTGGAAACGCGTTCGTGTTGGCGAAGTTGCAGACCACGAGGAAGCAAAGTTCTATCAAGTGATTTTGCGATGGTGTGACGCTATTTTTATTGAAGACGGCATTGTTTACATTGTAGAAGCAAAATTACGGCCTGATTTGGGCACGATTGGCCAATTAGAGGGATACAGAGAATTGTTTAAATCAACGCCAGAGTTTAAGGCCTATTGGAATTATGATGTAAAATTAATTCTGTTAAGTTCGTATCTGGATTTGAATATTGTCGAGCTGTGCAAGAAGAAACAAATAACTTATGAATTTTGGAAACCAAAAGGTTGGGAATAAAAGAAAAAATGCCTCTTGGATTAAACCGAGTGATAAACGAGAGTAACGCCCGTATTAGGGGCTCGATTTAATCCTTTGCTTCTGATGCAAAACAGAAGCCCGATTGAGGCAACCGGTCAAGATTCCCCTAACTATGATTTATGATTTTCTGGAATTTTACTTCACGAAAACAACGTCTTTCATCTCGCCGCGCACGTTTTGCTTTGTAATCAAAAACGATGCACCTTTTCCAGTCCAGCCGTCAGTGTTGTCGCCATAAAGAGAGGTCAAACTTCTTATAGAAGTTTTGTTCGGAATCCAGTCGCGGACTTTTGCGTTGGATAGTTTTACAGGCACAACTAATTTTTCGACTTCTTTTCCATCTGCTTGTGGCATTGCTTTATATGCGCAGGCCTTAGCAACTGTAAATTTTTTGTCTGTCAATTTGTTAACCTCGTCGGCTGTCAAATATATGTCACGAATTATAACCATTTTTTTCCCCCCGCTTTCGCGTTGATTTAGTTAAGTTTGACTGCAATGTTTATCTTGCAAGTTCTTCAAGTTTTTTCACGATCACTTCTTGGATTGATAATTGAAACTGCATATTTTTTAATAAGATCTTATTTCTTTTCAGTTCTTCTTTAGGATCTCTTGCTTCAATTTCCGGTGGTTGTGTTTGTGGAATTTCCATCTTCATCCCCCTCTTTATTTAATTGAGAAACATAACCTTGCATTGATAATTCGTCGTCTATAGCAATAACAATATTGCAGTTTTTTAGGTGTTTAAGAATTTCCTTAACAATTCTCTCCCCGCAACCAAAACGCAAGCAAGTTTGAGAAATTAAAAGTTGTTCTTCAATTTCAATCTCAACAGCGTTAGCATTTTTAATTGCACTCTCGATATAAGCCTGTATTTCGATCCGTCTTGTGGGTTTCATTGTGCTACGAACGGAAATTTATCTTTATACATTCTAATTTTAATTCCAAGTGTATCAAGAACTTCCTTATCAATTATTATCGTTGGTGTAGTCGAGGATTTTTCTATCCAACCAATCAAACAATCATTTAATCTTAAATTAATCATAGCACCACATTCAGTTAGTTCGAGTAATTTCTTCTCTCTATCTTTTTTAATTGTGATTTCCATTGGTTTCAATAGATTCGTCGACAGCGTCGGCATTTAGTTTTTCTAAAAGAAGATTGAGCCGGTTAATAGAAAGAGGATTCTTAAATTTCTTGACACCTCGTTCAGCGAATAGAATTGCAAGACCGATTTTAAGAGCTTCATTCCAAGACAAATTAAACTCTTTCCCCAAATCGTGAAACTCTGGGGAAAGAGTTGTTGTAATGGTGCGTGCCATACTCAAAGTAAAGAATATAAGGTTTATAAATGTTTCTATTTGTTACATCGCGGTATATTGAGGAACATTCAAAGAACAAAACGTCTTGTGTGTGTTGTGCGTTTTGTTATTACAAAAGAAAGTAAACAAAGAAAAGTAAGTGTTGTAATTACAAAGTAAGGTATAACAGACCCCAAATTCATTGCACACGCCCCACGCGCAACAAGACAAAATAACTTAAAGTCAAAGTTATGTTTTATTAAGGTTTATCTTGTTTAAATAGTTTTGTGATTCTTAAAAAGTGGTTTCTCAACTCTTAGAAAATCAATTTTTCGCGTCCTCTTGAGTTTATCGTCGTGAAAAGTCAAAGGAAACGAAGTTCTGCTAAACACTTTTAACAGCAAGTTTTATTTTCCACAATTCCGAGCACTCAATACCTACTTAGGATTTTCCCCTTCGGGATAAATATTATTTTGGAAGGCCGCAGGATGTTGCACTCGCGTCCGTTCTCAAAATAATTAAAATCGTAAGTAGGAATTTCAAACAACCGGATTATGGAAAATAAAACAACAATGCTGTTAAGGAAAGCAGAACTTCAATGGTTTCTGACTTTTCCAGATTGTCCAATTGAGGACGCAATTAATTATGAAAGAGAGTTGAGCTTAATCAACTCTTTTCCTTTTTCTTCATCACGTTTCGTAACTATTGAAAGGAGGTATAAAGAAAATGGTAGAAGTTAATAAAGAGGATTTTGATAAACCGACAGTTCCTCAACAAATGTTTATTTACAGGTTGTTGCAGTCGTCGACAATTACAAAACAAGAGTTTGAAAAGTTTCACAGGTTTGTAATTCCAAACTTCAAACGAACTGCAGACGCTTCGGATTTAATTAATTCTTTGCTTACAACAATTCAATTAAGAAAGAGATTCTTTCCAAAGAATCACAGAGCACATTTAAAATGTTGCGTTTGTGGAAGCAAAAAGAATGTTAAAAGATATTACTCGCCCCAAATAAATAAACAGATTGTTTATTGTGGTGATTGTGATTCTTTTGCTGACAGATTTGACGTTGATGAACAGCAATTTCAAGCCGAGCAGAAAGCAAAACTTGAGAAAGTAGAGATTGAAAACAAGAAGAAGCAAGAGATAATAACCGAGTTTAATTGCTATGTCGACGAGGAAAACGGAAAAGACGGCTTCGGAGAGATAATTCCTGAATCCATTGAAGCAGAACGTCAAGAGAACTTCTGCAATTAAGAAAATGGAAAAAGAATTAAGTGCAGTTTCGGTAAACGCGCCGGATGTTGAATTATCGGACGAAATGAAAAGAGTTATAACAGAGATAACTTCAAGAACTCCAGAACTTTTAAAAGGATTATATGCTGTTGGAGAGTGGCTCTGGTTAGAGTTTGAAACTAAACCAGACGAAACAATCAGAAGCAATATTAAAGGTTTAGGATTTCATTGGAACAGAAAAAGAAAACTCTGGCAATGCTCTTGTGGTGTTTATTCGCGTTCGTCTGATGACGATCCACGTAAAAGATACGGCAGACGTTCTTTTGCGTGTTAATTAAAAGGGAGTTCGTCACTCCCTTATTTTTTTTTTTGCTATTTATCGCAATTTCCGTTGTTTCTTAAGGAAATTTTAAGTATCTAACCTAACATATATTTTCTAATATATATTTCCCAGCGGACACGTGCGAATTAAGCAGCGTAAGCCATAACCGAACACGTGCCCACCCGCCCAGCCCTGATTCTTCTCTCCAGAGAATAGTCA
>Ga0210003_1003752_pt1 | contig 12233 bp, 17 predicted proteins | sample LantaG_FD_182804 | JGI IMG/M metagenome (GOLD analysis project Ga0210003, IMG submission 182804) | Deep subsurface microbial communities from Baltic Sea to uncover new lineages of life (NeLLi) - Landsort_02402 metaG (SPAdes) (version 2) | ecosystem: Environmental > Aquatic > Marine > Oceanic >...
ATGATGAGACATTACTCAATAGAGACAAGGTATTAAAAAGCAAACCTTACACGAATTCTGACTTATCAGGATATGTAAGTGAAGCTCTTAAAAATCGCAAAGGTATAAGTTGGCTGGATGATTGCAAGGTGCCGTATGAGAGCGAGTGGGATAAAGGGCAAGCAACACCACAGGGTGAATGTACCAGCAAGGAAATATCAGCCATAGGTGCCGAACCTGATGCTGGAAGGGATATGGAGAGGGTTGGGTTTGCTCGGCCAGAGCAGATTGGCCGCTTTCCAGCCAATATCATTTGTAGCGATGATGTATTGAATGACGGGAAGAATTATAAAAAGGGTGGCTCAATACGGTCTGCAGGACAACGGAATAATCAGGTTTACGGAGAAGATAAAAGTCTCCGAGGGGATTGGGATAGTTATGGCGACTCAGGCTCATTTTCCAGATACTTTGACTTAGATAAATGGTTTGATGGTTTACTTGGCAAATTAAAGTCCAAAGCGTATAATAATGAAAAGAATATAGGAGATACGCTATGGGAAATAAGTCAAGCGGAAGACGACCTTGGGTTGAAAGACAATCCTATACTTGCGAATGGTGTGGTAAGCAATTCACCGATTATGCCAGCAATAGAACCAACCAACACCATTTCTGCTCAACAAGATGTAATGCCCTCTTCAGATTTAGCAAGCCTAAACCCCGATGCCAGATTTGCGGAGGAGAGGTTAGACTACACCGCAACCGATTTTGTTCAAAGACTTGCTCAAATAAAGCAAGATACGGAAACATTACTAAGGATATTAACAAACGAAACCTTAACTCATACTATGCAAAACGAGCCTTCCCTAATCAGCCAGAGTGTTGCGAGTTATGTGATAAGCAAACTGACAGACTTGAGAGACATCATCCAAACAGCAATAGACCAACCGAGATTATTTGGCTCTGTCATTCCTGTCATCATAGAGCAGACGCAACAGGATTTGAGCCAAGACCAACTATGGCAGAACTTCTGGCAGGAAAGAATAAAGCTACTTCCTGAAAGCCAGCAACGAACATTCCCATTTGCCGTGATATGTAAAGCCTCAAAGAGTGAGAAGAATAGGGGATGTGGGGATTTACCTTTAGGAGAACCGCCAGCATCAGCAAGAAGTAAACCAGCAGAAGGTAGACAATCTCCGCTTGGCAAACCCCGTAGTAATTCCCATCCCACCGTAAAACCCCTCAAGCTAATGTCCTATCTTATTACTTTAGGCTCAAGAGAAGGGGATGTTGTACTAGACCCGTTTATGGGCAGTGGTACTACCGGTGTAGCCTGCCAGATACTAGGCAGGAACTTTATTGGAGCTGAGATTGGTTCCGGATACTTCGCAATAGCAGAGGCCAGGATTAATTCTACAGTTCAAAAGGTGATGCTATGAAATCGGGAAAATTCTTATGGCTAAGAAAGAGCCGGGAGCGGGATATGGCTTGCCTGGGTGCCGGCTTGGCTGCGGGAGTCACACTTCTAAGATGGTCTGAAAGAGGAGAGGAATAGATGGATAGTAGGCTGGAACCGCACTGTTCCCCATGCTACAACTTCCTGCGGGGCGGCGTGGAGGAAAAGGTGACAGTATGGCTGGCACCACACGTTATAATCAAATTGGGAAACAGGCTGGTGATAAATTGGTCCTGCAATTGGGGCGAATCCTGTGAGAACCTGTCTTGTATTTACGCTTGTAAGAGGGAAAAGGATATTGAGGAAGATGATTGAGTTCTTCTCTAATGTGTACTACTTCATGGTGGAGCTGGTTTACGCCTTGCTCTATTTAATATTCTTTAGGTAGGTGGTTTATGAAGAATTTGATAGTTACCGGTGCTTCAGGCTTCGTGGGCTCATCCTTTGTACCAAAGCTCATTGCCAAAGGGAAAAGGGTATATGCCCTTTCAAGGCACCCCCCAGAGATAGCCCCGAACCTTATTCCTCTTACCGGCGATGTAACCAAGCAAAATCTTGGCTTAGATAGTGTACCAGAGGAGATTGATGCCATCTACCACCTGGCTGCTATACACCGAATAAGCAACAATAATGCTGAGGAGATATGGCTCACCAATATAGATGGTACCCAGAATGTCATCGACTTCTGCCTTAAGCATAGCATACCCAGGCTTTATTTCTGTAGCACGGCCTATACACAAGGAAGGAACCCCTATGAGAAGTCAAAGGCTTTCTGCGAGCAGATGGTGACAGAAAGCGGCATCCCCGAGGTTACTATTTTCAAGCCATCAATTATTATGGGGACGAAGAGCAACTTTTATCCGGGGCATGTCTCTCAGTTTATTGCCCTGCTGATAAAGATTCATAAGCGTGCCGAGCTGATCAGGAGAAAGGTGGAGGGGACTCTAAGGCTGCCTGTAGTGGAGCCAGCTTTTCGAATCAGTGGTGACCCCGACAGCAAGCTGAACCTTGTTACCGTGGACTCAGTGGTCAATAATATGGTTAGAATTAAAAAACCAGGGAAATTCTGGCTTACCAATCCTGACCCACCCACCATAAGGGAGCTGGCTGGCTGGATTGGAGAGGTTATAATGGTCGACTTGAGAATTGTACCTGATACCTTTAAGCCAACGCCCATCGAGTCCCAGTTCATAAGAATGGCAGCTGCCTTCAAGCCGTATCTGGAGGGCGATGATTTCCCATCCAACTTGAAGCGTTGTCAGCCTGAGGTGGATAAAACATTCATCCAGTGGACAGTGCTGAATACCCTTAATAGAATGTCTGGTCTTGGCGAAGTTTAGCTGAGTTTGGTTTCGCAAAGGTGACCAAAGCTGCACCAAACGTCACTTTTGAGAAACTCAAGGTGTTCTTGACGCATCTTCTCTTGGAGTTTAGAATTGAAGGAGGAGGTGCGTTGTGACCAAGGGTATTATTAGCGAGATAGAGCAAAAGTTTAACCTCCCCTCCTTAAGCCATGTTGCTGAGACCCTAAAAAGTTTTCCCGATGTGGGGCAACTCAGGATGCTCAAACAGACTCTTGAGGTTGCTGATAAGATATCAACGAAAGCAACTGACCTTAATCAGGTGCTTTATTTGGTTAAGGCAATTAATGATATCCCCATCGAGAAGTTGGTCCAGCTAGAGAAGCTTTTAAAGAGGCTGGAGAAGATAATAAAGCTGGCCCCCCCGGAGATTATGGACCTGCTGAAGGAGCTAAAGTAGGATTGAATGGAACATAATATAGGTCGGCGCAAAGAAGAAATTGAACGTTTCTCCGTTAATTGTTCGTGTATGACTGAGCTAGTACGTGATATGCTTCTTTCCGCAGTAGAAGATAGCATCAAGAAGGCGCAGGCTGAGTTTAGGCAAGGCCAAGAAAGTCTTACTATTATAGCTAAATTACCTGCCCGTATTATGGAACAGGAAGCTGAATATGTTTCTTATTGGAAGGAAGCAATAAGCGAATCTATAATCGAGGTAGAAACGTATAAACTACTCGAAAAAGAGCTTCAAACCATAAAATTATGTCAGGGATAGATAAAAAGGAGGAGTGAGATGAAAGAGTTTGAGGTCTATAAGGACAAGGATTATAAGCTCACCCTCCGTGCCAATGGTATGTATACTTTGGAGGAATTCGAGGATGGCAAATGGTACGCATCCGCAACGGGTCCACACAAATATATGTTGTTGGTTCTTGAGGACCAAGGATTATCCAGAATTATCTCCGCAATAACCTAGGAGGTCTTACATGGAATACATTAGTGTAGACCAGTTAATAGCCGATGCACCGGTTGTGATAAACAGGGGAACCCTCGGTAATGTCAAGCAGTCATTCCAGTTGGCTAAATATCGGGCAGAGACCTGCTCGTTTGGTAAAATGGTGGATAATCTGGTATTTGTGGGTCAGGGGATTGATGATATGATAGACGAGATGGCTTACGCATTTCAAAAGGGAAAAATAGAATCAGATGAGTATGACTCATATATAAAAAAGATAGAAGAATTCCAATGGGGGACTGTTACTAAGACAATAAATGATGCCCTCGTTGATAATTGTGGTTGTAGAGTTGCCAAATAAGGAGGAGTTAGATGATTGCTCCAGTAACAGCGGCACTAGCATTTATAGTATCTGGTGCGGCCGGGCTGGCTACCTTTGCAGCCCTTGAGACGGCAATAAAGATAGGACCAAAGCTTGAGCCAAACGACTTCTTGCCCGCCCCGCCACCAAACCCACCAGTACCCAGATTTATTATTTATAAGCCAGAAATACTAGAGGAGCTAAGGAGGAAGTGACTACTCCCCAGCCCTAAAGGGCGGGGCTTCTAGGGATTTTACCCAGAGCTTGTAGCCCCAAGCTCAGAATATTAAAAGAGGCATTGAGGTCTCGGTCGATTGAGAGACCGCAAATAGGACAAGAATGGATACGAACACTAAGGTCTTTGGGGACAAGGGACTGGCACCGGGAGCAGCGTTGTGTTGTACCTCTTGGGTCAACTTCGATATACATCCGACCAGCCTCTTCCGCTTTGTACTGGATGCATTGTCTAAATTGAGCCCAAGCTACATCACCAATGCTTCTATTCATACTACGCCAGTTACCATCCATCATGTCCTTGACTTGCAACTTCTCGACAGCAATGATGCCAAATTGGTTAACCAGCTTCCTTGCTTCCTGGTGGATAAAGTCATGCCTCCTGTTAGCTATCCGTTCGTGGATACGGGATACGATTTTCTTGGTCTTTCTTCTCTCAGGCGTTCCCTTATCCAATTTAGACAACTTTCTCTGAGCTTTAACCAACGACTTCCCATCTATCTTAAAGAAACGCGGGTTTGGAATTTTCTTACCTGTAGAAAGAGTGGCGAAGGTGGTCAACCCAACATCGATGCCCACGGCCGTATCGCTTTCCGGCAGTGGCTCAGCGGTACATTCAACAGCAAAACAAACATACCATTTGCCGGCAGACTTTATAATAGAACAGGTCTTGATATTCCCAAAGACGGGTCTATGGAGTTTGGCTTTAATACTTCCTATCTTAGTGAGCTCAAGGCAGCTCTCTTTAGTTGCGAACCCAAACTGAGTATAGGTAAAACTATCGTATCTGTCATAGCCCTTAAAGCGAGGGTAGCCGGGTTTCTTCTCTCCTGCCTTCACCCGCCTGAAGAAGCCCTGGAAGCCCTTATCCAACCTATCAGCTACATTCTGAAGTACTTGGGAGTAGGCATCTTTCAGGCTAGGGCGCTCAGATTTAAGTTCCGTTATCCGCTTGCACTGTTTGAAATAAGAAAGCCGTTCCTGTCTCTGTTCCCAACTATCCCGGCGTTCCTCAAGCAACTTATTATAGAGCCAACGACATTCATTAAGTTGACCCTGAAGCAAAGTGGCTTGATGTTTAGTCGGGTAGAGTCTGTATTTAAGGGCTTTATTCATCACCATCTAGTATACCTTAAAGGTATTAAAATATCAACAGGAAAGGAGGTGGCTCATTCATCCCCAGCATTAAAATACGGGGCTTTCTGAGCCGATTCTGTAACGATGACACTACCAAACCCCCTGTTTCTCTCAGGTAAGTCAATCGGGCTGGCCGCGCTGAACGCGACCGTAAAGCCTGGTTCATTGCAGCCCTGGGTGGATGAGCTGGAAAGATATGTTGAATTGAACGGCAAGCTCTCCAAGTCCTCTGTTGCCTATGTACCCTTTTCCCCGCCCCCTCTCTTTTGGGACTATAAATGTCGCAAATGTTTATTCTGGCAGGAACCAAACTCTTGTAAATTGGTTGAGGGAAAAATCTCCCCTATCGGCTGGTGCTCGATCTGGTTGCCGCCAGAAGGTTATAAAGCTTTTAGCTGGCCTAATGAATTGCTTAAAGGAGACTGGTAATCAATTATAATTAATTAAATAAGTAATATTTATAGGAAATAACGGGGGTGCAACCTTAGCAAGGAGTTTTATAGCACCCCCGTTTCTATTTAATAGGTGATGCAAATAAAGGAGGCAAATATGGATATGGATGTTTGGCAACCCAAGTGTGATGCCAAAGAAGAGATTATGAAGTTGGAGCCAAAGATAGACCTGCTCCATGATGTGCTTGGCTTCGGCAGGTTCGCTGAGGTGACAGAGACCTCAGATGGCTTCTTTCTTGGTAGAGCACATGGCGATATCGGCTTCAATCAATTTCTGGGACAACCATCTGATGCTGCCAAGGGCAGAACCAAGGAACTTTTCAACAAGTTGAGCAAGTGCTCTCAGGGGTTTGTCATTGCTTTGTTGAAGGCCAAAGACATAAATCCCAAAGACGTTGGTATCAAGTAACAGGAGGTAGATTATGGTCGAAAAGGGAACCGTTGCCTATGTTGAGAAGTTGCCAATGTGCGACTTCTGCCAGTTCAGGGAGGCTGCTTATGACGCCAAGACCAAGCAGGGTCCTTGGGCTAACATGTGTGAATTATGTTTTAAGGAACACGGAGTTGGTATGGGTATAGGCATGGGGCAGAAATTAAAGTTAAGGAACCCATTTTTGAACTGTTTGGATGCTACAAAAGGAAGCTTTGATGATAAGGTCAAAGCGTGTAGCTTGAAAACAGTAACAATGACAGAAAGTGACCTTGAGTCAGCTGTTATGGATAGTATCTGGTATCCAACCTGTCCCTACTGTGGGGCCTCAACAGGAGCCGAGCCTGACGCCAGTTATATTTACTGCGATGCCTGCAACCAACGGTTCAAGATAATCAACCCATACTTTTAGTAGCCACCATTCTAATATTAGGGAGATAAGTTATGTCAAACCGCATTAAAGAGGGAATTGCCAGGATTGAGGCCAAGGTAAAGACTCTGCCTCCGGAGAAGGCTGAGAGCCTTAACAAAGCATTAAAGACTAGCTTGGAAGAATTGATTCAGTATCAAAATCTTCAGGCAGCTGCCTTTGCTTGTGGCAAGCTGACAGAGGATGAGGCGATGATATTGTATGTGCTTTATGGCCGCGAGGTGCCATCACCGGAGAAATTTGATAAATTAAGCCTTGCCGAGAAGGTCATCGCCACTCAGACGGCTGGAGAACTAGCGAAGATGAGGATATGCGATATTCTTTAAGAGGTAAATAGATGAGGATAGTTTGTGCCTGGTGTGGTAAGGAGCTTGGAGAGAAAGAGCCCCTTGAAGATAAGAGAATTACTCATGGAATTTGCCCCGAATGCCTGGCTAAATATTTCCCGGAGAAAAAGATAAATTCAACTGGAGGCAATCCTAAATCAATATATAGAAGCGTAGCAGAATTACCTGAGTTTAGGGGTGCGGCATGGCGCGCCGAAAGCGGTTTTTGGCATACTCGTGGAACGACTGTTGCAGATATAATTAGATTTGAACGGGAAGAGTTGGGGAATGAGTATCCAAATGTTTCAGATGAGCTTTTGAAAGAGCTTGACCAGTATTCGGCATCCGACGCGGTGTGGGTAAATCGTCGTAGGAAAGATTGCTTAACCTATCTATCCGAAGGCGAAAGCGAAGAGGCGGTTGGCAAAGTTCCCCTACCTGAGGGTTCTAAAATAATCGTCCCGGATTACTGCGGCGGGTACTTAGTATTAAGGGGGTCAGCAAGAACCAAGGGAAAAATGGCGGCAACTATTTCTGAAGAAAAATTAAAAGAACTTATTGAAGATGTCCCTGACATTGGTGAGCCAGAGGAAATTTGTATAAGCTACTGGCAGGAGATAAACGATAAGATAGTATACCTGGAAGGTTGGACAGACGCCTGTCTAGCCGGGACGGGGTTTCCTCCAATGGAGAGGGGAGAAACAGCTGATAAGATTGCCTATATCGAAGATTTAACCCCTGATATATTAAATAGAAAAGCTAAAGAGAGTGGGCTAAAGCTGTTAGAAGGTGGCTTTAGGGAAACACCTGATGCTGAAAATTTATATGGAGTTTCTTATGGTATCTATAAGAAAGAAGGGGGCAATCCCAAAAGAACCAATGAGGGTGCCCCCATTCCAGAGAAGCCTGTTGTTAGTGAAGCCAGGGCATTCGAGAAGAGGCTAGAGTATGAATTAAGGAGAAGTGGATTTATAGCAGAACCTAAAGCTAAAGTTTCAGTTGCTGAATTAGATAAAGATGCTGTAGACCTTTTTATTAAAAGGCATGGCATAGAAGCATATGAAAGCGGTAGAGGTGGCGAAACGCTTGAAAGAATAAGTCAAAAGGCTGATGGTTATGACCCAGCTTTTCTTAGGAAGCACCCTGAATTAAAGGGTAAAAATATTATAGTTTACCATGACCCGTTAAGAGGTGAAGACCTAGCTGTGGTAAACGATGAAACAAATGAAGTTATTGAAGTGCTTAGCAGAGAATTAAAAAGTGAAATTACAGGAACAATAGGAGGCAATCCAAATCCAGAGTATGACCGCCGAACAGAAAAAGAGTGGGAATACCTAGAATTCATGAGGGAGGTAAGTAGAATGGCAAAACCCAAAACAGAAACAGAGAGAGTATCCTTCCACGAGAAAATATTCGGCAAGGGGTCAACACCACCCCTTGAGAGGTTGGGCAAAGGGCAGGCAGTCAATAATATGCTACCTATGCCGCCCGATAGCGGTCCACCCTTGCCAAGGTTCATCGGGCTAAAATGGCCCTGGAAGGGGTAGATGATATAGTAGTTACTGTTGAATGCCCGTTCTGCGGTGAAGTCATTGAGGTGCCAGAATATAATACTGTCACCAGAAGTGACGCACTGATTGGGCATATTGCTACCCATCATGTCAGTAGGATTATGCCATCTCCACCCAAGAAAGGGCCACCATTGCCTAAAGGTTTAAAAATTAAATGGCCTTGGAGGAAGTGATATGGACGAGCTGGAGCAGTTCATTGAGGCTGTCCACAATGAGCCATACAATATACTTGGCAACAACTGTGTACACAAACACTATCGCATTGTGAATAAGGCTAGGGAGCTAGGTCATGACGCCAGCCTGGTCGGTTGTATAAGTATAATCCCGATAAAGCCAGCTGCTGGGCTGCCACTGGTCGGCCCACACTTATATGCTGAGGTTGACGGTAAGGCGATAGATGTTTCAATGCAGCCAGCTATGGAAGAAGCAATATGGCGTAATGAGAACATTATCAGGCTGGCCCCAGTTAACGTGAGTAAACTCAAGCCGCATGATCCAGAGGATGGGCCGCCATTGCCGAGTGGCTACTTCCCGAGCTGGCCCTGGAGGAGATAAGCTTTGAGAAGATACATCGCCTCTGACTTTCATGTTGGCAACGATGTTACAGATTACGATAGGGTCATGGGGTTCCTTGACTTGGTTGAGGAGGACGCCGATGAATTTCTAATTCTGGGCGATTGGCTGGAGCTTCTGTGGAGCAATATGACGATAGTGACCACTATGGAGCCCTATCGCAGTGTTGTTGAGAAGGTAAGGGCAATAGCCAGAAATAAGCCGGTTAAGCTGGTCCTCGGCAATCATGACTGGAATATAGACTTATTCGATTCCGAGATAGAGCCGATTGAGGTTGTAGAGCCTTTTGCTGAGAATGGCGTCTACTACTGCCATGGCTTTGAGTTTGACTGGGTTTCTATCATCGCTGGCACCCCTGTGGATCCGATATACTGGAGAATGCACTTTCCCTTTTCCCTGCCGCCGGCTTGGGGTCTGTGGATAATCAACAAGTGGTTTATCGGAGAGGAGGACGCCTACTTCTGGGGGATAGCCTTTATCCACGAGAGGGTGAGGGCTTACGCGGTGAAGAACGGCTATAACACTGTGGTTTTTGGCCACACCCACTTTCCGTGCGAGGAGATAAGGGGGGGTATTAAACTCTATAACTGTGGCGATATGGTTGATTCATACAGCTACCTAGTTCAGGAAGATGGGAATATAGAACTGAAGTTCTATTAGGAGAACACCTTGATTTTACTAAAAGAGGTAGATAGACCGAAAAGCTTTGGGGAGAAAATAGCCGAATATTTAGCTAGACCTCCGCAACCGGTGCTCAAGTTTTATGGCGACTTCACCACTGAATTATCCGATAATGGTAGGTACATACTATTTGCTGTGAGAAACGGGTTACCTATACCACTTCTCTACGGGATATACGTCAAGGTTACCTACGATTCCCTTGTTGATTATATTGAGATAACAGACCACATCGGGATGTTCAGCACCGATAACTGGAGGCTCACTCTTGACACTACTGCCCCGACACAGATAGAATTGAGATTAGGGCTGGTGCCGATGGAAATTTTATTAGATAAATCACTTATTGCTGTTTAGGATGGTGACAATTTAAGTAACTGGCTAAAAATAAAGGAAAAAATGGAAACGGGGGTGCAACCTTAAGGTTACCCCCGTTTCCATTTCATAAGAGGTTAATGAAAATGCTTGAGCTCCCCAGTGTTGAGCGATTAGGTATCAACAAGGTGACTGATGGCCCCCCAGTGCCACAGGTTTGGGGTATCAAGTGGCCCGAGCCGATGAGAAATATTATGAAAAAACAGTGGCCCGGGGTTCCTATCCCTAGGGAGTGGGGGGAGGAAACCATGAAAAGGCTTCCACTGGGGATAGGTGATGGCGTGCTGGAGGTTGTCGATAAACTTGGTCTGTAGGAGGCAGTATGAACGGGGAAGTAAAACTTGGCACTCCAACTGACTTCTTCAGCTTTATCTGGCTTGTATTGCCCCAGTTCCCCTGGGAGGGACCACCAGTTCCAAGGTTTCTGCCAGGGTGGCCCTGGACCTGGATATAGCCTCAAAAATTTAATTGGAGGGTGTTATGAATAAAAAGGTAGGGCTTTTTGAGGCACCAGAAATTGGCGGGGGCGGTCTACTCTTTACCCTTGAGGATGTAGTCTATTCTCCTGAAACACCTACCATGGATGAACCCTTTACCGTAACGGGGAAGATTAAGCTGTTTGGCCTTCCATTTCTGGCACCAGCCTGGGTGGTAGCCTATGTGATCTACCCTGAAACTTGGTGGGAGGAGATAATACCAATATGGGGGTCACCGCGTGTCAGTGAAGGTGATTTTGCTTTGGGTGGTAACTTTGAGATAGCCTTTCCCAGGGGTTTTCAGCGTGAGGGCGATTTTGATTTAAGTGTAGAAGTACATGCTGGCCCTACAATGCCCATTGATAGCTTTACCATTCCTCCATTCCCGCCACTAGCCAAGGAGGAAATGTCCTTTACAGTAGCTGGTAAGCCCCCGCCAGAAGAGGAACGGATTCAAGAGTTTAGAATAGTCTCCTACGCCAAGAATGGTGGAACGCCCGTGACACCACCAAATGTATTAGAGCTGGAGATTGGAGATAAGTGCCGGGTAAAGGTTGGTGGCATACACAAGGGACCGGCAATCGGCGGGACTCTTCATGTCGCCCTCTGGAACCCTGGGCCATTTTGGAACAGGGTAGATGAAGTAGTGGCAGTAAATAAAGGCAATATTATTCCAGCTAGCGAAGACTGGGAACCATTTGAGACTACCGTAGATATTACAATAACCTCAGCAGTAAGTGCTGGTGCTGAGTACAGTATTTATGCAGTGATAAGAGGCATTACCGGTGCAGACGTCTATACCGAGGGGACTGGCGTTTCAAGGACTGGAGGTTTTGTTGAGGAAGAGTATGTTCCAATGGTAAGAATAGCCGGGGTGCCAGAAGAGGTGCAATTCCAAGACTTCAGAATAATCTCCTATGCCAAGAATGGCGGGGTGCCGGTAGTACCAGAGGGGGTTTTGGAACTGGAGGTTGGTGATAAATGCCGGGTTAAGGTCGGCTTTAGCCATAAAGGTCCCAAATATTCTTCAGTAATCCATGCTGCCCTCTGGTTTAAGGGATTAATTGACCCCCATGATGAGAAGCTGTTTAAGGAAGCATCAGTCACCATTCCGGTCAGTGAGGATTGGGTAGATTATTCCTACGATATGGATATTTCAATAACAAGCGCAGTAAGACCAGGGGATGAGTATGGTTTATATGCAAAGATTGACACTATTACCCCAGCGGCTATTAGTCCCTACTATACCAATGTGATAAGAATAGTCAGCGTACCAGTAGCGGGAGAGTTCAGAAATCTAAGGATAGTCTCCTATTCCAGGAGTATTGCCCCTCCCAAGCTAGAGGAGACAGCTTATCCTCCGGGTGTTCTTGATTTACAAGTAGGCAATACATGCTATGTTGCTTTTGCTTTTGACTACCGTGGTCCCAAAATTACTAAACCCGTTCGAGTTGCTATTGGTAAGCTTGTAGGGGGATGGCCTGGCTTTGATGAGGGACTTT
>Ga0210003_1003754_pt1 | contig 12230 bp, 4 predicted proteins | sample LantaG_FD_182804 | JGI IMG/M metagenome (GOLD analysis project Ga0210003, IMG submission 182804) | Deep subsurface microbial communities from Baltic Sea to uncover new lineages of life (NeLLi) - Landsort_02402 metaG (SPAdes) (version 2) | ecosystem: Environmental > Aquatic > Marine > Oceanic >...
CTAATGCTATGGATGTAAATTGGGGCGGATTAGCATATTCTGAACAAGCTGTTCAAGATGGTCTTTATAAAGGAGATTATGTTTACAAAACAACTAGTTCTGATTAAATAATTAATAATTTAGTATTCTTATTAATTATTCTTTATTAAGGTGGTAAATTATCGTCTGCTGGTATAAAATGTTCAAATTGAAATTGCGCACCAAATGGTGCTGTCCAAGGTAAATCTGAAACAGGTTCATTGGGACTAGCAGAAGTATTTGTATTATTTATTAATGTCCAGGAAGGACTGCCTACACTCGATGATGATAATGTCCATGGTTGACCAGTGTCGCCGTTCATTGCTCTGATAAATATGTAAGGGGCTAAATCATTGTATAAAGTAGTTCCAGTATCTACGGCTGTTGGTATTGTTTTGTTTTCTATTGGAACCTTTTGATAAATTGAATTTGGGTCATTTTGATTCCAAACAGTATTTAATGATAAATCCACTCTACTAATTGAATTGATGGCACTGACTCCATTCACAATCATAGTATTACTCGTATCTACTTGATAACATCTTTGAAAAATTTTCTGTCCTTCTGTAGACCAAGGACCTGTTTCTAAAACTCTACTAATTCCAAATCCAAAAACTATTTCATAATACAATTTATCATTTGGAGCACCCAATAAATTACTATTAAATTGATAACTAGTATTCCATCCCTCAAATGTGAAATTTAATACTCTTATTAATTGATTTCGTGATAATTGTAAATTTTTCATATTGAATGTTGTACCAGGATTATATGTAGGGGTTGTATATGTTGGTGATCCTGGATACCATCCACTCATTCCAGGGTCAGTAATTAATTGGTCTGTATAGTTAAATCCTACTCCATAAAAAGGTTCTGGATTACCGGCTGTGTAAAGTATGTTTTGCTGTCTTGAATAACTATTACCAGTGGACAACGTTCTAAAAAAATTAGTGCTGAACCGCATAGAACTCGTAGTTGTTATTAATTTATTCATAGAAAAATCATTTGGTCCAAGTCGTCCAATATTATAAATTAATCCACCACAAATATCAGAATCATTATATCCTGTTAAGTAGTTATTTGGATTTGAAGTGTTATTTTCATTTATAGCATTTGATAAACTAGTTGTTGTATGTAAAGCTATTTTGTTACCCATTTTTATATATTTATCGGTTCCGTTAATAAAATTACCAAGAATAATCTGGTTAGAAGGACTATTTTGATATATCTTATCAACAGTTAAAGTATCTACATTACTAATATCATGTTGGTTAACATCAAATGTTCCAGGCTTTAAATAAAAATTAGTCCCACTAATATCAAAATCTATTAATGTATTATTAGTAAATAGTTCTTTTGATGCTTTAACTGTTCTCACTGATAAAGTATTAGCACCCATTTCTAATTCTTCATTTTGGTAAATAATTTGATCATAATTAGGATTGGTTGTGGTTGTCACTCCAGAATCTAAAATTATTCTATTTCCTTCTGTATTTGTTTTAATTAATATATCTGATTCTGCTGTTAAATTTATATTTGAGCCATCAATGTTTAAAGGTTGTCCATTTACACCAGAAATATCTTTAACATTGATAATATTTTTACCATCAAAATTCAATGATGTATTAGAAAATGTATAATTATTGCCCGAATCTATATTAACAACTACATTATTAGTCGCTATTAAATTAATACTATTATCAGAAGTAATATCTAATTCATTAGAGCTATTAAAATCTATAATTTTACTATTTCCAGTTAATTTATTTATATTGGTAATATCATTATTACTCATATCTACATTGTATCCAAAAAATCCTCCATTTAAATTTACACTATAGGCATTTGTTACAACATTAAATTTATTATTTGCATTAGCAGTTTGTTGTTGTAAATTAACTTCTAAAGGATAAATTGTTGTTCCTGAAGGTAATGTATTTCCATAAGAACCCAATATCCATGGATATACAGGGTCGCTACCAGACTGAACATTTTGTGTATTTAAATAAGTTCTAACATCCAATCTAGTAGGGCTACTATTAGCATATGCTACCCTATCTAATTGTAAATAAAACTTTTGGGTTGTAAAACTAGCACCAGTTTGAACTCTGACCACACTTACATTTCTAATAAAAAATCCATTACCAGAATAATTATTTGAATAATTATTTTCTAAAACATTTAAAGAACAAGTTGGTGAACTTCCTTCGTTTACACCTAATATAAATGTTAAATTTACATCTACTCCATCACTTCTATCTATTATTTGAAATATACAAGAATTATTAACAAGACCATTACCATCTAATTCAGCTATAATACACCAATTAGGTGCTAATGTATTTGGATTACCAACGGTGGAAGTAGTTGTAAAATCAGAATCATCAAAATATTTATAATTTACAAATACAGAATTCCCTTGTCCAATAATCTCTCCAGACAATCCTATTATATCATTTCCACCAACTATGTTAGCACACACATCTAATTGTCCTCTAATACCTGTATCCTGATTTAAATAAGTTTTATTTGAAACATATAACCCACCACATATATCAACTGTTCCCAATCCGGAAATAATAGGAGTAAAATTACCCGAATCGGGAATTATTTTTGAATTAGGACCTAATATTAAATCATTTTGAAAATATTCAGGTTGAGTTGTCATTCCATATACAGGCTCTATTAAATTAATAGATATATCTGCTATAGGAGTATAAATTGGACCAGAAGGTAAATCAATCATCGGTTTTAAATTCCAATCTTTTAAACTAGTTGACATATTTTCATTATTATTAACTAACGTTATATTCAAATAGTCAAATGTAGGACTACCTCCACCAGTTAAATCTATATTAATTGTTAAATAAAAAATAGTATTACTTGGATCAGTTATTATTCTTATTCTATTAAATCCATATTTAGTAGTATTGATATTAGATAAAATTTTAATAACACCAGTTGATCCACTAGGATGAATACCTGCAATAAAATTTATATTATGATATTCTGGTGGTCCTAATTGTAGTGTGAAATACCCCATTGTGTTAGCTGTAGAAACTGGAATTTCTGATATAATATATTCTTTTTGAAACGATGGACCAATTGCCTGAGAATCCCAAGGCTCAGCACTAAATTTCTGCATTAAATTATTACCATCAAGAGTTATAAAAGATACATCAATAATATTAAAAGAAGCATCTCCTCCACCTCCGCCCCCACCTGTAATTCCCTTTGTTCCGGTATAAGCTATAAATGAAAGACGAGGTGGACTACTAGCATTTATAATAGTATTTAGTGTGACTGGATTTTCATAGAACTCTATTATACCAGTTTTTGTATCCATTAAATATTTGGTTCCTGCTTGATCACGAGCTATAGCCGAATAACTTCCAGGAGATAGTTCATAAAATAACTGAGAATTATATGAGTCAGCAGATGATTCATCAAATTTAAATGGAATAGTATCCTGTAAAAGATTTTTACCAGCACCATCTATATACCACCAAGCAGAATTGTTACCCGCTTGTTGTAACTCTAATTTTTTATAAAATGTCAATTGAGGATACCCTATAACTGACAAATTTAATGACGAATCTATGGCTATGTTACCACAAATATCTAATTCACTTATGCTAAACCCACTTGGTAATGTAGATGGAACTTCTTGAGCTAATATTTGTTGATTTAAAATATTATCTCGAAATAAAAATGGCTGATTTGCAAAACTAGTAGGCGCTTGTTCAGTATTTGCTACTACATTAAATTCTTTAAATAGTAAATCTATTTGTTGGTCTGAATTTATTCCACTCATTAATATATATTATATTTATAATGTTTTTATAAATATTATACATAATCTAAATAATTTTAAGTTCCTGGAACCGGTTCTACAACAACACTTGCTATTTCTCCTAGTCCATTATTTTCTATACCTATTCTTAAATATAATGTAGAGGCAACGCCACCAGAAGTAGGATTACCTGCCCGATTTGCTTTGTAATATCCAACACCATTATTCCAACAGCCTCCTCCATCTACAGCTTGATTTGTTACAGAACCACTACCTTGTTGAACTTGAGCATCTAACCAACCACTCCTTCCATTATATGGATATCCCGCAGCAGTTGTATATCCAGTATTTTCTTCACAAATATACATTAAATATTTTCCTGGTGTTTGTGGAGCAACCAAATTGCTATCACCTCTTGTTAATAATGTATTACTCTTATCTCTTACATCTACATTAAAACCTTTATTTATTAAATTAGAATATTTCAAAACAATCCATTTATACTCGCCACTTATTGTTACAGCAGCAGGTGGAGGCGAACCTGCTGGAACTTGGTTCCAATATAATCCAGCAGATAGATCATATCCTACAGAGTCAGATGTAGTTGATAGAGGACTATAATCTTTTAACACAACAGGACCTGGATTATAAAACTTACTAGGATAATCAATATATGGATTGTCAGTGCCAGGACTACTATATGTTCCACCTGATCCAAAACAACCATTTGCCCACATAAGTTGATTATAAGATATATCGTCACTGTGTTGATAAGTATTAAAAAAACCACTACCTGTTCCAGTAGTATCAGTTGGCCAGGTTCCGTTACCTGTTGCTGTCAATGAACTTTTATTAGCCGGTAATAAAGGACCTGCTAAATAATTCATACTTGTAAAATTTGTAAATCCTGTAACTGAATTTATACTAGGATTACTATTACTGTTATATGTGTAATCCCACCATAGATTTGAAGCATCAACTGTAAATTTTAAGGGAACAGTTGCTACTGGAGGGTTTAAAGGTAATTGTAAAACATTATTTTCATGACTAATTAGAATATTAAACTGTGTTCCTACTTCAGTTTTTGTTCTACTATATTGTTCTGTGGTTGTCATAAAAGTTACCGGTATAATACTACCATTCGGATTATTTAATTGAATTGTTGGTAGGATAGGATTAAGTGGAACACTCATTGGCCAAGGAGTAGTAGTAGCAGAACCTATAGATATAGGCGATGGAAAATCATAACGAAGTAATTGAGTGCCAATAGTTAAGTCCTTTCTCCACCAAGGATCTAAATTACTTAATGAAGCACTATATAACCCATTAAAAGATATATTTGCTGAATTTGAAGGCCTTAATTGACCAAAAAATTGATTATTTAAATTTGCTGTTAATAAATTTGTCTGTGAGAATGATAAATCTATTATTTCTGTTGGTCGTTGTCCAATATTAAAATCATATGATTGAATACCAGATGGTTGATCAGGTATTCCATTATCATTATAAATCTGTTGAAGGTTAAAAGTATACGGACTATATGTATTATTACAAATATCAGGAAAACTCGATAGATTAATATCTTTTATTCCAATATTGCTTATATCAATTTCTGTCCAATATCCTTGTGTTTGAAAAGGATATGTAGTTTTTCCTGCCTCTTTTGATGATGCCGTCCAATCTATATGAGGATTTGAAGAAGGATTACCATTAGTTTGTTGTATATAACCTTTAAACTGTGATGCGGATGATACATCAAATAATGTATTAGAAATGTCTGCTTTTAGATAACCTAATTCTATTCCTTCACTAGATATACCTCGTAAGTCATTACCAATATTATTAGCTATATGAAAAATAGATGGATTATTCAATGAAACATCAAATCCAGGATTGGAAGGTGTTATAAACCATACATTACTAATTTGTGTATTATTGTAAGCTGGATAAGCGGATGCATATGAAACATCCAATCCAGGACCAGAAACTACTCCTAATGGCCCACCTAATAGAGGAATTATTGCCCCTGAATTCACACAAGCTTCTGTTCTAGATGGATAAGGTAGACTAATATCTGTACTTAGGCCTAGATTAAAGGATGGATCAAAAGTAGGGTCATCATAATTATTTATTCCAAATGGCTTATGTATTGTATATTTATATTCTGGACAAGCTGATATATCAAATGATTCTAATGATGATATATTAGGTACAGATGTATCGTATGAAAATGTCACTTGACCATTTTTTTGTAATCCTGATGATATATCGTAATTAAATGAGGTGTCGGTATATCTGCTAATAGGCATTTGTCTAGATGTTGGTAATATCTCTCCACATATTGTACATCCAAAAGCATATGCTAGTGACAAAGAAGCACTTATTGGAAATGGTGTGTTTAAAGAAGCATCAGCATAATTTGGAGGAACTGTAGAGAGACTAGCATCAAATTTTAATTCTGTTGAAGAACCTGAACCTATATATCCCAGATCGATTAACTGAATTTGATTGGGTGGATTTGGTGGTCCAAAAGCTCCTAATTCAATTGAGCCGCCAGACACATTTGGTATATATAAATAATTCCATGATACATCATTTCCATATACAGGAGCTGTAAATGGACCATTTGTTCCACTATTATCTAAATAAATTCTAAATTGGTATGTTTTTGAATTGTCCAATCCACCATATGTTAATTTTGTATATGGTGCGATAGTTGGGTCTGGACTGTTTCCACATAAATCAGTTGCTGCTCCACCATAAGTCAATTCAGCTTCTATTATAGTATTCGGGATTACTGTTTGATTAGGATTAGAATTATTTACAGATAAGTCAATCCAACTAGAGTTTAATAATGGTGAACCGGATGAAACGCCAGGTGCAGTATATTCTAAATATTCAATGTGTAAATGTCTAAAAAATGGTAATCGATCATTTTGAACCAATGATTCGTTGCTTGCACCAATCTGATAGGATGTATAAGTTCCATATGGAAGAGCTGATTGTTCATTAGATGGATTTGTCCAATTTAAACGGATATATGGTTGAGATGTATTTTGTGTGATTAAATTCCCAGAGCCGTCAGTGGGAGCCAGTGGTTTATTAAAGAAATAATATGATAAATCTGCTATACCTCCAGAGGATGTCCCTTTATTGGTAATGGTTACTGTATTACCAGCATTCAATGACACATCAAATCCAGAAGCATCAAAATAAATTCCAGAAACATCATATGAAGATAATACACTATTATTGGACACATCTATTTTTCCTACATTTATTAATCCACTTCCTCCACCTCCGCCTCCTCCTGTTCCACTTCCAAATGTTCCAGTATATTTTATAAATGATATTCTGGGTCTATTTTGACTAATATCAGCTCCTCCAGTTATCCCATTAAGTTGATATGGAGAGCTAGTTAAAATTGAATTCGATTGATAAAATTGTAATATACCTGATGCGGGATCTATCGACCAATTCAGTCCATTTCCTGATGCTTGTGCTTCTGATACCCAATTTGTTCCATTATAATATTCTACAATTGGTGTATATGTATTTGGATTTACATCATTGTATAAATAAGGAATCATATTTTTTAATATATTATTATTAGTGCTGGTAGTAGAGCCAGGGTCAATAAACCACCATGCTTGATTAGTGCCATTAGTAGGTGCTAAATATAATTTATTATAATATGTTAATGGTAAATCAACTCCAAATACACCGGCTGATAAATCTTTTGTTACTATGACTTGATTATTTACATTATTACTAAAATCTCCGTCTGTTATTGGCCCAAAAGCAACTCCGTTATATATTTCTAATAATGTAAAACTTAAATCGGTAGGCACCTTTTCTGAAAAAATATTTTCTTGAAAAATATTTGTTAATGATTTTTTGGGTTCTCCTGTATAACTTAAAGCTCCAGTATCACTTGTTAGAACTTGAGTTTGAGCTACTCCTTGGAACTTTTTAAATAGTAAGGTTGTTTCATTATCATTATTTAAATTATTTGACATAATATAAATTATCAATATATAAATTTATATTATTATTTGTATTAACCATAACTTATTGTGACTTTTCCAATTGTTTTTGTGGTTGGGATTCCTATAGCTAAATATTGGTATATTGCTTGACTTTGAGCAATTCTTCTAATATGATAAGTTGTTTTAGATGAATCATAATTCCCGTTATTCGATCCGTTAGTGGTGGCAGCTTGCCCTTCTTGAAAAGTATTTAATGTAGTAGACAGATTTCTATTAGCACAGTCTAACCAAGGTGAAAAATATTGATTTGGTGTAGGTGATGCCCACTGATATACTGCACTTCCCGATGTTGATTGTTGTTCTTCTTGATAAAATAAACAATAATCGGTTCCTAATGTCAATGAGGTGTTATCCACACCCAAAATATCGCATTTTATAAAATAACTTGATTTCGGCGCTGATGTTTCACTATTACTTAATCGAATGATTATAAATTTTAAATTAGTATATGATTTAACAGTGAGCACAGCATTATTGCTGTAAAATACAGTTGGACTATAACTTATATTCTGGGTAATTCCCGAACTATCATATATTTGATAGTTTTGTCCTTGGCCTGAATAAATATTATAATCTATATAAGGTTGAACACCTGATAAATCAACATCAGAACTTAAACCAGCCCCATAAAAGCCATTTTTGGCCCACATTGCCGTATTATAATTAATACTATTTGTATGATCATATCCAGTAAGAGTTGATTGACCTGAAGAAATATCAAACACATTAACTACTTCCATCAATGTTGGGGTCGTTGATGTTATACCCTGTGTTGTTGGTAAAAATGTTGAAGGGAAACTTGTGCTAGGAGCACTTATATCCCATGTAAAATCCCACCACCAATTTTTACCGTCTATTCCTGATAAATCAGTTGTATTAGATTTACTTACTGCTGGTTGTGGTGTTCTAGTTATATTATTTTTAAGTGTAAAAGATATACCAAATTGAGGAGCTCCTGATACATCCCTTGAAAAATTAACATTTGAACTAGTATAATCATCTGTATAATTCATTTCCATTACTTCACTTAATGCTACACTGGCTGGTGGTGGCGCTCCTCCTTCCACATCTTCCCAAGATTTTTCCATATTTTCGATTGACACTGATGATACGGAACCTGAACTGGTGGGGTTATAAATTAACGATAAATCATATAAACTTCCTGCTGTAAGTCCATCAGAAGGAGCCCATGTTTGGTCTAAGTCGTTTATAGAACCATCTACCTGAAATACTAATTCTCCACCAGTAGTTCCTGTTCCACTAGCAGTTGGTAATTTTAATCCCCAAAAATTATTAGAAGGGTAGGTTGGATTAATTATGGTAATAGTATAATTAGCAACTGATGTATCATTTAATGGTGTTTTTCCTATATTAAATGAAGCAGCAGTAGTTGTTCCTACTTGGTCAGATCCACCACTGACATTTAATATTTGTGTAACACTAGCCTGATATGAACTATATGCTGGAATATTATTACAAATATCAGGGAAACTTCCTAAACTAATGTCAATTTTAATTGAAGATAAATCTACACCTAAATAGTAACCTTCTTTTAGCTGCTGACCAATTCCTTGTTGAATTGTGGTAGAATGAGAGAAACTAATATTATTATTTGAAACACTTGTATTTGAACCTTGTGTCCAAACTCCACTTATAAATGACGATGAAAGACTTGTTCCTGATGATGCTGAAGTCCCATTAGAAATATCTACTTTGAATTGTGTTAAAGGTGTACCAGTACCAGATGCGTCAATTCCTAGATAACTACCAGGATTAACCCATGTAGTCGGTGGAGATGCCGATGTTGTATCTCCAAAATTTGCTATCAATTTGTAGAAATCGTTAGAATTATAACTAATAGATGATAAATCAGACAAGAATTCTATATTTGTAATTTGTGTTGATACATCATTTCTTTTACGAGCGGATCTTTGTATTGAGTCACCTGTAGGGCTTCCAAGAGCAAAAGATTGACCAGTTATATCACTTTGATATGGGCTAGTAGTAACAACATCTAATCTTGTAGGAATGGGTATGTAAGCTACTGCTGACGCATTATTAACATTTGAAATATCTTGATTGGAAAAATCTGGACTGCTATTTACAGCATAATATCTGTTAGTTGGTGTATTTATTGTATTTATTATATATTCAGGATATGCTGCCAAAGAATCTATATTTTTAGACCAGGCCTGTGTTTGTAAAGATGATGTCAGATTTCCAACTGAAATATCTGTTACTGGAACATCAGTTATATTACCACCTACTTGAATAGCTCCTGTTCTTTTAACTCCACTTATATCTACTCCATATCCTACATAGAAATTTGGTGTTCCATATGGTAAATTTAAACTAGCATCCATTCCTGTTCCTGTTCCTGGAGGAGGAGCAGCACCTAGTCCACCCACAGTTAATGTACTATATGTTATACTACTAAATGATAAGGATAATGGAGGATTCGCAGGACCTGGATTACCAAAAGATTGAGATCCAAATGTTAAATAATTCCAACTATTATCATCTTCTGAATTATTAACATACGCAATTTTATAAGAATATGTTCCACCAATTGCCCCTGTAGTTAAATCTAACTGTATTGTATCAGATGGTGTCAAAGATGCACTCTGACTCCCTGTTCCGGTATTTATAATCGTTAGTTTATTAACATTTGTCAACCTTTGAGTATTAGTAGTGATTTGCGAATATTTAAACGCACCACTAGTTAGACCAAGATTTGCAGAACCTCCCATTGCTGGATATGATGAGGCAGTATTATCTTTATACTTAATCCAAATATCACTTATATAGGGTAAAAAACTATATGTGTTATTCATAGTTGCCAATCCACCATCTATAAAATTAAACGCAGACCTTGTTTGTGTAGGAGGTGTCCAAGATAAATTTACTTGACTAGAAGTGGATGAATTTTGAGGATTAGTAGATATCAACGGTTTATCGAATAATAAATATGATAAATCTGAATAGGTAACCTCACCAGAACCACCAGATACATCTATATCTATTTTTATTGTTGACGTTCCACTTAAATCTAAGGTGAAACTTGAAGCATCAAATAATAATGTAGTTACAGTAGGATATATAGTAGTTGATGTATCAGTATAAGTGCCAATATTTATACTTCCTCCTCCACTAGATAAATCATTATAAACATAATAACTTAAGTCATAAACCACAGCGCTTAAGTCAGAAATATCAATAGGATCTCCACTAAGCGTATAAACATATGCGCTTAAATCATAAATTTCAGTTTGTATATTTGAAATATCAATAGCTATACTACCCGATAAATCATTCAACATACTCAATGGAACAGCGTCAGTTGGTTGTGTTACTTGACTTTCTAATAGTCCATTTATCTTATCTTTCGTTATAGTAACTTTTTGAGGCATAATATAATATATTTGATTATTATATTATAGCATAATTCTTATATTAATTAGATTATTTAAGTCCATCTAAGTAATCCATATTTTCTTTTAGTGTAGTTTTATATTTGTTAAATTCATTTAATTTTGTAATTACTTTTATTAGTTTATCATCATTGGGATTGGCTTTTAACATTGCTGCCATAACAGCAAGTGATTGTAGAGATACAGAATTTATTCTATCTTCCATTGCTACTATCAACTCTTCCCAATTTTTTCTATATTTTACTAAATTCATTTGTTCTATTGTTTTATTAGTGGCATCTTGTATTTCCTTAACATTCTGCTCAATTCTTTTCACTGCTGGATCATCTGTATCATCTGTATCATCTGCTGTCTTTGTTGCATCTTCTTTTGTTTCATCAGTTCCTTCAAATAATCCCATAAACCCTTCTGGTTGATTTTTTTTCATAATTGTTTTTAGTATTAAAAATATTAGTATGGCTATTATCGCATACCCTAAATAACTATATAATTCATCAGATTTCATATATATTAAACCAATACAAATTTTTTAATATTTTCAATACACGATTTACTTATCTTTCTAGACATTCCATTCTCAGATATCATTTTCATTCCATCTAAACATCCTTCATTTTCTTGTAGTTTGCTTATTAAATTTTTAACAGTTTTATACTCTTTCATAATTGTAATGGCACTTTTACTACTTACTCCTGGAATACATGATAACATAATCTCTCCAATATTTTCTGTTGTAATATTATCCTTCTTTTGTTTTTTCATTACTTCACAATATCTAGGACCAGCTGTTTCTGGAATTTCAGTTGTTTCAATTGTTTCAGTATTTTCATTCATTGTATTAACACTTATTGTTGTTTTCATTTTATCTGCTTCATAATAACTTTCTTTCTTTGACTCTTTTTCTAATTTATCGGCAAAATTAACAACTAATTCACATGT
>Ga0210003_1003755_pt1 | contig 12229 bp, 9 predicted proteins | sample LantaG_FD_182804 | JGI IMG/M metagenome (GOLD analysis project Ga0210003, IMG submission 182804) | Deep subsurface microbial communities from Baltic Sea to uncover new lineages of life (NeLLi) - Landsort_02402 metaG (SPAdes) (version 2) | ecosystem: Environmental > Aquatic > Marine > Oceanic >...
GGGGGGGGGGGGGGGAGGAGTGGGAGGACGAGGAGGACGAGGAAGGCGGCACCGGCGGCGAGGACGAGCAGCAAGGCCGCAACGATACCAGCAGCAGCAGCAGCAAGAGCGTCTCCGCGGCCGCCTCGGCGCAGCGCAGGCGGAGGCAGCTCCTCGGGGAGCTTAAGGAGCTGGTCCCGAGGGCGGCGCCACGGCTGTTGGCCTCGGCCGTCCTGGCCCTCCGCCCTCCTCCCTCGTCCTCGGCCGCCTCGCCTCCCGCTCCCGTGGCCTCCTCCTCCTCCGACACTGCTTCCGCTGCTGCTGCGGAGACAGCGGGCTGGAGAGAGGTCCTCCGCGCCCTCGAGAGGGGCTGGCCTGGGCTGCAGGGCGCTCTCGTCTGGGCTGCCGCAGACTCGTTGCTCGAGGCGGGGCGGGGAGCGGCGGCGGCGGCGGCGGCGCGTGATGGAAAGGTTGAAGCAGCAGCAGCTGCTGCTGCTGCTGCTGCTTCTCTCGGCGCCGCTTCGTTCTCCTCCTCTCTCTCACCCTCGGAGCTCGCCTCGTGGGCCGAGTTCCTCGCCGGGCCGCTGCTCTCTTCCTCTTCTTCACAGCAAGGAACGAAGAAGAAGAAGGGAAGCAACAACATCGGCAAGAGGAGGACGGCGACGGCGGCAGCAACAGCGGCCGAACCCGGTTTTTCGATCATTTCCACCGCTGCCTCTGCCGCGGCCCCGGCCCTCGCCGCGGCTGTTCTCGTCACCCCCGCCGGAAGCGAGTTATCCGGGGCACTCAGGAGGGCCGCGACGGCTTACGCAGAGGCGGGAAGAGGAAGACGAAGAGACAAAAAGAGGAGGGGCAACAGCAGCTCCGACGGCGGCGGCGACGACAACTCCGGGGCAGCGCGCGCCGCGAAGCTCCTCAGGGCATGCGAAGCCGTGAAAGACGGCGGCGAAGGCGGCAGCGATGGCTACGACGGCCTCGCCGTGGCAGAGGCAGCGCAGACGGCGCTCCTGGCGGCGTGGCGGGAGAGGACGGAGAAGGAGGACGGAACGACGACGACAACGACGACGACGAGGTCGAGCGGCGGCGACGGCGGCGGCGAGGGCGAGGCCCGCGAGCTCCCGACGGATCCTCCTCCCCATCCTCCTCCCCTCCCTGCCGTTGCGTTCTCCCGCGTCCGTGCCGAGCAGTGGTGGCCGTGCCCGCTCGGGGCCCTGCCGAGGAGGGGCGACGGCGCCGGGAGGCCGTCGGTCCTGGAGTGGAAGAAGCCGAAAGGAGGAGGAGGAGGAGGAGGAGGGGGAGGGGGACGGGCAGGAGGAGCCTCGAGAGAGGCGGCGACAGCGGCGGCGACCGCGGCGGCGACCGCGGCAGAGGCGCCTCTCCCCCGTCCTGCTGCCGTTCCGATACCGCGGGCCCCGGGGGGCTGGATGGCCTCTGCCGGCGGCGAGGCGCTGCTGGTTCCTCTGTTTTGAGGAAGAACGAGGACAGCAAAAGCTCGTCAGAGAGAAAAACCGTCACACAATGAAACTTAAAATAACAAGACGCGTGCACTATGAATATCTCGAAGAGCTCTTTCTTTCTGCTGCTGCGCACGGGGGCCCTCGGAAGGAGAACGAGGCGCTCTCGTGGAGGGGACCCGCTGGTTTTTTGATGAGTTTGCGAAGAAAAATTAGAGTTGTTTTTCACTTCTCGACAAACGGAGGAAAAAAGAAAAAACGAAGACGAAAAGATCGAACACGATGAACGACGTCGCGCCTCCGCTCTACGGCTCAGGCAATCTGGCCGTCGTCGCTGCATCTCATCATCCTCCGCAGCAGCGATCAGAAGGCACCAAGCTCTTCGAGCTGGAGCCGGTGAGAGAGAGGGTGGAAAGAAGAGAGACAGAGAGAGAGGCGGCAGAAGATCCGCCGGCGACGGCCAATGCATTAGCCTCAACTTTCTTTTTTTCCCTCTTTCCCTGTCTCGCTCTCTCTCTCTCTTTCTCTCTAAACCAATTCAAAACACACCAGGAGCACGAGCTTCGTGTCGAGACTCGCCCTGGACATGCGGTCATCGTCGTGGTGAGTGGAGAAAGTTGGGGAAAAAACACGAAGACGACATTCGTTCGTCAAATTCGCCGACGTCGTTCTTCGGCCGCCCTCTCCTCTCACCTCTTTTTCCTCCTCTTCTCACCTCACCCCGCCTTGACAGCTCGTCTCCGGCAAGGCCGAGATCTTCGGCGCCGAGCTCCAGCTCGGAGAGCGCCGCGAGGTCTCCGGGGGCTTCCCCTTCGCCGTCTTCTCCTGGCAGGGCGCGAACGTGGCCCTCTCTGCGGCACCTCCCGCGGGCTCGGTCGTCGTCGACGGAGGTTCGGGCTCGGCGACGACGCTGGGCCCGCCGCTCGAGACCGCCGTCGCGATGACCTACGTCGCCTCCCACACGCCGATGCCCTCGTACCTGAACGCGCACGACGCGCTCGAGGCGCGGAGGACGCTGGCAGCAGAAGCGGCGGCGAGCCCGGCGGCGGGCGGCGCCGGCCACCGCCGCGCGAGGAAGGAGACCGAGGGCCCGCGCGCCATCGTCGTGGGCCCGACCAACGCCGGCAAGTCGACGATCTCGAAAATCCTGCTCAACTACGCGGTCCGCGGCGGGTGGCGCCCGACCTTCCTGGACCTCGACGTGGGGCAGGGCACGCTGGCCCCGCCCGGCTGCCTCGCCGCAACGCCCGTCGACGCGCCGCTCGCGGCCGACGCCGCCGCGCCCGACGCCCCGCTGGCCTTTTACTTCGGCAGCGCTTCCCCTTCCGATAACCTCGAGCTGTTCCGGTACCTGGTGTCGAGGATGGCGGGCATTCTCAACAGGAGGTCCGAGGCAGCGAGCGAGGCCGCGGAGAGGCAGCAGCAGCAGCAGCAGCAACAGCAGCAGCAGCAGCAGCAGCAGCAGCGGGAAAAAGCTAGTCAGGATCCTAGTAAAAGCGTCGCGGCGAGCGGCTGGGTCGTCAACTGGCCCGGGTGGTGCGACGGAGAGGAGGCCCTCTCCCTCCTGTCGGACGTCGTCGACTCCCTGTCGATAGACACCGTGCTGGTGGTGGGAAGCGAGAGGCTGCACGCGGTGCTCCAGGAGCGGCTCGGCGGGAAAAGGGTCGGCGGAAGCGGAGGGAACACGAGGGGAGGCGACGAGGGGGACGGCCCGAGGATCTCCGTCGCCAACGTCCCCCGCTCGGAGGGCGCCGTCGTCCGCGACGCCGACACCCGCAGGGCCGCGCGTTCCGCGAAAGTAAAGGAGTACTTCTACGGTCCCGCCTCCGCCCGTCCGGGCGGCCCGCGGCAGCTGCGGCCGGCGGCGCTGCGGCTGCGGCCGGGCGAGCTCGAGCTCGTGAGGATCGGCGGCGCGGCCTTCGCCGGGAGGCCGAGGGCCCCCGCGACGGCGCTCCCGATAGGGCACGGCGACGCGACTGCCGCCGCGGCCGCTGCTTCCGGGGCTGCTGCCGGGGCCTCGTCGTCTGCGGCGGGAGGGGGCGGGGGAAGCAGCGCGGCGCTGCGGCTCGAGAGGAGGGAGGCCGGCCCCGAGCTGGTGCACTCGCTGCTCGCGCTGTCGCACGCCAAGAGCGCCGAGGGCGCCCTCTCGGAGCCCGTCGCTGGGTTTCTGTACGTGACTGCCGTGGACGCACACACAGGTGCGGTCACGGTGCTGGCGCCCTGCGGGGGGAGCCTGCCTGGCCGCGTGGCGGTGGCGGGGAATATCAAGGTCTTTCTCGAGTAGAGGGGAGGAGAGTTTTTTTTTCCCTTTTCCTTGTAGAGGTGGACGACGAGGACAACCACCAGCGGATGCACTGTCTTCTTTCAAACCAAGCTTTCCCCCTTTTCCTTCTCGGTCTCTGCCCGCTCAATTCCCATCCCAGCGATGCAGAGGTTCCTCGTGAGTGGCCGGACTGTGGCGCCGGCGTCGACGACGACGCGCCAGGCGGCACACTGGACGCTGACGCGAGTCGTCCGAGCCGCAGAGTTGTCCTTGTCCGATTCTCCTTCGTCGTCTCTCCCGCTTTTGAGCCCGACGAGGCGCGAGGCCCTGTCCCTGGGAGCCGCCTCCCTCGCTCTCGGGCTGGCCTCAGGTCTCGTCTCTTCGCCTGCTGCTCGCGCGGAGGAGGGAGGTGAGTGGAAATTGGACGCGGATGAGGGGAGGGAGGGGGAGAGAGAGAGTAGACGGAGATCATCATCCAGTGCCACCGATCGAAAGGCAGCAGGGAGGAGACCAACGCCGACGCTCCCGACCTCTGGAAAAAAAAAAAAAAAAAACAACCCCCCCAAAAACAGAATTCACGATCCTCTACGGCACCGCCTCGCCGCCGACGTCGTACGGCGGCTACGGCGGCAACGCGGCGGAGGAGGCCAAGTGAGCTTTTTTTGTTTGGATTTATTCAGAGTGGAAAGAGGAGAGAGAGGAGAGAGAACGGAAACTAAAAAACCCGACCTCGAAGAAAACAGAAAACAAAAAACTCACTTTCTTCTTTCTTCTTTCTTCTTTCTTCTCCTTCCCTCTCTTTTCGATTCCTCTGTAACCTCCGGTTTAGGTACTCCTTCGAGTACCCCTCGAGCTGGAAGCCCGAGACGATCGGGAAGCAGCAGAAGGGGATGGTCGGGATCGACTCGAAGGTGACCAACCCGAGGGCGAAGCGTGAGTAGTCTTTGGAGAAATTTTTTACGAGTTTTTTTTCCCGGTGTGTTCTTCTGCTCCAACTTCTGGTGCGTCTTATCATCTCACGCCTTCCCCTCTTTCCTTCCCAACCTCCCTCCCACCACCAAAATCTTCTCTCTCGACCCCTCCCCCCCTCCCACAGTCCAACAGGCCTACGTCATCACCTTTGGCCGCGCCGGGGAGGACAACAAGAAGTTCAAGCTCGGGGACGTCGAGCGCACGCTCGAAGGCTTCGCCGGCGCCGACTACAACCTTCAAGATGCCTTGACGGCCGCGACGGACAAGAAGGCGCAGAAGCGGGAAGGTTCCGAGCAGGAGTTTTACGACTACGAGGTCGCCGGTCCCGATTTTACGTACCTGGCGGCCGTCACGCTCAACGGAGGGAAGGTGTTTGCGCTGTTCGTCTCGAGCCCGACCAAGAGCTTCAAGAGCGACGAGGCGGCGCTGCGGCACATTGTCGAGTCGTTCAAGACGATTTGAGATGTTTTAAGTTTTCTTTGTCGTTGTTTTTTTCAGCCCCTTCCTTTCGCGCGCCTCTCTCTTTGCTGTTTTATTCGTTTTGGGTTCCGATGTGACAAGAGAGCGTGATCCTCTCGATAAGGGGGCAGCAGTCTTTGGGTTTCAATTTTGTTTTTTTACACGTTTTCTCCCTCTTCTCTCTCCTCTTCTCAGCAGCAGTCAAACGCCCACGCGCAGTCCGCCTTGATCGCCTCCTCCTCGGCCACGGAAAGATCGGGAGCGATCCCGAACCTCGCCCTGATCTCCGCCGGGGACCGCCCGCGGATCCCCGCCGCGACGGCGTCGGCGCAGGCCGCCAGAGCGACGGGAATGTCCAGGAAGTTGGCGGCGAGCGCGCGGCCGAGCAGGGCGCGAGACGAGTGGCCGCCGCCTCCGCCGCTGCCGCCGACGCCGATGCCGCCCGCCGAGGAGGAGGAGGAGGAGGAGGAGGAGCGGGAGGAGGCCCAAGCCGCGGCATCGGCGGCGAGGGCGGCGCGGAGCGCGAGGGAGAGCGCGGCGTGGGAGGGGCCCGCGCCTGGGGCGGGGGAGGCGGAGGCGGCCTCGGCTCCCCCGCCGCCGCCGCCCCTGCTCCCCCTGCCTCCTGATGCCCGCGCCCGCCGCCCCTGCCCCCCTTCCCGCGCCTCCTCCCTCTGTCGGATCCTCTCCAGCTCGTCCCTTCCCTCGAGCTGCCTCGCGCAGAAGCCGAAGATCGAGACGAGCTCGCGCTTGCGGACCGCCGGGAGGGGGATGGTGATGTCGGACGCGTCGTCGTCGTCTGAGTTTTTTTTTGAGGTTGAGAGAGGGATGAGGTGAGGAGGGGGGGACGAACAAACGGAGAAGGGGTCGAAAAGAGGAAAAAAGTCGAGAGCATTGGAAAGTCGTTTCTTTGCTCTCGAACTTTCTCTTCCAAAGTGTTCTCTTTCTCTCTCACACACCTCTGGAAAGAAGCAGCTGACGGACCGTCCCGGATTCCTCTGCGACGCGGCGAGGAAGGGTGAGCCGGTGCCCGTCGGCCGAGACGAGCGTGACGAGAGGAGAGAGGGAAGAAGATGAGGAGGTCGACGGAGCTGATGCTTCCTCGAGTGTCAAAGGTGGCTGATGCTCCCGTCGGTCGGCGGCTCCGGAGCCGGCGGTCATAGACGATAGCAGCGTGTTCTCCCGCTCTGGAGTCGCTGGCGCCAAGTCCGGCGCCAAGGCCGGCGCCAAGGCCGGGACTGCTGTCCCTGGTGTCGAAGGCGACGACATCATGTGCTTTTTGATATGCCAAACGAGTGGAGCGAAGTTGTGCTAGCCGCTCAGAGGCGCATTGAATTCATTTCTCGACTTCTTTCTCAACTCTCTAGGCGGCGGCTAGCGGGCAATCGAAGAGCTTTGTTGTCAAAACGTCACTCGCAGCAATAAACTTCCCGCAATCTTCGACTCTTCACCTGAAAGAAAAAGCCAAAGAAGATGTCCGAACGGGCCCTGGCGCTCGTCCCGAATCCGGATGCAGCGGCAAAGAGGAAGAGGGCTGGCGACAATGATGGAGACAACGACGCCCTGCTTGCTCCTGGCTCCGTCTCCGACCCATCGCTCGCGCTCGTGGTTCCCGCGACGGGAGGACCGGCCATCACGAAGGCGGAGTACGAGAAGCGGCTCAAGGACGTAAGAGGAGCTGTTTTTTCAACTTTCGATTCGGTCGTCGTCGACCTCCCGCCTCTCTCCCTCTCCCTCTCCCTCTCGTCAAGCCCTTCTCTCTCTCAACCTTGACCTCCCTCTGCTGGCGCGCTCTCTCTCTCTCTTCCTCTCTCTCTCTCTCTCCCTCTCTCCCCTCCCCCTTCGACCTCCCCTCTCTCTCAACCTCGCAAACTCGCAAACTCGTCCGCCGGCTCAAAACCCCGCAACTCCCCGACAGGCCGACGAGCTCGAGCAGAAACTGGCGTTCATCACGCAGAACGTCCCGACGATCGTGTCCAACGTGCAGGGGTCGGCCGCCGGCGCCGGGAGCGGGACGTTCCACACGTACGCCAACGGGCGCAGGCGGGAGGCGGAGAGGGTGGAGAGGATGGAGAGGGAGGCGCGGGAGAGGGCCGCGAAGGCGGAGATGGAGGTGGGGATTTTTTTTTTGAGAGAGAGAGGGGGGGAAGGGGGGGGGAGGGGAGAGAGACCCGTGGCGGAGAGACTCTCGCTCGTCGGGAAAGAACGGAAACTCACCCGTTTGTTTCGTTGCCTCTTAATCCCTTTTACGCAAAAAACAGACCCGCCTCTCGACGCTGCAGCGGGCAGAGGAGGAGAAGACCGCAAAGAGGCGAGGGAAGCGGCAAAAGCAAAAGGTATGGAGCGAGCGAGGTCGAAAGGGTGGAGTCTGAAAAGGCGAACTAAGGGTTTGACTTACACAAGGGTTGGGCTTAACTAGTAAAGTTTATCTCATCTTTTACAAACTGAAACACTGATGAGCACGAAACTCTTTCTTATCCACCCCCCTCTTATCCCAAAACAAAACCAAAAAAACAGAACAAGAAGCTCCGAAAGGGCTCTGCGGGAGGAGGAGACGGAGGCCCCGCGAGCGACGGCGAAGAAGAGGAGAAAGGCGCCGGCGCCGCCTCGCTCGCCGTTGCCGACTTGGACTGAAAAAAAAACCCTTTAAAAACCTTGTAAAGTAGATACTCGATCTTTCAACTTCTTCAAGGAGCCGCGGCGACGCGCCAGGCAAAGCTGATCATTGCGGCGACGAAGGCCGCCGCGGCGACGGCGCATCGAGCGGAGAAGAGCTGCTGCTGCTGCAGCTGCTGCTCCGAGGAGGAGCTCTCTTTGGCAGTGGCATCGGCATCGGCAGCGGCGTCGGCGTCGGCAGCAGCAGCAGAGGCGCTCGCCTTCTCCTTCTCGCCCGCCGCGGGCGCCGCCGAGGCAGGGGCGCCCGCGTTCGCGTTCCTGAAGAAAGGCCCGGGCAGCATCCCCAGCACCGCCGCGACCGCGAGGTCGCTGAGCCTGTCGGGGAGCAGGCGCGGGAGGGTCCAGTTCTTGACCCTGCGGTAGACGCACGTCGTCCGGGTCGGAGGGGGCGCGGAGAGCAGCAAGGAGAGCGGCGAGGAGAGCGAGGAGAGGAAGAGCGACCTCTTCTGCTTCTTCTTCTGCGTCCGGTCGAGGAGGTCGGCGACGATGCCGGCGATCCGCTGAGGGGTGTGGCCCGCCTGTTCCGGAAAACGTTTTTTAATTTTTTCGAGGGGGAGGAATTCGAAGAGAGAGAGTGAGTTTTTTTGAGTTTTTTTGAGTTTTTTCGTTTGAAGAAGCAGGAAAAAAACGTCAAAGAAACTTACCCTCCCTTCCGCCCTCACGATCTCCCCAAACACCTTCAAGGGACCCTTATACGGTGTCCCATCGTACGCGCTCACGTCGTGGCCCTCCGCCTTGTCCCAGATCGGCGTCGCGACGGCGCCCGGCTCCAAGACGAGGAGGTCGCAACCGTACGGAACCAGCTCGCGCCTCAGAGCGTCACTCGCGGCCTCGAGCGCGTGCTTGGAGGCGGCGTACGCCCCGATGAAGGGCGCCGAGAGCTTGCCCGCCGTCGAGGAGATCTGGACGATGGTCCCCGGGTTGGATACCGGGAAGGAGGAGGCCGCGAAGCGGGAGAAGGGCGGGAAGGAGGAGGAAAAGGCCGAAGACGAAGACGACGGCGGCGACGAAGAGGCGTCTTCGCAGCCTGTGTCGACTCCCGCCTCCCTCTTCTCCTCGGTCCTCTCCCCTCTCCCGGCGCCCAGAAGCGGCGCGAAGGCCTGCGTCACGCAGCAGGCCCCGAAGAAGTTGACCTCCATCTGTCGCCTGATCTCCGGAAGGGGCTGGTGGAGCAAGGGGCCCGGGACGGCGACCCCCGCGCAGTTGACCAGTCCCGCCAGGAGCGCCGCGTGGCTCGGCGCCCGCTGCCGCCGGCGGCGGACGGGCTGGGGGGGCTCGCTGCCGCCTCGGATGCCACCGCTTCCGCTTCCGCTTCCGCTCCCGCCGCCGCGGCTGCGGAGAAGGCGCAGGGGCAGGGAGCCGCTTCCGTTCTTTCTGCTGGAGGAGGTGCCGCCTCCGAGGAGGGCGGCGATGGCCTCTCCCTGGCCCTCGCCTCCTCCTCTGCCGCCGCCGGTTTTCCTCTGCTGCTGCTGCTGCTGCTGCTGGTGCTGCGGCTGCCGCCCCTTCTCCTCTCCTTCTTTCTCGCCTCCTTCGAGCCAGCCCTCCCCGCTCTTCCCCTCGACCAGCGCCTCCCCGACAAACTCCGCGGCTCTGTAGACGGACCGCTCGTCGCAGACGTCCATCTCGACGGCGGCGAACCTTATCGGGCCCAGCTCGGCGACGAGGGGCTCGGCGTCCTTCAGCCTGCGGACGCAGCCAAAGACGAAAAAGCCGCGGCGGGCGAGCTCGGTCGCGGTCGCGGCCCCGATGCCGGAGGAGGCCCCCGTGACGACGACTGCGGGGGACGGGATGTCCCTGAAGGGCGAGCGGGGGACCGGGGAAGGGGAGCGCGGCTGTTTTTGGTGTTTTGGTGCGGGGGGAGCGAGGGAGGTCTCTTTTGGTCAACGGGGTTTTTCCTTGCGAAGAGAGGGGGGCACTCGAGAGGAAGAAAAAACCGCGGGCGAAAAAGAGTCTCCTTTCTTTCTCTCTTTCTTCTTTTCTCTCTTTGGGATCGTTCGCGAGAGATACAGAGAAGAAGCAAGACACACACTTCTCTCACCTTGGATGCAGTCATCGTGGAAAGAAGAAGTGGAATCTTTTTCAAAGAGAGAAAGAGAGGGAGAGAGAGAGAGCGGGGTCGAAAGGGAGACGAAAAAGAAAAAAAAATGTGATTTCGGGTTTTCGTTTTCGTTTTTCTTTGACAGTCACCTCTTTACGCTCTCTCTTCTTCTCTCCCCTCCCCTCCTTCACTCTCCCTCGTCCACCAGGAACAGCTCCCCGAGCCTCTCCCCCCGCATCACCGCGGCGACGTCGCGCACCTTGGCCCCGCTGCGGTGGTCGGCGACGACGCCCCTCGAGAAGTTGTAGGTTCGGACTTTCTCAGAGCGCATTCCGCCGCCGACCTGCCCCTTTCGCTCCGACGCCAGCCGCCGCGCCTCCGCGGCCTGCTGCCGGTCCCAGACCCTCCTGGACAGCTCGGCCACCGCGGCCGCCCTGTTCCTGTGCTGCGACCGCCCGCTGCGCACCGCGACGGCGGTCCCCGACGCGAGGTGCACAGCGCGCACGGCGGAGTCGGTGGTGTTGGCGTGCTGCCCGCCCTTCCCCGAGGAGCGCATCGTGTCTATGCGGACCTCTTCGGGGCCGAGGAGGGGGAGGCGGGAAGGAGCAGCGAAGGAGGGACGAGAAGAAGGAGCGGGGGAAGAGACGCCGCTCCCGCCTCCTTCGAGGAGGACGGCGACCGTCGCGGCCGAGGTGTGCTGCCTGCCGCCCGACTCGGTGACCGGGACCCTCTGCACCCTGTGCACTCCCGCCTCGTTCCTCAGGCTCTCGGCGACGCCGCTTCCTCGTATCCTCGCGGAGGCGCTTTTGATGCCTCCCGAAGCAGAGGCAGAGGCAGAGGCAGAAGAGGAGGCCGCGGAAGAGGAGCTCGAAGCAGCAGCTCCCGCAGAGAGCCTCCGCAGCTCGTGCCACTCCCAGCCGGCGGAGGCCGAGTGCCGCGCGTAGGCCCGGAACAGCTCCGCGGCGAAGAGCGAGGCGTCGAGGCCTCCTGCGCCCGCGCGGACCTCGAGCGTGACAGTCGTCGGCGGCGGAGGAGGCCGCAGGGGCCCGTCGTCGTCGGAGGTCGACGAGGAAAAATAAGAGGAAGAGGCGTCGTTCGTCGAAACCGCGGCAAACAGCGAGCGCCGCCGGCCAATGATTGCGATTTGACGCAATCCATTGGCCGCGGCCGCGGCCAGCACACCGCTCATTCAGCGCCTGGCCTCTCTCAGAATGAGATAACGATTGCGTCTCCGGCGATCCGAGTTCGCAGAAAAAGCTAGAGCGCGGGCTCGAGCGCGGATTCGACCATCAAAAGAGGCTCGGATCGAAAGAGAAGTGGTGAGAGAACGAGGGCTTGAAAGTTTTCTCGCGTTTTTTCTCTTTTTCCTGCCTTCTCCTCCCCTGCCGCGTTGCTAAGCCTTTGATAGAGCTCTGGAAATTCGAAAATCGCAATACCCTTGCGAGTGTGCAAACACTCCTCGAAACATTTTATCGACTACAGGCAACATTTGCCCGAAAACATCGAAAGAGGTCTCTGTAGCTCAGTGGTAGAGCGCGCGACTGCAGTAAAGCTGTTTGTCTGACTTCGCGTGGTCGCTGTTTCGATTACGGCCGGGGACTCAGTTTTTTTTTGTTTTCTGATGAGAGGAGGAGAGGAGGAGAGGAGGAGAGGAGGAGAGGAGGAGAGGAGGAGAGGAGAAAGAGAGGAGGCCGAGGGAGAGAGGGCGCGACAGGAGGGAGGAAGCCGGGCACCGACCCGCCGCCGCTTCGTTCCTTTTCTCCCTTTCTCCTCTCTCTCTCCGCTCTCCCCGCTCGCCGCTGAAACACGCGCGGCCTCCATGCTTAAAACGCTTTGTATGATACGTCAGTGTTGTTGGTGATTGCACAGGAAAAAAAAAGCAGAAAGAAAGCACCCGCGGACGTTCCTTTTTAAAAAACCAAAAAAAACTCTCTCTCTCTCTCACTGCTGGAAAAACTGCTGCTGCTGCTGCTGCCCCTGCCACTGCCCCTGCTGCGACTGCGTCTGGAGCCGCTGCTGCCTCCGCCCCGCGGCCGCGAACTCGGCCCCGCCGCCGGGAGAGCCCCGCAGCTCCCGCGCGAAGGCGGCCAGGACCCGCACGTCGGCGGCCGCGGGCGCGACGCCGGGCCGCCGCGCGGCGCAGGCGGCCAGGGCCGCCTGCGGGCCCGCGCCGTGGGCGGCGACGAGCCAGGCCGCGGCGACCAGCGGGGCGCGGGCCGCTCCGGTCATGTCGTGGATCAGGACGCGGCCGGGGGGGGGAGGGGAGCGCTGGCCGCCGCCGCCGCCGGTGCCGCCGTCGCGCGTCCCCGGCGCTTCGTGGGGGACAAAGCCGCCGACGTCGGAGCCGAGGCCGCCCACGACGTTGCCCCCCCCTGGCAGCCCGCTGCGGGC